>Ga0105105_10000075_pt1 | contig 43836 bp, 38 predicted proteins | sample PPLLaktember2015_4_FD_79108 | JGI IMG/M metagenome (GOLD analysis project Ga0105105, IMG submission 79108) | Freshwater sediment microbial communities from Prairie Pothole Lake near Jamestown, North Dakota, USA - PPLs Lake P8 Core (1) Depth... | ecosystem: Environmental > Aquatic > Freshwater >...
ACCAGTTGCGGCAGGTCCTGATTTTGGAGCATAACCCTAAAGAGGCCAAAATTGTGACCTGCCGCGAATACAAGTTATTCCTGTTTCTCCCTTTATTGTCATTCCCGACCTGATCGGGAATCCATCCGAAAATAACCGCGCGACTGAGAAGGGATTCCCGGCGGAGTTTTAGCATAAAATACAAAGTGCTTTTATCATGTATTTTAAAAAATATCATATTAATATAATGTCGAATTAATATGCGGTTTTTGGCTATGTAAATATCTGCAAATATATATATTATCTAATCGAATAGAAGGCTTAACCACTGGAAGGGTTTATGGATACTCTAAGATTAGAGATTAGAAAAGGCTCAGGTAAAATCCCCGAATCCATTTATGATCTGGGAGGAACAGAAGGGTTATTCGGCCATCCAATAGAAATATCCGAAGTACATGTTAAGGGCGCTCTGGAATTTATTTTGGCTGGCCTAGTACTCTATTTGCCTATTAAGATATTGGGCAAAATATTTAATAAGTTAATCGATGACCTTGCTGATGACATTTATGATAAGTTCAAAGAAGCTATAAAGGAATTTCTTTTAGTCAATAATAACAACTGCGAAATAAGCATTCATTCAAACATCGATAAGAACTCAATTCCTATAAAAGTAATCATAAGAGCACCCGATTTGAACCATAAAAACCTAGACAAATATTTTAATAACTTTCCAATAAATATTCAGGATTTTCTTGTCACATTAGAATTACCCGGAAATAATGGCGGTATACTTTATATAGATTATTTATTAAAATGTAATGACACGTCAATAACATTTCATTCTTCAGATTTCGAAAAATTATATGGTTATTCTATCAGGGAATCGAAATGGTTTGACCTTTCCAAATATGAATATAAGTGCTCTTATTGTAAAAAAGTGGAAATTGGACAATATTATGATAATCTGCGATATAATGTCTGCCCATACTGTGGTAAATTATATCTCGAGACTATACAATACATAAGGGAATATTTTCGGATAATAAGGCTATCTCCTTTACTCCAACATTGTCAGGATGTTTTATTGTCCGGCAATTTAGATATGGCTGTTAGAGAAGCCATAATTGTATTTGAAGACATAGTTAAGAAAGTATCAAAGCTTAAGGATTTAAATGGTAAAGACCTAATTTCGAAAGCATTTTCATTTGAATATGATAAGTTAGACGGCAGAGTATTAATCCCTCCTCTAATTCAGCTAAATAGTCTAGACTCATTGTCGAAACGTAACGAACAAGAAGGCGCCAAATTAATGCTAATGGGTTTTATGCAGGGAATAAGAAACATTTATATGCATGGCAAAGGCGCCGGAAATCTATATTATTCAATCCAGATAATTACTTTGATAGATATCTATCTAAACGCAGTTGTTGGTAAGGATAAGAGCATAGCAAGCTACGCTGAACAATAATATAAAGAGTGATTAGTATATTATTATGAATATAATTGGTCGCTTTAAGAGATTAAATTTCTGGAATAAGTTCTTTGTAATTGCAGGAATGATCACCATTATCTGTGGGTTGATTACATTTGTATATGTATTCATTGATATTATTTATCCTAGGGTAACGAAGTCAGATTTGGAAAGCGGTTTTAATCAATTCAGGGAACAAATAGTAGCTGATAATTCAAGACTAATGGAGAAATATGATTTGGGTTATTCAATATTCTATATAGATAAAAAAGCCCCCGTAATTTATAACCCAATATCAAAACTGAACGAAGAACAAATTTCTATTAGGTGGCCCGATAGCGTTTTGGATTGGAATTGCAGAACAGGCTATTTTTGTTTGCATATGCCGGAAGTGATTTACCATAGGTTCAATATTTCCAATGCTGGTGGAATTATGGGAATTCCGAAAATCGAGGGCTATGAAAAACAAATATTTAAATACCCAAGTAACATTGTGCTGAAATTTGAGGTTCTTATAGCAAAAGAAGATAGAGTAGTCTTTCTAATAGGATTACAAGAGCTATAGGTATCCCCTTTATCCGGCAACCCACCGCTCAGGACCTATTGAATAACCCCATATTTTTATGTACGACCCGGTAACACACCCTTTTAGTTGTAGGCCAGAACAGGTAACACACCCTTCTAGGGTGTTGAAAGCTGTCTAAGGCAACTCGGTATGGCCCGTACCTGAAAGTATTCTAAGGCAATATATTTCTTTGACCCCCCCCTGCAATTTCCCTACAACTTTAATGGTGAAAATTCAACGCTCCCCTTATGTAGGAAGGAGTCTATTATGCCCGATACCCCCAACCGCTGCCAAACCATTATAATTTTTGCTTTTTCGATACGCCAAAACGCATTTTGCTCCCTTTTATCGAGTCGCCACCCCTTACCGGGAGAGCCGGGGAAAAACGCATACCAATTATGAAAAACAAACCCATTTCATCGCACTAACAAGGAGGACACCGGCTTACAACGAATAATCCCGAAAATCCCAATACAAACCACTCCCGTTTTTGCGTCTCCATACCCCCGCGCACAAACTCCTTGAATATTCGCCAAAAGGGTGTAAATTCCCGCGTATGAATACGCCAATGAATTACAGGAGATGATATGAGACCGGTCAAGATTACTGAAAATGTCTGGTGGGTCGGAGTGGTCGATTGGGACCTGCGGGATTTCCACGGATACGAAACTGAGAAAGGCTCGACCTACAACGCCTACCTGGTTAAAGGGAACGACAAAACGGTGCTGTTCGATACGGTCAAGGCCGACTATACCGACAAGTTCATCCACAACCTCAAGCAGGTCATCGACCCGGAGAAGATCGACTATATCGTGTCGAATCATTCCGAGATGGACCATACCGGAGCGCTTCCGGAAGTCATCAAGCTGGTCAAGCCGGAGAAGGTCTTCATGACCAGGAAGGCCGAGGAGGTCATCAAGGGGCATTTCCACGGATTAGACTGGCCGATCGAGACCGTCGACAAAACCGGCGACCTCGATATCGGCGGGAAGACGATCAGGTTCATCCCGACCCCGATGCTGCACTGGCCGGAAAGCATGGCCTCGTACATTCCCGAAGAGGGGATGCTGATATCCAACGATATTTTCGGCCAGCACTGGGCGACATCCGAACGGTACGACGATGAAGTCGCGCAGGGGGAGCTGTACTGGCAGGCCGCGAAGTACTACGCCAATATTTTCAACGGCGTTTCCAACGCCATGAAGCGCTTCCTCGATAAGCTCAAGACCGAAACCAAAGACCTCAAGTACCTCATGGTAGACCATGGCCTCATCTGGCGGAAAGACATCCCCGGCATCCTGAACAAGTACGACCAGTGGGCCGAACAGCGGACCGGCAACAAGGCGGTGGTGGTGTACGGTACCATGTGGGGGAGTACCGGCAAGATGGCTCGGGCGATCACCAGCGGATTGGTCGAGGAGGGGATATCGGTCAAGGAATGCGACCTCAAGATCACGCATCGGTCGGATGTCATCACGGAAATCCTCGAAGCGGGCGCGGTGGTGGTTGGATCCTCGGTGCTGAACAAGGGGATTCTTCCGATAGTAGGGGATTTCCTCACCTATATGAAGGGATTGATCCCTCGCGGACGAATCGGCGCGGCGTTCGGGTCGTACGGATGGAACGACGGGGCGCTGAAGGTGCTGTCGGAAACGATGGCAGAGGCCAAAATGGAAGTGCTGGATAATCCGGAGTTCGCAAACTGGGTGCCGACTCATGACGATCTGAAGCGCTGTTTCGAGCTGGGGAAGCGAGTCGGGAAGGGGCTGAAGGAGCGATTATAAGGGTTTCAGTTTAGCGTTCCTTATAATGCTCCAGGTACAGGCGGCCCTTAGATGTGAGGTCGTAGTAGGTGTGGTTGCGGTGCTTGATCCACCTGTTGTCGACGATTCCCTTGCGGTATTGGATAATCCTCGGTTCGACTCGTTCCAGTAGCCCCATGTCACGCAATCTGGCGTGGCTGTCGAAGACCGCCTGTTTATCGATATGCAGGACCGCCGCGACTTTCAGCGAGTAATCGACGCCAAAATTGGCGTGATGGAGCAGGACTGCAAAGTCAGTTTCGGTGAGGCCATCGAAATCCTCGGAGGGTTTGGGGGTATCCTCGGTCAGGATGTTTGCCCATTCCAGGCTGACCAAGCGGGTCTGGTCGGCTTTTTGGAGGTTGGAGCAATCGGCGCGGTGGACCTTGATAATATTGTTATGGCTGTAATACCCGACGATATTATCTGATTGAGCGGGGTTGCAGCAGCTGGCGAGGGTATAGTCTTCTTTCAGTTTCATGGCTTATTTAAGACAAAACTTGCAATAGTTTTTCAAAAGCCCTAAATTGGGACGATTCGCAAAGCTAATATATATGGATAATTCGCTGATAACAAGCCCCGTCGGTATTCTGGCAATCCTTGCCGGGGTGGCGTCGTTCTTTTTCTGGCTGGAGCACCGGACCGGCTGGAAGCTGTTCAGTTTTGTCCCGCCGCTATTGTTCATCTACACGATTCCGGTGGTGTTCAGCAATACCGGGCTGATAACGAATAAATCTCCGCTTTATGACTGGATGGGGGATACGATCCTCCCGATGCTTTTGGTCATCATGCTTCTGGATGTCGATGTGAAGTCCGCCATAAAGGTGATGGGGAAGGGGATATTCGTGATGCTGTTCGGGACAGCGGGGGTAATCCTGGGGGCTCCGGTGGCGTATTATTTGGTAAAATCGGGGCTGGGACCGGAGGGCTGGAAAGCTTTCGGGACCTTGGCCGGGTCGTGGATCGGAGGGACCGGGAACATGGCGGCGGTAGCCGAGGGATTGGAGACTCCGGGGGCGGAATTCGGTCTGGCAGTATTGGGGGATAATATCGTCTACCTGGTCTGGCTTCCGATTATGTTAGGTTCGCGGATGGCGGCGAAGTGGTTTAATAAATTCGCGAAAGTGAATCCGGAAAGAATAAGGATGCTCGAAGAATCGGCCGGAGAAATGGAAACGGATAAAGGGCCGGTCCAGATGCGGCATTTGCTGTATATGATATTTCTGGGTTTGGGGTGTACTTACCTTGCGTCGTCGCTGGCATCGTACTTTCCGAATATTCCTCCGGTACTGACGGCCGGGACGTGGAAGATACTTTTGATTACGACGTTCGGGATTATTCTTTCGATAACTCCGGCACGGAATATTCCCGGCAGCCATGCTCTGGCGATGGCGCTGATTTATCTATTCGTGGCGAACATGGGGGCTCGGGCGGATATCGGGAATCTTGCGGAACAGGCTCCGTGGTTCGTGCTGGGGTCGTACATCTGGATATTCATACATGGAGGTTTCTGTATTTTAGGGGCGAGGCTGTTTCACGTGGATGTGCATTCCACGGCGATTGCGAGCGCGGCCAACATCGGCGGGGCGGCATCGGCTCCGGTAGTCGCGGCATATCATAATCAGAAACTGGTGCCGGTATCGATATTGATGGCCCTGTTGGGGTACGCCATCGGCAATTACGGCGCTTTCGCGGCGGCCTGGCTTTGTTTCCTGGTATCATAGGGTAAATGACGGACGCGGATTTAATCGCAAACAATATTCTTATTGAGGGAAGATAAATGAAGCATTTAACGGTATGGGTATTCCTGCTTTTGGGAATGATGGGATTCGGTTGTTCCGGGGAAAAGAAAATAGAGCCGATAGGGGATCAGATTTTCGGAATATGGGCGAACGAGAACAGCGAACTGGTCAGGACATCGAAATATTTTCTGCTGTTTCAAAGATATGATGATAATATCGCCGCGACGGTGCAGCGGATTTATATTTATGAAGATACGCTAATATACAATTCTCGGGCGGCGGTGATTTTCGATACTCTTCAGAAGACGACTATCATGCGGGCCAAAGATCTTTTGACAGGGGAGGATCTGCTGGTAAATACTGATCAGGAGGAGACGTTTCATCTGACCGATTATGCCTGTATCATGCATAATTATGCGGACAGTATCGTGATGACTTTCCAGGATGCCGTTCTGGAGGTTTTCTATAAGAAGGATCATACCTTGAAGTTCCGGGCGCCCGACGGAACCTGGCAAAACCTTAAGAAGATCGAAGATATCGTTCCGACACACCCGTACGAAATGGCGAAATTATCGGAAGAGAATGTCGGGGAGTGTCTTCAGGCGTGGTCGCTGGGAGTCGGGACAATTCGTTCGGGTCAGGGGATAACTTTCGGGATTCCGATAAACACCAACCGGCATTCGTACCTGTTCGCCTTTGCGCCGTATGAAAAGCAGCTGAATATTTACTGCCGCGCCGGAAGGATACGGAGCAGCAATAGCGGGACGGTCCTTGATCCAAATATCTTACTGATTCAATCGGGTGAAACCTTTATCACGGCAATGCCGGACGATAATCTTGAAGAGAGCCGATCCGATATAATCATCAACGATTCGCTGTTTATTCCGGATACGGCCAACAAGGTTGGAGATACGGAATACTGGTCGTTAAAAGCTCTGGAGGACAGCGTGATAACGCTGAACGGTCAGGGACAATTTTACTACTATACAGCGCCGACGGCGGCATCGGAGAATCCGTTGGAGTGGTTCGAATATATCGAATATGAGAAGGCGGGAATGTGATGCCAAAGATTTCCTGGGACGATTTCGAAAAGGTGGAACTTCGGGTCGGGACGGTGGTGAAGGTGGAAGATTTCCCGGAGGCACGCAAACCGGCGTATAAATTATTAATCGATCTGGGTGAAGAAGTGGGTTTGAAGAAATCGAGCGCACAATTTACCGCATTGTATTCGAAAGAGGAATTGTTGAATCGTCAGGTGCTTTGTGTCTGTAATTTTCCGCCGAGGCAGATCGGGCCGTTTCTATCGGAAGTGCTGACCACCGGATTTATATTTGAAAACGGCGAAGTGGTGCTGGCAGTCCCGGAGCGCAGGGTAAAGAACGGCATGAGACTGGCCTGAGGATTATGGCGGATTCGGGGACAAACAGCCTGTGGGAATCGTCGAAAATCCGTATTGTCGGACTGGTTCTGATAATCGCGGGTATGTTGACCCGATTGATGTACCTTACTGCAGATCCTCCATCGTATTTTAAAAATACCAGCCGGGCGATATTGACCGATCCTTACAACCTGACTTATTTTGCCAGAAATAAAGTCCTATTCGGTTCATGGGATATTTTCGATTACAACCGCTGGGTAGTGTTCAAGTATTCGCTGGCATCGTTTGCAAGTTATATCTGGTTTTCGCTGTTCGGGGTGTCGCGGTTGACGGCCAATCTCAGCGCCGTCACCTTGAGCATGGCGGGAGCGGTAATATTTTGCGCGGTTCTATTCAGGGCCAGCCGTTCGTCGTCGCTGATTGCCGGGGTAGTCCTTTTCAGTACGATGGTACTAAACCTGTTCGGGCGATATCCCTTTTTGGAGAATGGCCTTATCTTTCTCAGCGCTCTTTTATTTCTGGTATCGATAAAGTACGGCGAACGAGTCTGGGGACTGATTGTTGCCGGGGTCCTGACCTCATTGTGCATTTTGTCCGGGAAGCTGTTTGGGCTGGTCATGGGAGCGCCGGTCCTGGCGATGATATGGGCCGGCAGCAAGCAGCATAGAATAAAAAATGCGCTTTTATACACGGGGGCCTTCGGAATATCACTGGTCCTGCTTGCCATGCTGTTTTACGGACAGGATGTGTCAGCAGTCTGGAGTTATATAGCGGAACAGACAACAGGGATGTATGGCCCGCCGGAGGCGCTGCATTCTCCTGTCTCGTTCGTGGAGCAGATGTTAACATTAGGCGGAAGCTCGATGACCTTTCATTTTATTCCGGTGCTGGCAATCTGGTTATTTTTGGTCCTGGCATATTTATTGATGCGGCCGGATATCGAGGAACTAATTAAAAATAATCGGGAATTGTTGTTTTGCCTGGCTTGGTTGATAGCCGGGGCATTGTTGTTATCTTTCCCGAATTATCGTCCCTTGCGCTATCAATTATTCCTGCTGCTGCCGGTTGCAGGTATCATCGGGATTGTCATGACCACTCCGGTCGAAACGGGGAATCCGCAGAAGATCGGCTGGATGCGGATAAGCGCGTTGGTATTGATAAGCTGGTATTTTTGCGAGCAGTTGATTATAGCAGCGTTGCGGCCTCTTAATATTGAAATTCCGGGATTGGCGTTCAAAATGGTTTGGTATTGCCTGCCGGTGACGGTTCTGGTTACAGGGCTGTTTTATTACCTGAGAAGAGGATTTGTCAAATACATCCGGCATAGAAATATCTTCCTGTATGTGATAATGGGATTATTTATAGGGTTTCAATACCAATGGACATACCGCTGGTTTTCGAATGCCAGTTATACCATGGCGCGGTTCAGCGAAGATACCTATCAAACGCTTGGAGAAAACGCTGTAGTGACGGGACCGTTTGCGCAGACCCTGGTTATCGACAATGATTTGAAGTCATTTATATATATGTTCGGTTTGACCAATCGGGAACCGAATTTGTTCAGTCGCTATCCCTTGACCCACCTTGCGGTGGATCAATCCAACTGGGACGCAGCGCTCAAGGATTATCCGGTAATAAACGGATCTCAGGAAACGCTGCACGGAACCATGAAATATTTATATATTAGTATGGTCAGGGTGCCCGATACACTGATGCAGCTTTCGGGATCGTCGTATAAAAACTCCGATTATGAAACGGCCTTTCAAGCATATGCAGGGGGGGACATTGCGGCGGCGGAGGTTTATCTGAATCGTTTCCTCAGGGAATTCCCGGATAACCGTCATGGCTTGCTTTTAGGCGCAAGATTGTATTTTAACCGGGGGAATTTTCAACGGTGTATGGAGCTATTGGAACGGGGCAATGCCCGGTACCACAACGACTACGGTTACCTTTTCGAAGCGGCGTATATTTTCTACAGCATTTATCTTGCAGCCAATGACAACCGGGCCGAGGCGCTGGCTGAAGATTATTTCGGACGGAGTCTCGGAATCAATCCTGATTTGTCGGACGTAATCGGAGACGCGAAGGCCAAGCTCCGAACCATGTTCCGCAAATAATCCCCCAAATGTTATTTCAACAGCTTGGTGAAATCCTCATAGGGAATAACGGGCCAGGTTTCGGTATCGAGAATTCCCCGGTCGTTTATTTCCGACGCCGCCAAAAAGGCCTGGGTCTGATCGGGAGCATTGAAAACCGCCACAAAATCGTATCGTCCCAGGGTAGCGTAAAGCCTTATCATCTTTATGCCATGGGTGGTAAAGATATCGAAGGAGTCATTGATTTCCTGAGACAGGGTACTGCGGGACTTTTTGGCGCTCTGGATAATGGACATCGCCATCATGAATTCGGCCATGGATTCCTCCTTTGTTTCGCTCTATGTAAAACTATATATAAGCGACGGACAAAGGCAATAAAAGTTTTATGGGAATTTTACCTGGGAACGGCGAGATCTTCGACGTCCCTGGTGAAAATCTCAAATACCATATTGGGGACAACGAAAGTATCGAGGGCATCCGGCTTTCGGGCATAATATCGTTTCGGCATATCGCCGGGGGGAATCTGGGCGAATTCAACGGTATCAGAGGTGCCGTCCAGCAGATTAACGATCAATTTTATTCCGAGCGGTTCAAAGTCGATTTTCCCGGTATCGGCTTCGGTGACCATATCCATGGCGCGCAATGTGGCTGCCTGCTGCAGGAGAGGGAAAACTCTGGAACTGAGAGCGTCGAATCCCTTATCGAGCCCTTTTTCGTATACCGCCCATTCCGGTCCCTCTTCGCCTTCGACTGGTTTGCGTTTGATGCTCAGGGATTTGTCGGGATAAAAGAAATCGAGGGAAGCGACGGAATCGATAGTGGTTCTTACCAGGAATTTATCCATCCACTGACCCCGGGTCATATTAAAGGCGAAACTGAAAAGGGCGGGAACAACATATACATCGTTCGAACCTGCCTGCCGTAAATAGGCATTTGCATATCCGGGAGTTGGCTTTCCGATGATTACGGAGGAGAGAAGGACTTCACCTTCGTAAAAGGATACTTTTGTCCCTTCGTCATCCGATACCATGAGATTCTGTTGCATCTCGGGATTATTCGAGTAAACTCCGCCGACCGATAAGGTGCAGGCATGCTGCAGAACCCGGTTGACGGCATCGAAATCGGCGAGTTTCGGAATGGCATCCTGAATGAACCACTTTTCGGCTTGTTTGATGAGGGTAAGGTTTTCCACCGGGGAGGATATTACAATGCGATTGACCTTCTCGCAATCGAGATTGAGGAAGTCTCTGGTGACCGAACCGCTCACCTTTTGTTCTTCCTGTTTATTTACGTAAAGCCAAATGCCGAGGGCCACAATGAGAATTATCAACGGGAGAACCAGACGTTTCATCGCGAAGCCTCCCGTTTGCGGATAGTCCTGCGGATTTGCCAGCGGAATAATCCGACAAGGATGACCAGCAGCGGCATACCGGCGATATTGAGGTACTTAATCAGTGCTTTATTCCCGTCCGTGACCGGATCGAGAGTGCGAACGGTGGAGGAACGGGAACGAATGGAAATGAGCCCTTCTTCCTGGGTCATCCAGTCGGCAAGGTTTAGCAGGAAGACGAGTCCGGCCTGAGCGCTCCGCTGACTGCGGACGATATCATCGGTAATAAAGGTACCGCTGCCAACTACGGCCAAACGGGCATCTTCGAGGCCAAGAGTCAGGAAATCCGGGGGAGCGGTAGCGACATCGATGCTGTCGGGGCCGGGGAATGCGGGAACCTGACGTCCCTCGAAAAGACTGCCGAATCGCCCGGTCAGAATCGCTGCCAGAGGAATATTGCTGCGGCCGAAATCACTCTGGACGTACTGCTTTTCGGGCGAGATATCGACCGGGAGGGTCCTGGCGCCGGCAAGATCGGAACTGAAAAAGAGCGGAAAGCGCCTGACGTTTTCCTGTATCGGGACATCGAGATCTACCTCGGAAGTATATAGGATATCGAGCGATTGCAGGTCTTTTACGACCGGGTTATTTTCCGCGAAGTTGGTGACTTTTAGATAGAAGGGATATTGGGCGAGGGTTTGCACCCGGTATCCCTGAATGGTCCGTACGACGGGAACCATATTACACTGCTGGTCGATGACCAGATTCTCTTTAAACCCTATCCCATACCAATTGAGAAGACCATTTAGACCGTTGTCGACCGGGGTAACCACCGATTGCTGGATGTCGACATCGAACTGGTCGACCAGGAAGGCCACCTTGCCGCCCCGCATAATGAACTGATCGATGAGGTAGAGCTCCCATTCGCTCATTTTATCTATGGGAGAGACGATGAACAGGGCATCAAGGGTATTGGGGAGGTTGCGGAGGTTTTCCAGATTCATGAACTGGACCTTGTATTCCTGCTGCAGGACCTGATAGACGGTAGCCAGGCGGTCGGTCATATCGGGCTCGCCGTTGCCGATGGTAAATCCGACAAAGGGCTGTTTGTAGGCGGTCATTTTCTTGATGGCGCGGGAGAGATCGTATTCCAGATTCTGGGTATTTTCAATGAAAGGTATTCGTTCCTGCTTTTCACCGTATAAAAGGACCAGGCCTTTGTAGCCTTTGATGAATTCCGTTTTGTCATTACGGTAAACGTTAAATTGCACTGCAGGGATGCGGTAGTTGGAGGCCTCCATCTCCACATTTTCTTTGGCCGGATCGATGATTTCGTAGCTAATGTTGCCGTCGGAATAGGCCTTGTAATCATCGAGGAGGTCTTTCAGGTAGCGGGCATCGGCATTATGGGGAGAGGGGAGGTCGTCGGTTATATAGGCTTTAATAGTCAGCCGGTCTTTCAGGTCCGAGACGAGGTTTTTCGAGGCCGGGGATAGGGTATAAATTTCACTTTCCGTCAAATCCAGACGCGAAAAGACATTTACGCCGATCAGGTTAATCACCAGAAGTATGGCGGCGATAATGACAATCAGCATGATCGCGGCGGATCTGGTTTTCATTTCCCTGGCCATTATTGCCACTTCCTGCTTTCAAGAACCTGGGTTGTCAGGAACAAAAAGAAAAACATCATAGAGATAAAATAGAGGACATCGCGGGTATCGACGACTCCGCGCGCCAGGTTGTTAAAATGAAAATCTATCGAAAGATATTCCAGAATATTGGCGATGAATCCCGGCATGAAGAAGATGATTTTATCGAGGATGTAGAAGACAAAAATAATCACGAAGGCCAGGATAAAGGCAATAATCTGGTTTTGGGTTAAACTCGAAGTAAAGATGCCAATCGAGAGGTAAACGCCGACGATCAGGGCCAGACCGAGGTAGCCTCCGAAAGTGGCGCCGACATCGGGGCTGCCGATCGAAGCGATAGTTATAAAATGTACCAATGTCAAAAAAAGAGTTATGCCGATGAGGATATACGCTGCGATGAATTTCCCCAGGACAAGCTGCCAGTCCTTGAGGGGCATGGTCATAAGCAGTTCGATGGTGCCGACCCGTTTTTCTTCGGAGAGGAGCCGCATGGAAATCGCCGGAATAAAGAAAAGGAGGATGAAGCGGATGATTCCGAAGAGCTGGCGCAAATCGGCCTGGTTTGCCAGGAAAAGCGACGTTGCAAACTGCCACCCGGCGATCAATAAAAAGAGGGTGATAACCACGTAAGCCACCGGTGAATTGAAATATGATTTCAATTCCTTTCCGGTCAGGACGAGGATTTTACTCATCGTGAACCTCTTTTCTGGTCAGCTGGCGGAAGACATCTTCGAGGGAAGTTTCAGACCGTTTCATTTCCAATAACACGGTGTTGTTGTTTCCGCAGAGGCGGAAAATATCTTCGCGGGGGTCAATCCCTTTAATGGTCTCGAGATCGAGGCGTATCAGATTATCGGTAATCTTTTCGGTGGTGATGATACGTTCGATACCGGCCACCCGGGTTACTTTCGAGAGGAAACTGTCCAGTTCATTTTTGATTTCGATGGAAATTCTGCCCTTGCCTTCGAAGGAGGTCCGGAGTTCGGACGGGGTGCCATCGGCGACAATCTCACCGTTATGTATAATCAGGACCTTATTACAGGTGGCTTCAACCTCAGGAAGGATATGGGAGCAGATGATGATGGTCTTCTGCTTACCCAATTCTTTTATCAGGTTACGGATTTCGATAATCTGGTTGGGGTCGAGGCCGACGGTCGGTTCATCGAGAATCAATATTTCCGGGTCATGCACCAGGGCCTGAGCAAGTCCGACGCGCTGGCGAAATCCCTTGGAGAGCTCGTCTATGTTCTTGTGGGACACGGTCTCAAGGCCACATGTTGAAACTACTTCTTTGATCCGGTTTTTGCCATTCCCGCCGGTTTCGGAGCGTCTCATATTGTGCATAAAGCGCAGGTAATCCATGACGCTGAGATCGGTATACAATGGGGTGTTTTCCGGGAGGTAGCCGATTTTCTTGCGGACATCGAGGGATTCGGTCAGGACATCTTTGCCGTCAACGGAGACCGAGCCGGATGTTGCCGACAGGTAGCAAGTGATAATGCGGACAGTGGTCGATTTGCCGGCGCCATTAGGCCCCAGAAAACCGACGACGGCACCTTTTTCGATCTCGAAAGAGATATTATTGACAGCCATGGAGGGGCCGTAATATTTGGTCAGATTTTTAACTGATATCATTATCTATTTCCAAATAGCATTAGCCGCCAAAGATAAATAATTTTTTAAATTTGTCAACCTCCGTAATCTGGCTTTTACCGCGAAAGCCTATAAAGAGTTCCAAATTTTCTTACATTGCGTCCAAAAATGGGCTTGGGGAAAACGAAACCGCTTCATATGGTAAGTCGTATTGAAGAGAAATCGAATAACTTTGCAAATGTTTGGTGAAAGGGACTGAAATGATTCAAATGAAATGGCGCGTCATCTTAGTTTCCGCATTGCTGGCGGTCTTGCTGATTTCGTGCGGTCAGGCGCCGCAGCCTCAGGCTCCGGATGTCAGGAAAGAGGCTAAAGTAGACACAATCTTCGGGCATGTCATGACCGATAATTATTATTGGCTGCGAGATAAGGAAAACCCGGAAGTCATCGCGTACCTGGACGCCGAAAACGCTTATACCGATTCTGTCATGGAGCCGGTTAAAAACCTCCGGGAAAAGCTGTTTGAAGAGATGAAGGGACGAATCAAGGAAGATGATTCTTCGGTCCCGGCCCTGCACAACGTCTACTATTATTACAGCCGCCAGGAAGAGGGGAAGCAGTATCCGATTTATTGCCGGAAAAAGGGTTCCGTAACCGCACCGGAAGAAATCCTTCTCGATGTCAACCAGCTTGCCGAGGGGAAGGACTATATGTATGTCGGGTCGTACACTGTAAGTACCGACAATCGCATTTTGGCTTATACCTCGGATGAAAGTGGAGCGGAACGCTATACCATCAAATTCAAGAATCTCGAAACCGGAGAAATGTTTCCTGAGGAAATATCGAATGGCGCGACATCCATGGAATGGGCCAACGACAGCAGGACCCTGTTTTACCTCACCAGAGATGAAACCTGGAGGACGAACAAGCTGTATCGCCATGTTCTCGGAACCAGCCCCGAGACTGATATCCTGGTGTTTGAAGAGCCGGATGAGCGGTATTGGTGCGGTATCGGAAAAACCAAGGACGACAAATTCCTTACCCTTGGTATCGGCAGCAAAATTACCACCGAGTACCGCATCCTGGAGGCGGATAACCCGACCGGGAAATTCCGGATGTTTAGTCCGAGGGTAGTGGGGACCGAATACGAGATAGCTCATCATACCGGAGAATTTTACATTTGGACCAACGCCGACAAGGCGGTCAATTTCAAACTGATGAAGGCGGCTGAAGGGAAAACCGACCGCAAGTACTGGCAGGAGGTGATTCCGGCCAGCGATTCGGTGATGATCGATGCCATGGATATATTTGCGAACTATCTCGCCCTTTTTATTCGTAAGCACGGTCAGACGATGATCGAAATAAGGAATTTGCAGAACCACGAAACCCATTTTATGGAATTCGAAGAGCCAATATACACGGTTGAACCGGGGACGAACCTCGAGTACAATACGGACATTCTCCGTTTTGATTACACCTCGCTTTTGACTCCGCAATCAGTGTTCGATTACAATATGAACGAGAGGACCAAAGAGCTGAAAAAGGAAAAGGAGGTTCTCGGCGGGTACGATCGGACGAAGTACATCCAGGAACGGATTTTCGCGACAGCTTCGGACGGGTCAAAAATCCCAATTTCCCTTTGTTATCCGAAAAACCTTAAGAAAGACGGACAGAATTTCTGTTATCTGTACGGCTATGGGGCATACGGAATAAATTACGATCCCTATTTCTCGACCAACCGGGTAAGTTTGCTGGAACGCGGGTTTATTTTCGCTATCGCCCATGTCCGCGGGAGCGGGGTGATGGGGCGGAATTGGTACGAGGATGGGAAGTTCCTGAACAAGAAGAACAGCTTCACCGATTTTATCGCATCGGCGGGATGTTTGATCGAACAGGGCTATACGTCATCGGATCGCCTTGCCATCAGCGGCGGTTCCGCAGGCGGACTTTTGGTCGGCGCGGCAATGAATATGCGGCCCGACCTGTTCGAGGTGGTGCTGGCAGGAGTTCCGTTTGTCGATGTCATCAATACCATGAGGGATGAGTCGATTCCCTTGACGGTAATCGAATATGACGAATGGGGGAATCCGCATGACAGCGTCTATTTCGAATACATGTTGTCCTATTCACCGTACGATAATGTTGCCGCTATGGACTATCCCAATGTTCTGATTACGGCGGGATTAAACGATCCTCGTGTCCAATATTGGGAGCCGGCCAAATGGACGGCGAAACTCCGCGATTTAAAAACGGACAATAATCACTTGCTGCTTTATACCAACATGGGAGCGGGTCACGGAGGAGCTTCGGGAAGATACGAAGCTCTGAAAGAGCTGGCGCTGGAATACGCCTTTATGTTTAATGTCTTCGGGATTAAAAAGTAGCGATAAGAATAAAATATCGGATTTAACAGAAAAGCCCCTGAGATAAATCAGGGGCTTTTATTTTCAATATTCTACCAGTTTTTCGGCCGCTTCCAGGACTCCATCGGTAGTCGGAAGACAAATACGGTCGCCGTCCATGCCGTACGCCACACGGGCGTCCTGGGCCGCAAGCAGGCGAACCGGGCCGTCAAGGTAATCAAACAATTTATCACTGATATAAGCCGAAATGGTCGGGCCGACTCCGCCGTAAAAACGATCTTCGGCTACGACCAAAACCTTGGCACAGGCTTTGACATTGTCTTCGATGCTCTGCCAATCGATCGGTTTGACGGTGCGGAGGTCCATGACGCGGGCTTTGATACCCTTTTCATCGAGTAATTCGGCGACCTTACGGCACATGGGAAGAGTTATTCCGTAGCTGATAATTAAAATATCGGAATTTTCTTCGTGGTATATTTTGGCCCTTCCGAAGGGAATCAACTCGTCAATGGGAGGGAATTTGGTTTTCAGATTAAGTCCTTCCCAGTTGGGGCGATTATACAGAGCCACCGCTTCGCAGAAAAGAACCGGATTACCGCAGGTATAGGCGGTGCGAAGCAAACCGGCGGCGTCATTGGCATTCGAGGGAATGACGACATTCAATCCCGGAATATTGATGAAAGATCCAAGGTTGGCTTCGGAATGCCACATGGCTCCGGCTCCCTGTTTGTACCCTCCGTACGAGGTCCTGATAACCATCGGGAGTTTGTATCGAGTATTGGAACGCTGGTAGCAGGAAGAGATGCGGTCTTTCAACTGCTGGTAGCCGGGGGACATATAATCGATAAACTGGATTTCCGGCATCGGGATTCGTCCCTGGTAGGAATGTCCCTGGGCCCGTCCGAGGATACCGGCTTCATCGAGAGGGGTGTTGAAAACCCGCTCGGGGCCAAAGGCCCGTTGGAGGTTTTGCGAAACAAGGAAAACTCCCCCTTTGCCCCGATACTGGCCGGTTACCTTTTCCCCTTTATCATAAGTACGGCGGGGGAAATCGGCGACGTCCTCTCCGAAAAGCAGAGAATCATCAGAGAGCATGAAAATATCAAAGAGAGTATAATTAATGGCTGCCCGCACGTTCATTTCAGGGAGATTCTCGGGTAGATCAGGTGTCGCGAAATAGCCTTTTTTATGGAATTCCTTATACTTTTCGACGCGAAGGTCGCGGCGGTCTTTAAGGAGTCTTTGCCAGAGTTCATTGGCTTTATCGATATCGTAGCTGTAGACTTTATTTAGAACATCGGGAGCGGTTTTTTCGCGAATGTCGGAGGTAACCGATGCCGATGTCGATTTGACTTCGGAATCGATTTCTTCGAAGAGGGTAACGATTTTTTCGGGAGTGGTAATGCCGTCATCGATAAAAGTTTTGGCCACTTTGCGGAGCGGGTCATTGTTTATGTGATATTTCTGTTCCTCGGTCTCCATATAATGCGATTGGTCGTCGGAACCGGAGTGGGATTCCAGGCGGACGACACTGATATTGGCCAGCGCCGGTCCCTGCCCGGAACGGACATGTTCGACCATTTTTTTGAATTCTCGCAGGGATTCTTTGATTTCGGTTCCGTCGAAGTTGGAAATTTTCAGGCCGAAGCGCTGATATCCTTCGAACGGTGTGGTAGGGTTGCCCTCGGGAAATTGTTCTTCGACCGAAGTTGCGATGGCCCAACCACAGTTATATATAGCGAAAATATTAGGAGTTTTGTCAAAAACGGTATAAAAGACGGCTCGCCCGAATTCAGGGGAAGAGGTAGCCCCTTCTCCAATGGAGCAAAGGACCAGGGCGTCTTTGGGGAATCGTCCGCCGGGCAATCCGGAATCACCCTTTATCGGATGAGGATTTTTTATTCCATCGCCGAGCCCGGCTGCTTCGAGAGCGTGCGAGCCGGTTGGAGAGGCCTGCGGCAGGATGGCCTTATCCGGGTAAGAGGAATGGGCCGGCTGTAATTGTCCGCCAGTGGCTTCGGAACGGGGATCGCCGGTTGTTTCCAATATTTTCTCGCGAATGGAAACGCCGCGATAAATATCAAAAGCCTTATTACGATAGTATCCGACAAATGGATCATTGTCATTAAGGAGGGCGGCCGCGACGACATCGGCCAGTTCTTTGCCTCCGCAACCGATGAAGAATTTGGCGTGTCCTTTACGAAGGAGGATCTTTTCCTCGAGTTCGATACGGCGCGCTACGACCATTGCCCGGTACATTTTAAGGAGTGTCTCTTTGGGGAGTCCGCTGTAGCCGGAGAGATCGGGCTTTTTCCTGTCGGGGGCTTTCAGTTCCTTGATCCAGTCGCGTACTTCGTAATAGGCCAACTTTATCCTCCAGAATATTTTGTCCGCTTCATTTGACTGTATACGGAATAATTTGATACGGCTGTGGCAAAAAGTATATTGGACGGCGGCGAATGTAAAGTGAAAATATTTCCTTGTCCTGCTTCCATTTGTGGCGAAACCCATGGTTTTATAAAGCGTATTAAGACTATTCTTATTGTGGCATTGGGGGAGAGGAATGACTATTTTAATAGATCATCCGGTTAGGAGGTTTCGATGAAAAGAGCGGATTGTCAAGGATTCTATTCACGTCCCGATTGGTACGATGAAATCGCCAGGGAATATGTGAATGATATTCCATATTATATGGGGTTGGCAAAAAGATTAAAAGGACCTGTGCTGGAATTGTCATGCGGGACGGGACGGGTTGGAATACCGATGATCGAAGCCGGGCTCGATTATTGGGGGATAGATATATCGAGTACGATGATGAAAAGATTTAAGGAAAAAGCGAGAGAAAAAGGGTTAAATCCGAATCTGGTAAAGGGAGATGTCAGAAAATTCTCCATAAAGAAAAAGTTTAACTTAATATTCTATCCCTATTCGGCTATGGCACATATCCATGAAATTAAAGATCTGGAGGCTCTACTCCGGAATGTTAGGAAGCATCTGACCAAGGAAGGTCGGTTGGCGTTCGATATTTTTAATCCCTCGGTTGAAATATTAAGCCGAAAGCCCGATTTCCATTTTCCGGTTCATGAATTTGCAGATCCGATCAGCGGTAAAAAAATTGTAGTAACCGAAACGCATACATATGATAAGTCTTCGCAAATCAACCATGCCAAATGGCATTATCGGATCGGCAGGAAGAAAGACGCGATAGTTAATGAATTGAATATCCGCATATATTATCCGCAGGAGTTGGATGCGCTTTTGAAATATAACGGATTTCGGATCGAGAAGAAGTACGGAAGGTACGATAAGAGCAAGTTTGCTTCGGAATCGCCGCGGATGTTTTATGTTTGCCGGGTGGCCTGATCGGTATCAGCCGACATCACCGGAAATTTCGGCATAAATATTATCTTCGAAATCGATTCTTTCTCCGAGGTACATGCGGAGCGAGGGGGGATTGTAAACAAAGCCGTGATCGAGGTATAATTTAACCGCGGCGCGGTTGGTTTCTCCGACACCGAGACTAATATCCAGGTCGGGGAAGTCTATGGACATTTTTCCAATAATCCGGTCAGCGGCCGTGGTAGAATTGGCAACAACCGGACCGATCTGCCGGAAATTCGATGCACGGGATTTAATGATACCGAAACCATCACCGGATGGAGTGGAATAAATATAATCGCGATTGTCATTCATGACGGAGCGAAGATAGTCGGCGCGGTCGATGGGAACTAATTTCTTGTCCCATTCAATCAGAGAACTGATTTCAATCCCGCTTTCGGGAATTCTTTCTCTGGCCGGGCCGGAGGCTTTCCTGAAAAAGCGGAAAGCCATGTATTTATCCTTAAAACCAAGTTTGCGGTAAAGAGAAACCGCGGGATAGTCTCCGACCAGTTCAATGGTCCGGCAAGCGGATTTCTGGAGATAAGAAATTCCGCTATCCATCAGTTTGCGCCCGATGCCGTGATTTCGGTAATCGTGTAGGACAATGAGATTGCCGAGGAAGCCGAGTTTTCCGAAAATGGCGGAGGTTATCATTCCGACTCGTTCGCCATCCAATTCGGCGACAAAGCAGCCCTCAGGAAAAAGAACGAGGTATCTCCGGAAATCGTCCTCTGTATTTCCCCAGCCGAGGACGCCGGTCTGAGAACAGGCGAAAGGGAGATCATCGGCGGTCATTTTTCGCAGGTAAATTCGGGTTAAAATGCTCATATCGTGAGGATAGCATCAACAATATAGGAATCCAAGCGGAATTATAAACATTAGTTATATATTGTGATAACAATGACATAAGTTGAGGATATACACCATAACATCAATAAATACGGCTGATATTCGTAGATATAAATATTGATACAAACAAGAATGATGTATAGCGAATTCAAGGGCGGCGGAGTAAAAAAAAATTGCTTTATTATGACTGATATGGTTGGGAATATCCGAAATCTTTTGTGAAATATTTCGCAAATATGTTGTCATATGGTATTAGATGATATATATTTATTGCGGATGAGTTCAAAGGATAATGTGAAGTTATTCACAATTATCATTTGAATGACAGGACGGATAAAACGACAATTTTCAAAATATCAGCCTTGTGAGGTTTTAATGCCGTTTTTCATTTCAAAATCCGACAGCGATGAAAAACTTCGGCAAAAAGTCAAGGAAATCAGCGGCGAGAATTTCCAGAAATGCTATCAATGCGGGACCTGTTCGGGGTCCTGTCCCATGGCGGACCATATGACCGTGGTTCCGCGTCGATTGATGGCGTTGTTGCAACTGGGAAACCGGGCCGCTCTTGACGAAGCCAATACTCCCTGGGTTTGCGCTTCCTGCCATGCCTGCATGGTTCGCTGCCCGCGCAGTATCGACATTCCGAAGGTGATGGAGGCGGTTCGTCAGCTTAAGATCAGGGATCGCCTGGACCGGATCGAACCGGGGAAAATCGACAAAAAGCAGATCGCCGACATGCCTCAGATTGCGATGGTATCCGGCTTTCGGAAACTGACATCGTGAGGTGGGAATCATGAAAGTAGCTTATTATCCCGGATGCACGCTGAAGACCAAGGCGAAGAACCTTGAGACTTCGGCGCTGGCCTGCCTCGATGCCCTGGGCGTGGAATGGCAGGAACTGGAGCGCTGGAATTGCTGCGGCGCAGTTTATTCTCTGGCCGACGACGACCTGATTCACCTGGTCGCTCCGGTGCGGGATCTTATCCGGGCCAAACAGCAGGGGCACGAGATGGTTTTAACGCTCTGTTCGATGTGCTACAACACGCTGGCTCGGGCCAACGAATTGATGAAGCATGACGAGGAGAAGCGGAAAACCATCAACTTGTTTATGGATGAAGAGCCGGATTATTTCGGTGAAGTAAAGGTGGTCCATTTCCTCGATTTCCTGAGGGATGTATATGGCTGGGAGAATTTCAAGGCCAAGGTGGTCAATCCGCTGAACGGGATGAAGGTGGCTCCATATTACGGCTGCACGCTGCTTCGCCCGAAAGAGGCGGGGATCGACCGGTTCGACAACCCGAGCATATTCCAGGACTGCATGACGGCGCTGGGGGCGGAGGCGATCAATTTCCCGATGTCGACGCAGTGCTGCGGGACATACCAGGTACTGGGGAATCCCGAAGCGGCGCTGAAGGTATCGTTCGATATCCTGACCAATGCCAAGGCTCACGGGGCGGAAGCGCTGGTGCTGGCCTGCCCGTTGTGCGATTACAACCTGGGGAAACGTCAGCCTGAAATGAAAGAGAAATATGAATTGGCGGGGGATGTCCCCTTGTTTTATTTCACGCAGTTGATGGCACTGGCTCTGGGAGTGAAGCCGGAAGATTGCCGGTTCGAGTTGAACCGCGAGGTTTCTCTGGAATTTCTGCGGGACAAGAACCTGGTAAAAGCGACAGCATAGAAGATAGAATCGATTAAAATAAGGAAAATGATGCTATGAGTACCGTTTCGGAAGATCTTCCCACCATGGAGATTAAGGCGAAGCTTATCCCGATTTATGTCATGGGAAAAAAGTACGAGGTGCCCGAAACGCTGACAATCATGAAGGCGATCGAGTACGCCGGATATAAGTATATCCGGGGATGCGGCTGCCGCGGCGGAGTCTGTGGGGCCTGCAGTACGGTTTACCGGAAACCGGGAGACCACAAGATTTACACCGGGCTGGCCTGCCAGACGGTGGTGGAACCGGACATGTATTTGACCCAGATACCGTTTTATCCGGCTTTGCGGGCGACGTACAATTTTCATGAAATGACAGGGACGGCGGAAGAGGTATTTGCGCTGTATCCGGAATTATTCCGCTGTGTCGCCTGCAATAATTGCACCAAAGTCTGCCCGATGGATGTCGAGGTGATGGACTATATCAGCGCCCTGAAGCGGGGGGACCTGAAAGCGGCGGCGGAAATTTCGTTCGACTGCATTCAATGCGGATTGTGTGCCAGCCGGTGTATGGGTGAATTGCCGCAGTATCATATCGCGCAGCTGGCAAGACGTTTGAACGGGGCATATCTGACTCCGCGCGCGGAACATCTCAAGACCATGGTGGCCAATATTGAAACGGGGCGTTATGACGCCGGCCTGAACGGCCTCAAGGAAATGGATGTGGCGCAGTTGAAGAAAGTCTACCAGGAACGGGAGATGGAACCGGCCACGGCCGGGGAAGACTGGACTCCCAAAGACAAATCTTACTTATAATCGCATGCAGGAACGAGGTTAGATATGCCGTACCCGGAAGAATTAAAAAGACTGATAAAACAGGTGGAAAAAACCCGTTCGGAACGGGTCGCCAAAAAGAAAAGAAACGAAGAAGTGCCATTCCTTTCGCTGGAAGAGCGGGAGAGGCGGCTGCAGTATCATCCCGATTTCAAAGAAGAGGGAAGACGGCCGCTGAAGGTCGGTCCCAGTAAGGGATATAAGATCGCTCATGAAATGGCCGAGGTGCTGGAAGCGTACAGCCGGGTCAAACCGGAGACGATCGATCTCAAGAAGTGGGATTTTGAAACCGACGTGCTGGTTATCGGAGGCGGAGGCGCGGGGACATCAGCGGCGATTATCGCGGCCCAGAACGGCGCCAAAGTCATTTTGGCTACGAAGCTTCGTCACGGCGACGCCAACACCATGATGGCCGAAGGGGGCATCCAGGCGGCCACCAAGGGGCACAAGGATTCGCCGTACTTCCATTATCTCGATGTCATGGGGGGCGGGCACTTCAAGAATGTTCCGGCCCTGGCGGAAACTCTGGCGAAGAAGGCCCCGGACGCCATTCAATGGCTGGAAAGCCTGGGATGTAATTTTTCGAAATTCCCGGATGGGACGCTTAAGACCATTCATGGCGGCGGAACCAGCAGGAAGCGGATGCATTTCGCGGCCGATATCACCGGTGCCGAAATTATGCGGACGGTGCGTGATGAGGCCCGTAACCTCGGGGAACTGATTCAGGTAATTGAATTTTCTCCGGCGGTGGAACTTGTTATAAACGAACACGGGCAGTGCGCCGGTGCGGTTCTTTACAACATGGAAACCGAGGAATATTTCCTGGTTAAGGCCAAGGCGGTGGTAATGGCTACCGGCGGCAGCGGCCGTTTGCACATCCAGGGGTTCATGACCACCAACCATTACGGTGCCACGGCGGATGGGATTGTCATGGCCTACCGGGCGGGAGTCCCGGTGTCGTTTCTCCATACCGTGCAGTACCATCCGACCGGAATCGTTTTCCCGGAACAGGCCGAAGGGATCCTGATTACGGAAAAATTCCGCGGCTCGGGGGCCAACCTGGTGAATATCGAGGGAAATCAGTTTGTCAACGAGCGGGAGCCGCGCGACGTGGAGGCGGCCTCGATTATCAAGGAATGTATTGTCGAAAGAAAAGGGGTACCGACCCCGACGGGGAAGCTCGGTATCTGGCTCGATTCTCCGATGATCGACGACCTGGTCGGTCCGGGGACGGTCGAGAAGGAATTCCCGGGCAAGTACATTCTGTATAAACGTTTCGGGATCGATATTTCAAAAGAGCCGATGTTGATCTATCCGACGCTGCACTATCAAAACGGCGGCGTGGAATTCAAGAATACCGGAGAAACCTGTGTTCCCGGACTGTTCGCAGCCGGGGAGGTGGGCGGCGGTATTCACGGCGAAAACCGCCTGATGGGGAATTCGCTTCTGGATATTATCGTCTTTGGCAGGATTGCGGGAAAGACCGCATCGGAATATATAAGGAATCAGGCCAGAGACGGAGCGCTCAATCTGGATCATGTCATTAAGTACAACAAAGAGGTGGCGCAAGCCGGAATCGAGACCGAAAAGGTTTCTCCGATGCTGCTGCCCGATTACACCGATCCGCGGGTGAGAGAGCGCCAGTTAACTTCGCATTATGTCGGGACTATGAGATAAGGGTGGTTGATTTTCTTAATTGGAAACGCCGTGTCGAATACGACACGGCGTTTTTATTTATGTACGTTGCAGGGCGATTTTATCAGGTTATTTTGGAAACCATTTCCAAGGCCTTGGGACGGATCAAGCCATAGGGGAAGCTATTGCGATTGAATCCGATGATTTCATTAAGCAGTTCCCGGGCTTCCTGATTCTTTCCGATTTTCAAATACGATTCGGCCAGATAGTATTTGGTCGCCGGATTCAGAGGATCGGAATTGAGGAGTTTATCGATTGCGGTTTCATAATCTTTATTCCAGAAGGCCACGGCTCCTTCGAGACCGGTGAAATGCATCATGGTAACGCGGCTTCCCGATTGTTCCGCGGATTCCTTATATTCTGAGAGGCGGCGATTGGCTTCATCGCGTCTTCCGAGACGGGTAAGAATTATGGTTTCGAGCGAGAGACATTCTCTGATGAAATTCTCTTTTACTCCCGGGCGAATATCGGGACGATCAGCGATTTCCCGTAATTTGGCGATATTCTGCATTGATTCTTGGAGATTACCCAGGAATGCCTGCAAATAGGCGATTTCCCAATAAATCATTCCCTGGCCATAGATATCCGCCGTTCGCCTGGTAAAGGCCAGGCTGGTATCGAGTAATTCCATCGCCTTTTTATATTCGCCCTCATGCAGATAAGAAACGGTAATCCACATGGCGGCGCTGGCTGTATCTTCGCGGCCGTTGGCCATCCTCATGACTTCTTCATATTCCTGGCGGGCCTTATCGTAATCACCCATGAAAACATAATTGTGGCCGATTCCGATGCGGGAGTAAATAAAATCCGATTCAAGTTTCAGGGCCTTTTTGTATTCTTTGATGGAATTATCATAATCCCCCATGGCGAGGAAAATCTCGCCCATGGAATCGTGCGGATTCGGTTCTTTCGGGCGCAGGTCGGAATACTTCTTCAGGGCATCGATGGCCTCGGTATATCGTTCGGTATTGGCGTAAAGGTATCCCAGCATGTTGTACGGAGGAGCGAAACCGGGATCTAGTTCGATGGCATCTTTCAGGTGTTTTTCGGCAAGGTCCCAATCGCGCTGCTGATAATAGAAATTGCCAAGAAGATAATGCGCGCGCTTGCTGGCCGGCTTAAGCTGAACGAGCCGCTCGAGCAAATCCTGGGCTTTGCCGAGACTGTCGTCGAGCTGAGCCTTGCGGCTCAGGATAATCAGCTGTTCTGCTTCGGAAACTTTGTCGACCAGTGATGCGGCCTTCTGGATGCGGTTCAGATGTTCGTCGGTGCTTTGTGAGCACATTGCCCAGTAGTAGTAGGCCATGGCGAAATCAGGATCGAGTTCGACCGCCTGGCCGAAGAGGGCACGAGCCTCATCGATATAAAAATAATCGTGTTTTTCGATGCCTTCAATGTACAGCTCGCGAGCCTGCTCGGAATTGGTGGTGATGGTGATGTCGTTGGATTGCTGACTACACGAGACGAGGCATATCGAAAACAATAAAATTATAAGACCGAAAAGTTTGGTTTTAGCAATCATCTTTCTTCTCTACTCCCTAAACGCACAAAAAGCGCCTTTCTGGAGGCACCTATTTATTTACGTAACATGGTCTTTCATGTTTCGTTAGAAGATAAAGTCGTCGGAAAATACCCCTTGTCAACAAATATTTCGGTTTGAATCCATATAATATCATTGATTTACGCCGGTTTTACCGAGATGCGATGAAGAGCATTTATTTATGAATAATAAGCTTTGGAGGCCCGGAATCGTTATTGCACTCGGAATCCCTTTATGTTAGATTGTTCCGCTTTTGAACCTTGGAATGGGATAAAGACAACCTTTGGAGGACAATTGCCTTACCTGGGAGAGACATTAGCGACCGCGACCGCAATAACATGGGCCTTTGCGGTTATTCTGTTTAAGCGGAGCGGGGAGCGGGTTCATCCGATCGCGCTTAATACCTACAAGAATGTCCTTTCGGGATTACTATTCATTCCGACCATTTATCTATTCGAGCAGTCATTGTTTTATCCGGCGCCGATGTCGGACTACTGGCTGCTGTTTATCAGCGGGGCACTGGGAATAGGGATATCTGATACTTTTTTCTTTAAGTCGCTGAATTTGCTCGGAGCGGGGATGACTGCCATTGTCGATTGTCTATATAGTCCCTCGATTATCATACTGGCTTATCTCTGGCTGGGCGAGACCATGTCGGTTCTTCAAATTATCGGAGCGGCCCTGATCATATCGGCAATCCTGACTGCCGCCACCAAAAAGGGACGGGGGGTACTGGACCAGAGGAGTTTCCTCCTGGGGCTTATGTACGGGACTCTGGGGATGGTGACTATGGGAGTGGGGATTATCATGGTGAAACCGCTTTTGGAGCGTTCGCCGCTTCTCTGGGTAACGGAAATGCGTATCTTCGGAGGTCTGGCCGTTCTAATTATTCAATTGCTGCTTCATTCAAAACGAATAGAAATCGTTAAATCCGCGCTGTCCAAAGAAGGGTGGAAATATACCTTCTGGGGCTCGATACTGGGAACCTATTTATCGCTGATGCTTTGGCTGGGGGGGATGAAATACACGCAGGCTTCGACCGCGGCGGCATTGAATCAGACCAGTAACATTTTTATTTTCATCTTCGCGGCGCTAATTTTGAAAGAGCGGTTGAATTCGATTAAGGTGATGGGAATTTTCCTCGCGGTGGTCGGGGTTTTCATGGTCTTTTTCGGATGATTTCTCAATCGCGGGCAAAACAAAATGGCGCCCCCCAGAATCGAACTGGGGACACACGGATTTTCAGTCCGTTGCTCTACCAACTGAGCTAGGGCGCCAAATACCAAAGTTTTGGATGTAGCAATCTATTTACATTTCGACCAAAGTCAACCCTTTTTTACAGCCCGAAAAAATGTTTGCGGGCATTAGGGAGCATGATGGCGCCCAGAGCCATAAGGGCCAGGATTGCGATGATAATGTTGTATGTGTCGGTGTTACCCAAGAAGACCATCAGGGTAACGGCAACCATCAGGATGGCATAGGCAAACCATCCCCATTTCTGACGGTTTTTAAGGCCGATGCTGGCTGCGATAAAGGGAAGGCCGTAAATTAAAATCATGAAATTCCCGCTCAGGTCTTTGTAGGTGCGATCCATGAACGAGAGGATGATACTTACCGTAGCGTAGACTATGTACATTCCCCCGAAGATCAATCCGAACCAGTATGGGATGCGGAGTTCCAACGGGAGCGGTCTGGGTTTTTCCATATTTTCACCTCAAGCCTGTTTAAGACTTATACTCACCAAGCAATCCGGCGCCTATAAAACCGGCATCATTCCCAAGTTCCGCTTTAAGAACCCGGAGGTTTTCGGTAGCCGACTGGAAAGCACGGCGGCGGATTTCTTCGGTCACGACTTCGATAAAACCGGCACCGCCTTCGATGATACCGCCGCCAAGGACGACCGCCTCGGGATTAAGCAGGTTAACGACTCCGGCCAAGCCGGCTCCGAGGATGCGGGCGGATTCTTCGATGACTTCCAGGGCCACGGGATCGTTCTTGCGGGCAGCCGCGAATATCTTTTTGATATTCAGGTTTGTCGGATCGTTATCAATTATTTCCGCCAAAATTTCGCTTGGATTGCGTTTGAATAATTCCATGGTTCGTTCAATGATGGCGTCGGAAGAACAATATGCTTCGAGACAGCCGTCGTTGCCGGTCTTGCATTTTTTGCCGTCAAATTTGACAACCATATGCCCCAGTTCTCCGGCGGAGAAGCTTGAGCCGCGCCAGATTCTACGGTTCAGAATCAACCCGCCGCCGACTCCGGTTCCAACCGTAACGCAGACGGCGGAATCGAAGCGCTTGGCGGCTCCGAACCGCATTTCGGCCAAGGCCATGGCATTGGCGTCATTGTCGACGAAAACCGGAAGGTTGAGGTGTTCCCGCAGATGGGCTCCCAATTCCGTGCCGGGCCAATCCGGGATATTGGGGCTGGCTCCGATTACCTTGCCGGTAATACTATCGATCGTACCGGGGGAGCCGACGCCAAGCCATTTTATGGAAAGGTCGTCTTCGGCGGCGCGGAGGAGAAGGTTTTCGGCGATGTTGGTTATCATATGGAGGAGGGGTTTCCCTCCCTTTTCGGCCATGGCCGGCTTCTGTTGTTTGAAAAATATAGTCCCGCTGGAATCAAAGAGGCCGAACTTAATGTTGGTCCCGCCGATGTCAATCCCGGCGTAATGTTGCAAATCAGCCATAATTAAAACGAAATTTTCCTGGGGTTAAACATGTTCAGTTGGTTTTTCCGGGATAGGTTTTAAGCGCTTCCTCAAGGCATTTCATGGCCTTTTTGAGCGCCTCCACATTCAAGACATAACCGATGCGGACTTCGTTTTTTCCGAGTCCCGGAGTGGAATAAAAGCCTCCCATAGGAGCTAACATGACGGTCTGGTTTTGATATTCGAATTCTTCAAGAAGCCATTTGCAGAACTGGTCGGAATCGTCGATGGGGAGTTTCGCAGCGACATAGAAGGCTCCTTTGGGCCGGGGACAAATTACTCCCGGCAGTTTGTTCAAGGAGTCGACCACGAGATTTCTGCGTTCGACGTATTCGGTCATTACCCCATCAAAGTAGTCCTGCGGAGTTTCGACCGCTGCCTCGCCGCAAATCTGACCGTAAGTCGGGGGGCTGAGACGGGCCTGGGCGAATTTGAGGGCGGTGTTAATGACATCTTTATTTTTCGTGATCAGCGCCCCGATTCGGACACCGCAGGCGCTGTAGCGTTTCGAAATCGAATCCATTACCACGACGTTCTGCTCAATACCTTTCAGGTGCATGGTCGATACGAACTCCTCGCCGTCATAGCAGAATTCCTTATATACTTCGTCGGCGAAAAGATAAAGATCATGCTTCTTGATGATGTCGCGGAGCTTTTCCAATTCCTTTCGTGAATACATATAGCCGGTAGGATTATTGGGATTATTAATTAGAATGGCCCCGGTTTTGCCGGTAATCAGCTTTTCGAAATTTTCAACAGGGGGGAGGGCAAAGCCGGTTTCGATAACGGAAGTAATCGGTCTTATCTTTATCCCGGCCATGACAGCGAAACCGTTATAGTTGGCGTAGAATGGTTCGGGAACGATGACTTCCATCCCGGGATCGAGGCAAGATAAAAAGGCGAAGATAATGGCTTCGGAACCGCCGGTCGTGACCAGGATTTCATTATGGTCGACATCGATATTATAGCGGTGATAATACTCGGCCAGTTTCTTTCGATAACTTTCGATTCCCGCCGAATGGCTGTAGGCGATATAATCCAGCTTATTATTCTTTACGGCGTTTAGTGCGATTTGGGGCGTCTCGATATCGGGTTGTCCGATATTAAGGTGATAGATGGTCCGGCCCTTCTTCTTGGCCGCGTCGGCAAAGGGGACCAGTTTTCTGATCGGAGACGGGGGCATATTCAGCCCTCGGGATGATATTTCCGGCATGGTTCAGGCAAGCCTCCCAATTAAGATTTTCAGCCTAAATTCCAGTCGAAAATAACACACACTACAAACCTTGTCAAATTTTATTTGGCTGCTATCCCGGCGGTCAAGAATCGGACGCATTTAATCATGCTGTCTTTTTCGAGGCTGAGGTTCTAACAACCAGCCAGACCAGGACCAGGAAAACGACATTCAATAAAGCAATCAAAACTTCAAATAAACCGAGCGAAACCAATCCTTTCTGAAGAGTAATTATCGAATAATTCTCCAGCGAATGAATCAGCGAAGCTATTAGCCAGCATACGATAAACGGCATCACACCGCGGCCGAGACCAAAGCCCAGCAAAGCGGCGGTAGTGGTATGGAAGAGCATGGCGAAGATTCGCTCGAACAGTCCCCACGAAATGATATTCATCGTCCCTGCTTGGAAAGCGGGGCCGGTCAGACTGCAGGCTTCATAAAAGCCGAAACCGAGTCCGATGAACGCGCCGTAAGCGATTAAGGTTTTCGAGTCCGGTTTGCGAATCAGAAAAGCTATCAGTAAGGGGATAAATTTCAAGGTTTCCTGGATAAACCCGCTCAACAGGGCCGAAATCGTTCCATAGGCGTATATGGAACCGCCATCACGTACGACGGGAATGAGATAATTGATGCTGTACCATTTCTGCAGCGGGACCTGGGTGCTGTATATAAGGGGAAACATGGCGCACCCGAGAATGAAGACAAAATAGATTTCAAATCGGTGATAATGATTTCTGAGCAACGGTATAGAAATAATAATACTAATAAAAAGGTATATGAGATATATCGGTATGCGGGCGATAAAATCCGAGATCCCGGCCGAGGATTCCTGGGGCATCATCTTTTCGTGGGGATCTTCGGAAAGATAAATACTAATAGGCTGGTTTGAGATATCCACTTTGAGGATCTTGCCCTGTTTGGAATAGAATAAAAGCTGCTCTTGCGGTTCCAGCATATGAATGACAAAAGCGGAATCAACCAGGTCGCCGTATCGGACCGAGCGGAAATCCTGAATTACCATGCGGGCATAAGATTTTGTCATGACCTGGGGAACGAAAAATGAATCGGCAATGGTATCACCAATGGTAAAAGTATGGAAAGCCAGGAGCATTTCCATCTGGTATATCATGTTATTGTCGACGGTCCTCATCGCGGGAGCGACGGCGGTACTCCGTTCCTGTTTTACGCCGGCATTGATGAAGTATCCTTTAACGCTGTCGGCGATCCGGGTGAGCTGCAGTTCCTGCTTGTTTGGTCCGGTCTCGGCTTTCATTCTGTTGCCGAGATAATGGCCGGTTTCACTGACATAGTAATCATCGTTGATTTTTAATTTGACCGGATTACCGAAGACATGATAATCGAAATTGAGTTCGCCCGCGAAATGAAAAGCGGGAGCGCCTTCGAATTCAAGATTACCCTTGAATTTCACGTCCAGGGTACCAAAAACAGTATCCTGCGTAACGAACCTGTAATGCCATTCGGTTCCGGGTTGCAGATAATCACTGAGAGTGTTAACCTTCTGATGCAACGGGGCAGCCGATGTCGTCGATGCCAGAGAAACCAACAGCAAAAACAGCAAAGCGTTATTGATTTTCCGCATATATCTTCCTTTCCCAATAAGGGGGAATAAAATTTAAGGAATGTTTATATGCAAGATAATTTAAAATGAGATATTTAGTGGGTTGCGTGCGAGTTCGGTCAGGGTAATCAATTTCAAATTAAAGAGCTTTTCGATTGGCTGAACCGATTGCAGAGGGATTCCGAGGGGTTTGTTCGAATCCAGGCTGTTATCGGCAATGTCCATTACCAGAAAAGGGATGCGATTCAAACTGCAAACTTGCGCCACGGCCGCTCCGATATTATCAGCCGCCATTATTCCCTTTTTTCTTATTAGCGATTTGAGTTCATGATGCATCGATTCGGAAAGGCCGGCTTCGATAATTGAGCCGAAGACTGTCTGGGGATCTCTATCCGCCAAACCCTGCGCAGCCTGCCTGACAATATCGATGGAATTGTTATCGATATCGATTATGTTGAATTTTTCTTCGGTCAGGCCGGGGGAGTCGGTCGCGGTGTGGATAAAGAAATAATTGGCGATGATGATATCGTCGTTGTCGATGAAAGGAACCAGCGGGACAGCGGTTCCGGAATATAAAATCAATGATGGCGAAAAATTATCAATGGCAGCCTGGGTAGCGGCGGCCAGGACCACCGGGCTGGCGGCAATCCGGGCAAAAGTAATATTGCGGTTCACCAGTTCTCCGGAGTAAAATCTCTGGTCGGCAATTCGCGTGCTATCCTCGACCAGACAATTGTCCTTAAGGAGGCGGTATTCATCATCGAATATGGTAATAATACATGTTTTGTCCATATCAGGATTATCGGCCGAATCCCCCAATTCTACATGGATAATACCTAATGGTAATTTTAGCTTTTAAACTTGCGGTATAGGGGATATCTGATATTTTTCATTATAGATTCCCCGGTTAGAGCCGGGGGAATCTATTTTATTCCATAGGGTTAATATTAAATTTCCGTTTTGTTATTATTCCCGGATTTTTTCCGATAAAAGATTTATTGAAGTTCAACCGCGGCACCTGTTTCCTGGGGGCGGAAGGATGTGCAGACAATATAGGGGAGGATGTTATGTCCGGGGCTGTTCGACTTGAAAAAAATTCCAATGAGTTAAAGCTGTTGATATTTCGTCTGGGAAAAACCCTGTTCGGGGTCAATGTCAGCCGGGTCAGAGAAGTCATCGAGCGGACGAAAACAATCAGTCTCCCGTATGCACATCCGGCAGTCGAGGGAGTATTTAAGCTTCGCGACGAAGTGATTACCCTGGTTAAACTAGGGCAGTATTTCAATATGACGGGGGAGGAAATCAAGCGCGGGGAAGGGGCGATCATTATCGTCGAATTCAATCACAACCGCTATGGTATCCTGGTTGACAGCGTCGAAGAAATCAAAACCTCGACCTGGAAAGATATCGAGCCGCCGGCGGATTTTTTGATAGATTCCGGGGCCCCGCTCACCGGCATCACCAAGGTAAATGATAAGACCATCCTGATTGCGGATTTCGAGAAAATCACCGAAGAAATTCTGGGCATAAAGGGGGCAAACGATCCCGAGGTAATACCGGATAATGCGGATTGGAAGCATCAGATAAAAATTATCCTTGCCGACGATTCTTCGACTTTGCGGCGGTCGATGACAAAGGTATTGAATAAATTCGGCTATGACAATATAACAATCTGCAACAACGGTCAACAGGCCTGGGATACCGTGCAAAGGATGCACCGCGAAGAACATGCGCCGGCCGATATCGTCATCAGTGATATCGAAATGCCTCTGATGGATGGATTAAGGCTGGCGAGTTTGATAAAGGAAGACCAGAGTCTTGGAAATACTCCGATAATTCTGTTTTCGTCTCTGGTTAATAAGGAAAATATGGAAATCGGGCGGAAGGCCGGTGCTGATGCCCAGGTCAGCAAACCGGAGAGCGTGGAATTGATACACGCGCTGGAAAACTGCCTTCGTTCCCGCGGCAGAATTCCCGAAGAGGTCGCGGGCACTTAGCTTTATTTTTCGTCGTCGTCGAGTTCCCGCATGGCTCTTAAGATGCCGAGCGGGCTCGATCCGGTGGCCAGTTCGGTCAGTTTATCGATTCGTCGTTGATCCGATTCAAACTTCTTCTTAAGGCGGGCTTCATAGGCCTGCCTTAGAATTTCCAGCAATTTGTCAAGATCATACGGTTTGGGGAGATAGCTGAATGCTCCCAGTTTGGTACAATCGACCGCGGAATCCATGGAGCCGTGCCCGGTCAGGATGATAACTTCGAGATAACGATGTTCCTTTTTAAGGATTTCAAGGACCTGCTTGCCGTCCATGCCGGGCATCTTTAAATCGAGCAGGGCCAGGTCGAACTTATCGTTACGTGCGATTTCGACGGCATCGTTGCCGTTGGTGGCCTTGGTGACTTCGAGGCCGCGCATTTCGAGTCGTTCCGCGATGGAATCGAGGAACTTAATCTCATCGTCGATAATCAGTAATTTAATTTTACCAGCCATAATTTCACCCTTATTTAAAATCCAATAATTCGCCAGTACCCAAATATAGTCCAAAACCAGAGGACCGCAAAGGAAAGGAGGAGAATAAAGAAACCGTGCTTTAGAAAATCACCCAGTGTGACCAGTTGCTCGCCGGTGGTTGGGTCTTTGGCCATGGCGAAAGCGATAGCGTTGCTGGGTGTCCCGATAATCAGCATATGCGCAAACGATGACGCAAAGGCGGTGGACAGTCCGACCATCCAGGGATTAGTTCCCGCAATATGGGCCATCGGGACAGTGATGGGTCCAATGGCGGAGACGGTGGCGCCGTCACTCATGAAATTCGTGGTAATTCCGGTAAAGATGCTGGATGCCGCCGCGAGCCACTCTCCGCTGCTCATGAAGTCGGGGAGAATTCCAAGGAAACTATCAGCCAGAAAAAGAGCCCCTCCGGTTTCCGCCAGCCCGGCTCCCATGGCACTTGCCGAAGCATACAGTGCCACAACCTCCCAATGGACGGTGGCGATGTCTTTCCAGCGCAGGATCCGCATGATATTTAAAGCGACAATACCGGCGATGACGGGGCCTCCCATGCCGAGCCAGTCGCTGCAGGTAATCCACATGACAACCACGGCAAGGAGGACGATCAGTGTAATGTACTCATTTTTATCCATCGGGCCGATCTTGCGCGAGGCTTGTTTTACTATGGCCGATATATCAAGAGATTGCACCTGAATCTTGTTTCTTAATGCGATGTAGAAGTACAGCCCCACGGCGAGGGCCATTATGGGAACAAAGGGCATCCCGTACATCACCCATTCTCCGAAAGTCGGTGCAATTCCGTAGTCGCCGAGGATGCCGACCATGATGGCATTGCGGCCTCCGGCGGCCGGAGAGCCGGGTCCTCCGGAGTTTGCCGTATAGCAGAGGGTTAACGTGAGAATGACTGCAAGGGCTTTGTCCTTTTTAATTCCGGAAGCGCGAATGGAGGTAACATATACCATCATAAAGAGCGGCATAATGAAAGCCACCATGGCATGTTCCGACATCACCGAACAGGTTATGGCGAATAAGGGAAGGAAAATAAAAAGGAGGCGCGGCAACGTCTTGACCGGACTTAAGAGCAATAACCCGATACGGCGGTCCAGCCCGGTTTTGCTTATGGCCTTGGCAAGGGCGAGCACACCAAAGATAAAGAATACCGCATCTTTGGCATACGATTGGGTGACATAATCGGCCTTAAATATCCCGAAGAAGTACATTATTACACCGACCAATAACGCGGTAACGCCCACCGGGATAGCTCCGGTCGCCCAGAACATGGCCGCGACCAGGAGGATTCCGAGCATAACGCGGGCCTTGTAGGAAACCTTTTCCGGTGTTTGATTAACAGCCACCTTATTGCCGGATTCATCGGTGACACTTTGGGAAAACCCGTGTTTCTTGCTGTAAAAATCGGCAATGGTTTCGCCATTGGCCATTTTGCGATATCCGGAAAATCCGACGTTGACATCGGTAATCTCTCCGGATTTTGGCGAGGAGAGCAGGGTCATCAGGCGATCGGGGGCAGGAGAAAAAATCAGAAGACAAAAGACCAGAATGCCAAATATGATAATCCCCGGCCGGGAATTGTGCGATCCCCAGAGCCATGTCCAGAGGGATGTCTTATCGACGTGGGGTATTTCATGGCGGCTCATGGCATGGATCTTATCTTCGCGGGCCTCCTCGATAGTTTTAACCAGCTTATCCAGATCGCAAGGCTTTTCAAGATAACCGAAGGCGTCGAGTTTGCCGATTTCCATGGCTGATGACATGGAGCCGTGCGCGGTCAGCATGATGACCTGCAGTTCCGGCCGGAAACTTTTCAGTTCTTTGAGAACCTGCTGACCGTCCATACCGGGCATTTTCAAGTCGAGCAGGACGACATCGATTTCCGAGTCGCTGCGGATGCGCTTGATAGCCTCTTCGCCGCGATCGACATCGACGGTGTCATATCCCCTAAGATTCAGGCGTTCAGCCAGGGGAACGCGGAAAGTGCTTTCGTCGTCGACTAAGAGTACTCTGGGCATTACACTCACTCCCTCTATATTATAGAGCTATTCTTCCATCAATTCACGAGTTATCTCGTCAAGAAGGTCGGAGAGCCGGAGCAGGCCGACAATCTTCCCATTTTCTTTTACCAATAAGGATAAGGTCTGATATCTGACGAGCAGTTGGATGGCTTCGGCCATTCCGCTGTCGATATCTATGCCTTCCGTGACCGTCCGCATTACCGAGGTGACCGGAGTGGCTTTCGCGCGGGGTTTTAAATCCGCGAAATCCGGCATAACCAAACGCATGCTATCCATCATGGTGGAGATATTGTCATCGGAAACTCCCGCGATTTCCAGTTCTTCGAATTTCCCTTCGGGGCGGTAGCCGGGTTCAAATGCCTTCAGAAAGGCCAGTTGCCCTATTTTGCCGATTATTTTCCCCGCCTCATCGACAACCAGAACGGCACGGTATTTCTGCCGTCCGGGGGGACGGGATTCCTGGTATTTTTCCAGAACCATCATCGCTTCGTAAACCGAAGCATTTTTGCCGACCTGGGGATACATGTCTATGGTTACCATCAGGTCTCGGATATTCTTGGCGCTCATAATTCCCCCATATGTTTAATTCAATGGCAGGGTAATTGCAAAAATCGTGCCCTTGCCGACTTCACTTTCCACATCTATTTTCCCACGCAGACTTTTAATAATCCCATAGCTGACGGAAAGGCCGAGCCCGGTCCCCTTACCGACTTCCTTGGTAGTAAAAAACGGCAGGAATATTTTCTCCATCTGCGCTGACGAAATCCCCTTGCCGGTGTCGCCGACTTTCATGGATACGGAATTTCCTAGATTTTTGGTCTCAATAGATATGCTTCCCGGTTTTCCTTCCATGGAATCAATGCTATTTTTAACTAAGTTCAAAAGAACTTGTTGCAACTGGTTACCGTCGGTACTTATATCCGGCAGGGATTGGTCGTAATCTTTCTTCACTTCTATGTTTGATACCATTAACTCATTACCGAGGATGCCGTCGATAACGTTATCAATAAGTGTATGCAGGTTGTGCTTTTTCAATTCGATGTCCTGTTTCCTGACAAAACCGAGAAGCTTGCGTGTAATATCGCGGCAGCGGAAGACCGATTCCTGGATGGAATTAAGATGGCGAATGGTCTCTTCGGTGGAGAGGTTTTTTCCGAATTCGGGATTCAGTTTATCCTTTAAAAGCCCGGCTTCTTCGTTAATTGCGGCAAGGGGGTTATTTATTTCGTGCGCGATACCTGCGGCCAGTTCGCCGATGGTGGCCAGTTTCGAAGCATGTTCAAGCTGGGCGCGGGTTTTTTCGGTTTCTATATTGAGATCGGTCACCTTCTTGGCCCGCATGTATACAATACCAATTCCGACAAACAGCATCAAAGCTGATATCAGGATTATCCTGATACGGTAGCCTCCGAAAAATCCCTGAGACTCGTTGTCGGCCCAAATGACAATCAATGCCCAGTCGGCGGTCCAGAGCCAGGAATAGGCGTATGAAATTTCGCTGTCAGCAATCTTCGCATTGCCAGTTCCATGCCGAGGGTTTAAAGGAGGGACATAGGCTCCCTTTATCAGGGGATTGTCCTGGTGCGAAGTAACAATTTGATAATCGCCCTGCTCGTTGACGATGGACGTTATTACTTCATTGGCTCCTTCAAGCGAGCGAATATATTCATAGATTTTACCGGGATCGAGCGTTGCACGCAGGACGACGTACTGGTCCTTTATGACCCTGCTGACGGCAATGGTAAAATGCGGTTTTCCGCGAAAACCGAGATAGATATCGGTGATAATATAGTTGTCGACCTTTTCTTTGAGCTGTTTGTACCATTCTTCCGAGCTGTAGTTCTGTTTCTCCAGTGAAGGATAAGGCCCGGCATATGAAGCCTGGATACCGTCGGGGTCGAAAAAGCCGATATCGACAAAGGCTTCGCTGATTCGTTCGAGCCGCGCCAGGTATTGTTCCATCAGCTCCCTGGAAGGAGGAATAACGAATTTGGGGTCGTCGATCAGGTTGGTTACGTTAACCAGCCGTTCCGAAATAAAAAGATCGAGAGTATTGGCCTGATTTTCGGCGATCGCTTTAAGATGCTGCCGCTGTCCCTCGGCGACAATTTCACTGTATTGAATGAAAAAATAGATGGTGAGAAGAATCAGGGGGCCGATGTAGGTGAATGACAGCCTTACCAGGTTCTTCCGGCGCAGCTCCCGGTAATGGCGATCATCGGGAATGCTTGGCGCCGCAATACCTTTATCTTTTTCCAATTCCCTCATCGAGGCAAATCAAATTTGCCGGAGAAATATTCCATTAATAGGCTGAAATGTCAATAGAAATCGGGCGTTCGATGAATTATTCGGCCGCCCGGAATACGGCTTTTTATTGACGAGGCAATTTATCTCAAAAAACCCCACATGGGATCCCAGACCGGAAGAACAATCGGTTCCTGTTCGTATATTTCAAGGATTTCTTTGGGGACGTATTTTTTCTTGACGATGACATCATAGACATGTTCGTCGAACCAGTCGTCGTACATGGTCCAGTAGCCACCGCCGCCGCTATTGTCGCCCCAGCTGTTTTCGACGCGCCACTTGACCGGTTTGCCGTCCTTGATGTCAATACCTACAAAAACCATGGCATGATTGACCGTACTTTCGCGGTAAAGGGAACGTTCAGCCTTGGTCATGCTGAAATCGACGTCATATATTGAACCGTAGTCGTACAAGCCGACCGCCATTATTCCCAAATCGCGGCTTTGGTCTTTGCCGACATCGCATCCGAACAGGACCGGCTCATCAGCCAGAAGGGCCTTAAGGGCGATTTCTTTCAGGACTTCAATCGGGGCATTGGCGTACTTGATATCATCACTATCGTACATATTTCTGGTAAGGGCGATAGAATAGTGCTTTCCGTAATCGCGCGAGGGATCATTGTAGATATCGACGTATTCATCGAGATCGAGATCGACGAAATCCTTATAGAAAGATATCGGGGTGAAAGACTTGGCCTCACTGACCACGGAGTCGCGGTTTTCGAAATGGTAGACGAAGCTATCCGGGGGAGAACCAAGATTGAATACCAGCATTTTGTAGACTTCGCCCAGCATCCGGACTTTGGCGGAGCGGAGCTCATCCAGGGATTTACCTTCCGCGTTCATTCTGCGGAGTTTGGCGGCATCGGAACGTAATTTGGTTCCGATTACCCGGTTCATATCTTTAGTTTTACCGGAGCTATTGGATTCCGCCATGGCTTCGGACGGGACCAACCCGTATTTTTCTATCAGGGCTTTGGTGTAGTGCCAATAACCGCCGTCGCTGATGGGTCTTTCGAGAATCAGGGTCAATTCGCGATCAAGCGGATCGCGGTCGCGGAAGGCGATGATGTATTCCAGGAAGGTATTGGCTTTTTCAAGTTTGTCCCAGAAGGCGAGGAAATTTTGCGAAAATTCGAATTTATTCAGTTTGTATTTTTCCATGACAGCAGGACGGAGCATATTCAGGCTGGAAAAAAGCCAGCAGCGTCCGCTCGATTTCTGATTGGTGATTCCGGAGACCTTCAATTTGTTACTGAAAATTACATTGTGTTGTTGAACAATTTCGCGGTTCAAGGCGATATCGGTGATATCATCGTTGGTCAGGGCGTTATACATCGAGCGATTATGCCCATCAAGAATACAGGAATTGCGGAACGATTCAATCATTTCTTCGTCTACTCCGCCAATTTCCGCCTGACCTGGCATGGCCGATAGAAAGGCGAGAATAAAAGCGGCCAATAAGGTCCCTTTGAGTCTGATCATGTTTTCTCCCAATTGAATAACGGTCGTCATTTAAGACAATATTATGCCGATTCATAAGGAGAGTCAATCGAGAAAATATCAGTTGCGCATCAAAAAAAGAAAGTTATCTTGTTCAATAACAATAGATCCAGATATTAGCTGTTCAGCAGAGAATCTATTTTTTTAAATCTTTGATGGAAATTCCAATCGGGGGATTTCTGTGAACTTCATCAATCGGAGGTGGCAATGCTAAAAACCACAATCCTTTTTGGGGCAGTAATTCTTTCCGCCCTGTTTTTCCTGTCGTGCGAGAAGATCACGATGGAGCCGGAGATAATCGGCGGAAAGGCAATCGAAAATATCCCTGCCGAATACGGGTCGCTGGTGGCGGTCACAACCACGGAGCTTTATCCCAACTGGGCCCAACTCTGGTTTCAGGATACGGCCGGGACAGTGCGGATGGTGAGGATACAGTACCTCAAGCATCAAATGCTTCAGGATGTCCTGGTCATTCCGAGAACACAACCTTCAGGCGGAGGTATGTAAGATGTCGGATAAATTAATCAGCGTATTTTCGCGCATAGTTTTCATTGTGGCGATAGTAATCCTCGCCGTGGCGATTCTGGATTGGATTCTGCGGCTTTTCGGATATACCTTGTCGTTTTTGCCTTACCAGCCGGGCCGGCTGATGGAATTTTCGACGATTTTAATCGTGCTGGTTATTGCGCTGCTTTTGAGGCAGATTCGGGATTCGGTTAAGAAGCCGTAGACATTTATAGAATAATTGAATTCGAGGCTAATATACCGCAGAAAGCGGAAGATAATCTTCCAGGATTCCAAGTAAAATACTGGGGGAGAGACTCGAACTCTCGACCCTCAGATCCACAATCTGATGCTCTAACCAACTGAGCTACCCCAGCGTTTTTTCAGAGAAGATATCTTATATTGGAATCGGCGTTTTGTCAAGCTATTTGACCGGTATCAACGTTTCGGTTCGGAGCCGATCTTGTTGATTCCCTCGAGGATGGCTTGCTGCAATTGTGCGGCTCCGGGATAGTTCTGTCTCAACCCAAGGCATAGTTTTATCTGGGCGAAAGCGTTGCTGTAATCAGCCATTTGATAATAGAGATTCGCTCTGTTGAAATAGCCTGAAGGGTCCTGCGGTTCGAGGATTACGGCCTTATCCCAGGCTTCGAGTGATTTGTCGAGGGAATCGACACGGCGGTAGGCCTCACCCAGAAAACGGAAAAGCATCGCCTCAAAGGGGAGTTCGCCTCCGGCGGCGTTTAGATATTCAATAGCTGTTTGAGGATTATCCAGGTTAAGGCTGGCGGCTCCGGCGAGGAATCTCATTCGGGAGTATGTGCTGTCAAGGGCCAGGCCTTCCTCGGCGGTACGAAGCGCCACTGCATAATTTGCGTTTTGATACTCCAGACGGGCGATTTTATACAATACCCGGGCATTGCGAGCTTCCCCTTTAACAACATGCAGTACGGCCAGGGCCTTGTTATTGTCGTGCAGTTTTTCGGAATAATGGTGGGCGAGAAGTTCCAATCCATAACCCTGCCCCTCATCGCTTAAAAGGATGATATTTTCGGCTCGGGCCAACTGTCGTTCTTCGGAAGAATTAGTGACTACCCAAAGTGAAACGAATAGAATTGCAGCCAGGACGGCGGTCAGTCTAGAGATCAGCGATATATTGCCCCAGCCGGCACTATTATAATAAACATACAGGAGTAAGGCGACGCCAATTATGGCTGTTGGGATAGAGAATAAATCCCAGTCGCGGGCAAAGCCGAGCTGGGGATTGACTGTGAAAATAAAAATCAGGGGAAAGCCAACCATCAGGATTAGCAGGAAACGTCCCCGTTTTTCACCACCCCGGATTTTCAGCAATACCGGTGAAAGAATCAGGATGGCCGGGATTACCAGAAAAAGCTCATTGAATATATCGATCAAATGAGATAACGAAAAAATGGAGTAGTTTCCGAAAACCGGGAGGAACTGCTCCCAGAAGCCCTGGCGGACTTCGCGGAAATTCAACCAATCGCGATAATCGAGATAGGCGAGCAGGAACAGCGCCGCGATAATAAGTGAGGCGCCGGTTAACCTGATTTTCAATTGAGACTTTTCACCTTCCTGCGGACAAAGAAAAAATAGACAGGCGTAGGCGGGAAGGAGCATCACTCCCATCAAATGTGACGAAAAAGCCAGGATCATCAAAACCGAAAGTATTAAGAAGCCCTCGCCGCTTTTATAATACCGAAAAGCGAATAATAAAAAGAGCATAGATACGGGATAAACGAGTGAATAGGATTCCACATAACCGAAGAAAAGCTGTAATCCTCCCGTAATTAAAATCAAGAGCTTGATTATCATTGAGTCTGAAGACCGTTCTGTTTTGAATTTGAATAGGGTTAAGGATACGGCGAACAGGACCCCGACAATAATGCTGTACCAAATATATATCGGTTCGGCGGAGACTTCGGTGTTTCCGAAAATCAGTTTATAAAAAACAGCGTGGAGGAAATAATCAAGCGGTTCGGTATGGTTATAGGAATAGCCCTGTTCGATATGATAGACGCGGAGGTAACCGTCGCCGAGCGTAAATACTTCGGTTTTGAAAACATAAAACAGGGCAAATGAAATTACCGCCGCCAGCAGGATTTTAAACCACCGGGGAAACGAGCCGACTTTGTTTAGCAGTCGTTCAACTGAATCTCGAACCGGTTTTGAATGTGGCAGAGCTACAACGAAAATCCCGAGGACCGCGAAAATCCCAATGTAAATGTCGGGGAAATACCTGAGGTGGTTTATGCCCCATAATTTATCGATGGGCAGCATTGCGGCAATCAGGGCGAGAATCACCAATAACGCCGCGACGGCCGTAATTTGTATATCTTCTTTAACTTTCATACTGAAATATCCTGCGTAATATTATCGGTCATGTCCTGGGAAGCAAGCGCGAAAGGGATTTTGACAAAGTTTTTGAGTTTGGCTATATTCGGGAATTCTATGGAAGGAAGTCTCACATGATCGATCGCGCGACCGCCTACGACCTGATGGTCTCGAAAATCAAAAACCGCAACCTTCAGAAACATATTCTATCCGTCGAGGCCGGGATGATAAAACTGGCCCAGCATTTCGGCGAGGATGTGGAAAAATGGGGGCTGGTAGGGCTGCTTCATGATCTCGATTACGACAAGACGGCAAAAGATCCCGACCGGCACACGTTTGTAACCGAAGAATGGCTGAAAGAATATAATTTACCCGATGACATGATTTATGCTATCCGCTGTCATCCGGGGTACGCTCCGTGCCAGTCGAGGATGGACTGGTCATTATATGCTACCGACCCGACCACCGGATTCATTGTTGCCTGCGCCCTGATGCACCCATCGAAAAAACTGGCGAATGTCGACCGGGATTTCATGCTGCGGCGATTCGGCGAAAAGCGCTTCGCCGCCGGAGCGACTCGCGAAAACATGGCGGCCTGTTCCAACCTCGGTCTGGAGCTGGGGGATTTCCTGATGCTTATCAGGGAAGCCATGCTAACCATTTCCGACAAGCTGGAACTTTGAACAAAACACCATCCATACTGAATGGTCAGGTTTTAAGCTGGTCGATGTACGACCTAGCCAATACCATTTTCTCGATGAACATACTTTCCCGCTATTTCAAACCGTGGGTGGTGGAGGATCTTGGGAAGGATGGGCTTTATTACGATATTCCCTATGCCGCCTCGATGCTGGTTGCCGGGTTATTAATGCCGGCTTTGGGAGCTCTGTCCGACCAGTCTGCCAAAAAGAAACTGTTTTTGCTGTTATTCACGGTAAGTTGCTGTCTGGCGCTTGGAATCATTCCGCTTCTTCCCTTGTCGCTATTCATAATAATGGTAGTATTATTTGCAGTATCGAATTTCTTCTATGAAGGGGGCATGGTCTTTTATAATGCCCTTCTTTATTCGGTTGCAGAAGGGACCCAGGCTCGACTGATAAGCGGTTTCGGAGTGGCGATGGGTTATTTTGGAGCGGTGGTCGGGTTGATTCTGGTGGCCCCGTTCGCGGACGGTATCGT
>Ga0105105_10000076_pt1 | contig 43775 bp, 34 predicted proteins | sample PPLLaktember2015_4_FD_79108 | JGI IMG/M metagenome (GOLD analysis project Ga0105105, IMG submission 79108) | Freshwater sediment microbial communities from Prairie Pothole Lake near Jamestown, North Dakota, USA - PPLs Lake P8 Core (1) Depth... | ecosystem: Environmental > Aquatic > Freshwater >...
GGGTGATCGCAGAAGGGGCAGCGCATCGCGCGGATTGTGCCACGCGCGCGCCGCCCCTCCGGGCCCCTATCTGTAGACCGGGAAGCGTGCGGTCAGCGCGCCGACCTTGGCGCGGACGCGTTCGAGGTTCGCGGCGTCGCGCGGCGCGTCGAACACGTCGGCGATCAGGTTGCCCACCTGCTGGGCCTCCGCCTCGCCGAAGCCCCGCGTGGTCATCGCGGGCGTGCCGAGCCGGATCCCGCTGGTGACGAACGGCTTCTCCGGGTCGTTCGGGATCGAGTTCTTGTTGACCGTGATGTGAGCCTGCCCGAGCACCGCCTCGGCTTCCTTGCCGGTGATCGACTTGGCGCGCAGGTCGACCAGCATCACGTGCGACTCGGTACGCCCCGAGACGATCCTGAGTCCGCGTCCGATCAGCGTCTCGGCGAGCACGCGCGCGTTCGAGATCACCTGCTTCTGGTAGTCCTTGAACGACGGCTGCAGTGCCTCGCGGAACGCCACCGCCTTGGCAGCGATCACGTGCATCAGCGGTCCGCCCTGCAGGCCGGGGAACACCGCCGAGTTGATGGCCTTCTCGTGCTCGGCCTTCATCAGGATGATGCCGCCGCGCGGGCCGCGCAGGCTCTTGTGCGTGGTCGAGGTGACGACGTCGGCGTGCGGCACCGGGTTCGGGTAGACGCCCGCTGCGACGAGGCCCGCATAGTGGGCCATGTCGACCATGAAGATCGCGCCGATCTCCTTCGCGACGCGCGCGAAGCGCTCGAAATCGATCCGCAGCGCATAGGCCGAGGCGCCGGCGATGATCAGCTTCGGCTTGGTCTCGCGGGCCCGGCGTTCCATCGCCTCGTAGTCGATCGCTTCGTTCGCGTCGAGGCCGTAGGACACCACGTCGAACCACTTGCCCGACAGGTTGAGGGGCATGCCGTGGGTCAGGTGCCCGCCCTCGGCGAGGCTCATGCCCATGATGCGGTCGCCGGGCTTGAGGAACGCCAGGAACACGGCCTGGTTGGCCTGCGCACCGGAATGCGGCTGGACGTTGACCGCGTCCGCACCGAACAGCGCCTTGGCGCGCTCGATCGCCAGCGCCTCGGCCACGTCGACGTGCTCGCAACCGCCGTAGTAGCGCTTGCCGGGATAACCCTCCGCGTACTTGTTCGTGAGCTGGGAGCCCTGTGCCGCCATCACCGCCGGGCTCGCGTAGTTCTCGGATGCGATCAGCTCGATGTGGGCTTCCTGGCGACGGTCCTCGGCCTGGATGGCCTGCCAGAGTTCGGGATCGACCTGAGCGATCCCTTGAGTGCGGTCGTACATGCTGAGTCCTAAATGCAGTCGGGGGGTCCGGCGTGCGGCCGACTGCCAGCCGCGCGCGACGCTTGCGCCGCGAAACCCGCGGCCGGCCCCAGGCGAACGGCGGATGGCCCGGAAGGCCACCTGTTCCGCGTTTCACGGTGTCGATTCACCCTTACTCGCCAGTCACGCGGACGAGCCGGGATTGTAAGGGATCGGCGCCGGATGCGGCGCTTCAGAGCTCGTCGAGCGACCCCTGCCAGTGTCCGACATCCCCCCAGACCCTCAGCTCGAACCGTGAGCCGTCGAAGCGCAGCCAGTTCAGGCCTGCGTTCGGGATGTCGAAGTCGCGCTGCGCCTCGAGCGCGAGCCCCCGGCACAGCCGGTTGGCCACGTCCAGCACGCCGCCGTGGGTGACCACGACCACGGTGCGACCGCGGTGCGCAGTCCCCAGCTCGGTGAGCACGGACTCGATGCGCCGGGCGAAGGTGCGCAGGGACTCGCCGCCGTCGATGTCGTAGTCCGGGTCGCGGTGGAGCCAGCGCTCGAAGCGCTCCGGATCTTCGCGCTTCAGATCGGGGTAGGTCCGGCCCTGGAACACGCCGAAGTCACGCTCGCGAAGACGCGCATCGGTCACGCAGTCCAGCCCCAGGGCGGTGGCGATCGGCTCGGCGGTCTGGCGGCAGCGCAGCAGGTCGCTGCTGACCATCGCCGGTGCCGGGGCATCGGCCGCGGACGCGAGACCCCAGCGTGCGCGCTCGGCCGCGAGGCGCCGCCCGGCCGCCCGGGCCTGGCGCACGCCCTCGTCGTTGAGCGGCGTGTCGAGCTGGCCCTGGATGCGGCGGTCGCGGTTCCAGGCGGTTTCGCCGTGTCGCAGCAGGATCAGGTCGGTCGGGGGCATCGTCGGTGGTCCGCAGGCGGAGGGGCCCGCGGACGGCGACGGCGTCGGCACGCCGGGCAGGCGTGGCGCGAGTGTACGGGAAGCGGCCGGTCGGGCGCCGGCCTCAGGCCGCACCCACGGACGACTCCGCGAGCCTCGGATTGAGGCTGTAGCGCCCGGAGATCGCGACCCTCGCGAGCACGTGGTCCTGCATCGCGGCGATCACCTGAGGCGCACCGAACCGCCCCTCGACCGGCAGACGCTCGAGGTCGAGCGCATGGAGCGTGAACTGGTAGCGGTGGATGAGCGCGTCGTTCCAGGGCGGGCACGGGCCGTCGTAGCCGTAGTACTCGCCCGCCATGTCGTGGTCCTGCGCGAACCACGCGGTGTAGTCGTTCAGGCCGTGTCGTGCGCCGTGCTTCGTCTCGGGCCCGGGCTTGCCCTTCGGGACGACCTCGTTCGAGAACTCCCCGGCTGCGATCGAGCCGAGCCCGGGCGGGAGGTCGACGAGCACCCAGTGGTGGAAGTCGACGCGCGCCAGCGATGTCGACACCTCGCGATCCGGGTGGTTGACGTCGTCGGGGACGCTGGGCGCATCGGAATCGTGACAGATCAGCACCAGCGAACGCGTGCCCTCCGGGAGGTCCCACCACGCCAGGTGCGGATTGCGGTTGGGCGCCAGCGCGACCCGGTGCTTCGGGTCGATCCGCGCGAACGCGAACTCGGCGGGGATGGCCTCGCCGTCGGGGAAGGAGTCGCTCCACAGCTTCATGTCGTGACCTCGTCCGATGCGACCGCGTCGGGATCCGCACGCAGCCAGAAGGTGACCGGTCCGTCGTTCACCAGGTGCACCTGCATGTCCGCTCCGAAGATACCGGTTTCGACCACCGGATGCGCGAGTTTCGCCCGCGACACGATGTCGTCGTACAGCACGCGTGCGACCGCAGGTGGCGCCGCCGGCGTGAAGCTCGGACGCAGACCGCTCCGGGTGTCCGCCGCCAGCGTGAACTGCGGGACGAGCAGCAGGCCCCCGGCCGCGTCGGAGAGCGACCGGTTCATGCGCCCGCGATCGTCCGGGAAGACCCGGTAGGCCAGCATCCTGGCCAGCAGCGCGACGGCCTGTCGGGCGGTGTCGCCACGCTCCGCGCAGACCAGCGCGAGCAGCCCCGGCCCGATCGAGCCGACCACGGCGCCGTCGACCTCGACGTGCGCGCGCGAGACGCGCTGGATCAGCGCGATCATCGGCGCGCCGCCCGCCTCATCAGGCCACGGTCACGCGCGCGGCGCGCCGCTTGCCGACCTGCACGACGTAGGAGCCCGCACCGATCCGCAGTCCCTTGTCGGACACCTTGTCGCCGTCGATCCGCACCCCGCCCTGCTCGACGTTGCGGATCGCCTCGCTCGTCGAACTCACCAGTCCGGCCTGCTTGAGCAGCTGCGCGATCGCGATCGGCGCGCCCGCCACGGACACTTCGGGCAGGTCGTCGGGCAGCGTGCCGCGCGAGAAGCGCGCATCGAACCCCTCCCGGGCCGACTCGGCCGCGGCCGCGCCGTGGAAGCGGGCGACCATCTCGGCGGCCAGCATGACCTTCGCGTCGCGCGGGTTCCGCCCGGAGCCGCATTCGTTGCGCAGCGACGCGATCGCCTCGATCGTCATCGACGACAGCAGCTCGAAGTAGGTCCACATCAGGTCGTCGGAGATCGACATCAGCTTGCCGAACATGTCGTCGGGCGCGTCGGTGATCCCGATGTAGTTGCCCTTGGACTTCGACATCTTGTCGACCCCGTCGAGTCCGACGAGCAGCGGCATCGTGAGGATGCACTGCGGCTCCTGGCCGTACTCCTTCTGCAGCTCGCGGCCGACCAGCAGGTTGAACTTCTGGTCGGTCCCGCCGAGCTCGAGGTCGGACTTCAGCGCGACCGAGTCGTACCCCTGCATCAGCGGGTAGAGCAGTTCATGCACCGAGATCGGAATGCCACCCTTGTAGCGCTTCGTGAAATCGTCCCGTTCCAGCATCCTCGCCAGCGTGTACCGTGCAGCGAGCTGGATCATGCCTCGGGCTCCGAGGGGGTCGCTCCATTCGGAGTTGTAGCGGATCTCGGTTCGGGCGGCGTCCAGGACCAGGCTGGCCTGCTCGAAATAGGTGCGTGCGTTCGTCTCGATCTGCTCGCGGGTGAGCGGCGGACGGGTCTGATTGCGCCCGGACGGGTCACCGATCATCGCGGTGAAGTCCCCGATCAGGAAGATCACCGTATGGCCCAGATCTTGCAGTTGCCGCATCTTGTTCAGCACCACGGTGTGGCCGAGGTGCAGATCGGGTGCGGTCGGGTCGAGGCCGAGCTTGATGCGCAGCGGCGCGCCGGTGGATTCCGAGCGGATCAGCTTGCGCACGAAGTCCTGCTCGACCAGCAGTTCGTCGCAGCCGCGCTTGGCGACCGCTAGTGCCCGACGGGCGGATTCCGGGACCGGCGGCTCGGCGGTTGCGGGCGTGACGGACATAGAGCTCATCGGCGATACTGGAGGCTTATGCCTAGCTTTGGGTTCGGTAACGGGTTTCGGCTACAATCGCGCGCTCGGGCCGCGAGGCCGCTCGTCGCTCGTCGTCGGTCGGTGCTCGAGGCGGCAGTCGCCGCCGGACTGCCCGTCCGAGGGGCCACGGATCATAGCCCAGCGGGCCGGTCGGCCCAACCCGGCACCACCCAGAGTCAAGGCAGCGTGTTCACAATGCGGTTCCCCCAGGTCAAGACCCTCGCGATCGCCATCGGTGCGATCACGTCGTTCGCGGCGGTCACGGCCTTCGGTGTCGCTCCGCTCGCCACCCCTGCGCTGCCGCCCACCGAAACGACGCTGGAATCGATCGCGCTCGCGCCCGAGCTGATGGAGTCCGAGGCGGGCTTCATCCAGCAGGAGAAGATCCGTCGGGGCGAGACGCTCGGCTCGCTGCTCGCCCGCATCGGCGCGGACGATCCGGCCTTCGCCGCGTTCGTGCGCCGTGATCCGGTCGCCCGCCGCCTGCTCGAGCTGCGCGCCGGCCGCACGGTCTCGGCCGTGGTCGCCGAGGACCGCAGTGTCGAGCGCCTGAGCTACCGGCTCGCCGGCGACGACCCCGACTCCCTCGGCCGCCGCCTGGTGATCGTCCGCGAGGGCGACGGGTTCGGCGCGTTCGAGGAAGCGGTGCCGATCGAGCGCTCCGTCGAGACCCGCAGCGCCGAGATCCGTCGCTCCCTCGTCGAGGCACTCGATGTCGCCGACATCCCGGACAACGTGGTCACGGTGATGGCCGACGTGTTCGGCACCGACGTCGACCTGCAGAAGGACGTCCGGCGAGGCGACCGGCTCCGTGTCGTGTACGAGACCCTCCGCGAGGCCGGCAGTCTCGAGCCGCCCATCGTCGGCAAGATCCTCGCCGTGCAGTTCCGCGGTGGCCAGCGCAAGCTGGAGGCGGTGTGGTTCGAACGCCCCGACGGCAGCGGCTCCTATTACACCTTCGACGGGCGCAACCTGTCGCGCCCGTTCCTCGCGTCGCCGCTCGAGTTCACACGCGTGAGCTCGGGCTTCACCGAGAACCGGCTGCACCCCGTGCTGCGCGACTGGCGCGCCCACAAGGGCGTCGACATGCCGGCCCCGATCGGCACCAACGTGCGCGCGGTCGCCAACGGCACCATCGACTTCGTCGGCCAGCAGCGCGGCTACGGCAACGTGGTGGTCGTCAAGCACGACGGTCGGCACATGACGCTCTATGCGCACCTTCACCGGTTCGCCGACGGCCTTCAGCCGGGCGGCGCGGTCCGGCAGGGCGAGGTGATCGGCTCGGTCGGCCAGACCGGATGGGCGACCGGCCCTCACCTGCATTTCGAGTTCCACATCGACGGCCAGCATGTCGACCCCATGGCGGTGGTCGCACAGGAGCCGGTCCGCGCCCTCCAGGGCGAGGAGCGAGCGCGCTTCGGCGCACTCGCCGGCCAGTATCGCGCGCGCTTCGGGCTGCTAGACACCCAGCTGGCCGCGCGTTTCGAATAGCAGGCCCCGCCCGATGTACATCGGGTTGATGTCCGGTACCAGCGTCGACGCGGTCGATGGCGTGCTCGCGGCATTCGAAGGTGACGGACCGGACGCCACCCTGCGTACCGTCGCGTTCGCCACGCGCCCCATGCCCGCACCCCTGCGGGCCGAACTCCTCGCGCTGCAGCAGCCCGGCACCGACGAACTCGCCCGGGCCGCGCTGGCCACGGTCGCACTGACGGATCTCTATGCCGAAGTGGCTGCCGAGCTGCTCGAATGGGCCGGCGGCGGCACCGTGGCCGCGATCGGGGCGCATGGGCAGACGATCCGGCACCGGCCTGAACTGGGCTACACGCTCCAGCTGATCGATGGCGCACGGCTCGCGGAACGGACCGGCTGCGTGACGGTCGTCGACCTGCGCTCCGCGGACGTCGCCGCCGGCGGACAGGGCGCACCGCTCGTGCCGGCATTCCACGCGCTCGCCTTCGCGTCGGCGTCACGCCGACGGGCGATCGTCAACATCGGCGGCATCGCGAACGTCAGCCTGCTGCCGCCCGGTGGCGGCACCGTCACCGGCTTCGACACCGGCCCCGGCAATCTGCTCATGGATGGCTGGTGCGAGCGCCACCGCGGCGCGCCCTTCGACCGCGACGGCGCTTGGGCGGCCAGCGGCCGGGTCGATGAGGCGCTGTTCGCGCGCCTGCTCGACGAGCCCTACTTCCGGCTGCCCGCCCCCAAGAGCACCGGCCGGGATCTGTTCACCCTCGCCTGGCTCGACGCGCGCCTGTCGGCGATGGGCGCGGCCGTGCCCTCGCCGCCCGATGTCCAGGCGACGCTCGCCGAACTCACCGCGGAGACGATCGCACAGGCCTGCCGATCCTTCGAGGCCTGCGAAGCGAGAATCTGCGGAGGCGGCGCACACAACCGCCATCTGATGTCGAGGCTGTCTGCCCGACTGCCGTCGGCCGAGGTCACGTCGACGACAGCACTCGGCGTCGATCCTGCCGCGGTCGAGGCGCTGGCGTTCGCTTGGCTCGCGCGGGAGCGGCTGGCCGGTCGGCCCGGCAACCTGCCGGCGGTGACCGGCGCCCGGGCACCCAGGGTGCTCGGGGCGATCTACGCGCCCCACCCCGGCGGCTGAGGCCGGGGATGTTCGGTCAGCGCGGCAGCCGCCGCGCCTGATGAAGATGCCGCCGCGCCAGGGCGGCCGGCATCCGTGAACCGATCAGACCGAGAACGACGAACCGCAGCCGCAGGTCGTGGTCGCGTTCGGATTCTTGATCACGAACTGAGCCCCTTCGAGCCCGTCCTTGTAGTCGATCTCGGCGCCGACCAGGTACTGGTAGCTCATCGCGTCGATCAGGAGCGAGACCCCGTTCTTCTCCATCACGGTGTCGTCCTCGTTCGTCTCTTCATCGAACGTGAACCCGTACTGGAAGCCGGAGCAGCCCCCGCCCTGCACGAAGACTCGCAGCTTCAGCTCGGAATTGCCTTCCTCGTCGATCAGCTGCCGAACCTTGTCGGCGGCACTGTCGGTGAAGACGAGGGGGGCGGGCATTTCGGTGACGGCATTCATAGTTGATCTCCAGACTCGGGAATTGTATCGAGCAGGGGATGACCCTGCATCGCACAGGGTCGGGAGCCTCGGAAAGCGCGAAGCCCGCCGGGAGGGGCGGGCTTCGTTCGGCGGGTCCTCCGGGAAAAATCCAGTCGCCTCTCGGCGAATTTCCCGGCTCCACCCACCAGTGCGCCGCAAGCATGCGGCGCCCGTAAGGATGGTGGCCCGAGCAGTGCCGGGCCATCGAGGTACGGGCGCCTCGGCGCCCGAACCTCGAACCATCCTTACCGCTTCGAGAACTGCTTCCGACGGCGGGCCTTGTGCAGACCGACCTTCTTGCGCTCGACCTCGCGGGCGTCACGCGTGACCAGCCCGGCACCCGACAGCGCCGGCTTGAGGGTCGCGTCGAAGTCGATCAGCGCACGGGTGATGCCGTGGCGGACCGCACCGGCCTGCCCGGTCTCGCCGCCGCCGGCGACGTTCACCTTGATGTCGAACACGCCGACCATGTTGGCGACTTCGAGCGGCTGGCGAGCGACCATGCGGCCGGTCTCGCGAGCGAAGTAGGCGTCGAGCGGCTTGCCGTTGACGACGATATCGCCCTTGCCCTTCTTGATGAAGACGCGTGCCACCGACGTTTTGCGGCGGCCGGTGCCGTAATTGTATTCACCGATCATGGGTGAGTCCTGGTGCGCGGAGCGCTGGGGGTCAGACTTCCAGCGCCTTCGGCTGCTGGGCGGTGTGCGGGTGGGTCGACTCTGCGTAGACCTTGAGCTTCTTGATCATCGCGTAGCCGAGCGGGCCCTTGGGCAACATGCCCTTGACCGCTTTCTCGAGTGCACGGCCGGGGAACCGGGCCTGCATCTTTTCGAAGTTGGTCTCGCTGATGCCGCCCGGGTAGCCCGAGTGGCGGTAGTACTTCTTGTCCTGAGGCTTCGACCCGGTCACACGGATCCGCGCAGCGTTCACGACGACGATGAAATCGCCGGTGTCCACGTGCGGGGTGTATTCGGGCTTGTGCTTGCCGCGCAGGCGCAACGCGATTTCCGCGGCCAGTCGCCCGAGGACTTTGTCGGAGCCGTCGACGACGAACCAGTCGCGGCGCACTTCATGGGGTTTGGCGGAGAAAGTCTTCATGGCCTGGCGAATTCTGTGAAGCCGACTATCATAACCGGAACCTGGCGCTCGCGTCAAAGCCGTGCGACGGCGAGTCCCTGGATTGCCGGCGCGACGCATGCGAACAAGGCTTGGAGGGGCTCGGGTGGGGCCGAAGATGGGCCCGAAGATGGGCCCCAGGTGCACGTCAGCCGGCCCCCGGGCTGGCCCCCGGGGCCTGCATCCGAGCAGCGGCAGCACGGAGCGGCACTTCGGGCAGAAAAAAACCCGGGCGGTGAGGCCCGGGTTGAATCCACCATTGGAGGAGGGTGGAGGAGACAGCGGAGATCGGGAAAGGCCGTGTGGGACGCCACATCCGCGCGAACCCGATCGATGGACTGACTGTAGCACCGGTTTATTGTGCTGTGCAAGATAACCTCTCGACGACTCTAGAGCCTGCCCTCTAACCCGGGATTCCCAGGGGTTTTCGAACCCCCCAGCTGAGCAGGACCAGCCCCTCGAGTCGCCGACTTCCCGCAACGCAACATATCCAGACGAACGACACAGACATGGAATCCCTCGTGAGATGGACCGGCCCCGGCACGATGAGCTTCGTCGCCGAGACCGGCAGCGGCCACGCCGTGGTCATGGACGGAGCGCCCGAAGGCGGCGGCCGGGATCTCGGACCCAGGCCGATGGAGATGGTGCTGCTGGGCACGGGCGGCTGCACCGCCTACGACGTGGTCCTGATCCTTCGGAAAAGCGGGCAGGACGTCAGGGGCTGCGAGGTTGCGCTCAAGGCCGAGCGGGCCGACACCGACCCGAAGGTCTTCACCGCGATCGGGTTCCACTTCACGGTCCGCGGCCGCGGCCTGAAACCGAACGTCGTCGAGCGTGCGATCAAGCTGTCGCACGACAAGTACTGCTCCGCGTCGGCGATGCTGGCCAAGACCGCCGAGCTGACGATGACGTGGGAGATCGTCGAGGACTAGGGCCGGGGGCCGGGGGCCGGGGCCCGGCTCAGATCCGGTGGGCCGTGCCGGTCATCACCTTGGCGGCCAGCCGCATGGCGGCCCTGACGGGCTCGGGCAGCGGCGCCGCACCCAGCGCCTCGGCCTGGTCGGCGTGTCCGCCCTCGTCGCGCTTCATCTGCTCGACGATCGCCCGCGAGGCGACGTCGCCCGCCGGCAGATGCTCGAGGTGCTCCGCCAGGTGCCGCTCGACCTGCCGCTCGGTCTCGACCATGAACCCGAGCGAGAACCGGTCCCCGACCCGACCGGCGATCGCCCCGAAGGCGAACGCCCCGGCGTACCAGAGCGGATTGAGCAGCGAAGGCCGGGCGCCGAGTTCGTCGAGGCGGCCGCGCGTCCAGGCGAGGTGATCCCCCTCCTCGGCCGCGGCGTCCCGGAAGAACGTCTCGAGTCGCGGGTCGGATGTGGTGGCCGCCTGCCCCTCGTAGAGCGCTTGCGCACAGACCTCGCCGACGTGGTTCACCCGCATCAGCGCACCGGCCAGACGCCGATCCGACTCCGAGAGCGGATCGCCGAGAATCTCGGATTCGGGGCGGGGCGTCGGGCGGCTGGCGCCGGGCGAGGCGGCGATCGCGCCCATCGCTCGGCCCGCGCCGGCGAGCAGCCGGTCGAGCGCCGAAAGGCGTCGCAGGGAGGGGGCGTTCGTCATGGCCTCCTTATTGTAGAGGGGCCGCCGTCGTGCATCCGGTACCCGACGGACGGACGACGGACGGTGCACCGGCCGCCTTGACCGCTGTTGCTACAAAGCGACAAAGTACGACCAGCGCTCAGCAGCCGGAGCCGCTTTTCCTTTGCCCTCAAGGACTTTTTGGCGAGAATGTTCAGCAACTTCCGGCCGAAGAGTTTTCTCGGGGAGTTGGGGTGTCGGGTTCGTCCAGGCGCCTGTGGAATCCAGAAACCTAGGAGATTGATCAATGAAGAAATCGCTTCTCGCAGTGGCTGTCGCGGCCGCCCTGCCGACGTTCGCTCAGGCGCAATCGTCGGTCACGCTGTTCGGTATCCTGGACGCATCGGTCGAGTACTCGAACGAAGACGCGAACCGTGCGATCAACGCCACCACCGGTGCCGTCGGCGCTGCTGACTCCGGCCTGCGCCTGAACAGCGGCACCCAGAGCGGCTCGCGCTTCGGCGTGCGCGGTGTCGAGGACCTCGGTGGCGGCCTGAAGGCCATCTTCACCATCGAGCACCGCCTCTCGGTCGACACCGGCGACACCGCCGGCGGCGGCTTCAACAACGCCAACGGCAATTTCTGGAACGGCCAGGCGTGGGTGGGTCTCGAGACCCGCTTCGGTAACATCACGGCAGGTCGTCAGTACAGCCCGATCTTCTGGGCCCTGATCCCGGCCGACTTCACCGCGTACGGCTTCTACAACAACTGGGCCGGCTTCACCGGCGCCGGCTTCAGCCCGATCACCCCCCAGGGCCCGATCCGTCTGAACAACTCGGTGTCGTACAAGTCGCCGACGATGGGCGGCCTGACGGTCTACGGCACGTACGCCATGGGTGAGAACCTCACCGGCACGGGCTCGAGCAACGACATCATGGGCATCGCTGCCGGCTGGCAGCTCGGCGGCCTGTACCTGGGCGCCGGCTACCACTCGATCGACGCCGCTGCCGGCCTCGAGACGGTGCTGGCCGCGACCGCGTCGTACAAGTTCACCAGCCTCGGCCTCTCGCTGGGCTACACCCAGCAGGAGTTCGTCGGTGGTGGCGAAGTCGCCACGATCCTGGCGAGCGCGTTCGCCAACTTCGGCCCGGGCACCCTGTTCCTCAACGTCGCGATGGTCAGCCCGGACGTGGCCGGCCTGAAGAACGACGACAGCATGCAGCTGGGCGTGGCGTACTCGATGCCCCTGTCGAAGCGTACCAACTGGTACGTCGCCGTCGGCACGAACGATCTGACGGGCCTGCAGCCCGCGGCGTCGACCGTCTCGGTCGACGGTGCGATGCGCGCCTCGATCGGTCTGCGTCACCTGTTCTGATCGGATGCCGGCCTCGCGCCGGCTACGATCCGAGCATGGAAAGCGCCGGGGAAACCCGGCGCTTTTTTTTGGGTCGCGCCGTTCCGGCGAGACCTCGCCCCCCGCCCTGCCCCCGCAGACCGCGCCGATATGATTGAAGCTTGATATATTCAAGCTTGAAGCATCTGCACGGGGGGCGACGATGGATGCGCACGCGGCCGACCACGAGACGCGACTCGAAGCCGACGATCACTTCGCGCTGAAGCTCTGGCTCCGGATCCTCACCTGCTCGAACCTGATCGAGGCACGGATCCGGCACAACCTGCGACGCGACTTCGAGTGCACGCTGCCGCGATTCGACCTGCTCGCGCAGCTCGACCGCAGCGAGGCGCTCAAGATGAGCGAGCTGTCGCAGCGGCTGATGGTCACCGGCGGCAACGTCACCGGGCTCGCCGATCAGCTGCAGGACGAAGGCTGGCTCGTTCGCGAACCGGTCGAACACGATCGCCGCGCCACGCGGCTTCGGCTCACCGAGGCGGGTCGCGAGCGGTTCGGCGGCATGGCGCGGACCCACGAGGACTGGGTCGTCGAGATGCTGGCGGCGCTGTCGCGCGACGAACAGCGCCTGCTGCACGGACTGCTGGGCAAGCTCAAGCTCGGGCTGCGCCCCCCTGCCCCGTCCGGCGACGGGAGCGCGACGGACCCCGCCCCCGATGCACGCAAGCCCTCGCGGCCGCGACCCGGCCCACAGACCCGCCCTCGCCGCGCTGCAGCCGCCGTCTCCCGCGGCGCGAGCCGCGGTACCGTCACTCCCATCGTCCGCCCGCGCGGCAAGGTGCGCCCATGAGCCTGAACAGCAGCATCCGGCGGCAGTTCGCCGACTACGTCCCGCAGCACTTCGGCTTCTCGGTCGCCGCCAAGGTGGCCACGGTCACCCTGAACCGGCCGGACCGCAAGAACCCGCTGACCTTCGACTCCTATGCCGAACTGCGCGACCTGTTCCGCGGGCTGCAGTACGCACAGGACGTCAAGGCAGTGGTGCTGACCGGGGCGGGCGGCAACTTCTGTTCGGGCGGGGACGTGCACGAGATCATCGGACCGCTGGTCGCGATGGACATGCCGGAGCTGCTCGAGTTCACCCGCATGACCGGCGACCTGGTGCTGGCCATGCGGCGCTGTCCGCAGCCGATCGTCGCCGCGGTCGACGGCGTGTGCGCCGGAGCCGGTGCGATCCTCGCGATGTCGAGCGACCTGCGGCTCGGCACCCCGAAGACCCGCACCGCATTCCTGTTCACGCGCGTCGGACTGGCCGGCTGCGACATGGGGGCGTGCTCGATCCTGCCGCGCCTGATCGGCCAGGGCCGAGCCTCCGAACTGCTCTACACCGGCCGCGCGATGAGCGCCGACGAAGGCCATGCCTGGGGCTTCTACAACCGGCTGGTGGCGTCGGACGCGCTGCAGGCCGAAGCCGCGACGCTCGCGGGCGAACTCGCCGCCGGACCGACCTTCGCGCATGGCGTGACGAAGACCATGCTGCACCAGGAGTGGTCGATGACGGTCGAGCAGGCGATCGAGGCCGAGGCGCAGGCCCAGGCGATCTGCATGCAGACGAACGACTTCGAGCGCGCCTACCGGGCGTTCGTCGCCAAGCAGACGCCGACGTTCCTCGGCGACTGACGCACGGAGGACCGACGATGAGCGACATGCGTTATCTCGAGCTGCCCTTCTTCGAGCCCCGGCACGCGACCTTCGCCGCCGAGCTCGACGCCTGGGCGGCGAAGACCGCCCCGGGGATCGACCACTCGGACACCGACGCCGCCTGCCGCGCGTGGGTCCGCGCGCTCGGCGACGCCGGATGGCTGCGCTACGCGGTGCCCGCCTCTCACGGCGGCGCGCTGCCGGTGCTCGAGTCGCGCACACTCTGCATCGTGCGCGAGACGCTGGCGCGCCACGACGGACTCGCCGACTTCGCGTTCGCGATGCAGGGACTGGGCAGCGGGCCGATCGTGCTCGCGGGTTCTGACGCGCTGCGCGAGCGCTGGCTGCCCCGGGTGGCGCGCGGCGAGGCGATCGCGGCGTTCGCGCTGTCGGAGCCCGACGCCGGCTCCGACGTCGCGGCCATGGCCAGCCGGGCGCGCCGCGAGGTGGCGCCCGACGGCAGCGCATCCTGGGTGATCGACGGCTGCAAGACGTGGATCTCGAATGGCGGCATCGCCGACTTCTACGTGACCTTCGTGCGCACCGACGACCAGCCGGGCGCGCGCGGCATCGGCGCCTTCGTCGTCGATGCCGACACGCCCGGACTCTCGATCGCCGAACGCATCGACGTGGTCGCGCCGCACCCGCTCGCGACGCTGGCGTTCGAGGGCTGCCGGGTCCCCGAGTCGGCACTGCTCGGCGAACCGGGGGGCGGCTTCAAGCTCGCGATGTCGAACCTCGACATCTTCCGGTCGTCGGTCGCGGCCGCCGCGCTCGGCTTCGCTCGGCGCGCGCTCGACGAAGGTCTGGCGCACGCCCGGTCACGCAAGATGTTCGGCGGCACGCTCGGCGACTTCCAGCTGACCCAAGCGGCCCTCGCCGACATGGCGACCGCGATCGACGCCTCGATGCTGCTCACCTACCGGGCCGCGTGGCTCCGGGACATGGCGGTCGCGCGCGGCACCGGCGAGCGGCAGACGCGCGAGGCCGCGATGGCCAAGATGGTCGCGACCGAATCCGCGCAGCAGGTCATCGATCGCGCCGTGCAGCTCTTCGGCGGACTGGGCGTGAAGAAGGGGTCCGCGGTCGAGGGCCTGTATCGAGAGATCCGAGCGCTGCGCATCTACGAAGGCGCGACCGAAGTGCAGAAACTGATCATCGGCCGCGACCTGCTCAAGGCCGGAGCCTGACGAACCGGTCCGCCCACCGCCACGGAGGCCACGCGATGTTCCGCAGCGCACACGTCGACACCTTCGCCCGCGATCATCTGCCGCCGCCCGGGCAGTGGCCCGAGTTCCTGCTGGATCGACCCGAGATCCGCTACCCCGATCGCCTGAACTGCGCGGTCGAGCTGCTCGACGCGACGGTAAGGGCGGGTCATGGCGAGCGGATCGCGCTCCGGACCGATGCGGCGACCTGTACCTACCGGCAGCTGCAGGCGCAGGTCGACCGGATCTGCCGCGTGCTCGTCGAGGACCTGGCGCTGGTGCCGGGCAACCGTGTGCTGCTGCGCGGGCCGAACTCGCCGATGATGGCCGCCTGCTGGCTGGCGACCATCAAGTGCGGGCTGGTCGCGGTGGCGACGATGCCGCTGCTGCGCGCCCGCGAGCTGGTGCCGGTGATCGAGAAGGCGCGGGTGTCCGCGGCCCTGTGCGATGCACGTCTCGCCGACGAGATGCGGGCCGCGCAGGCGCTCTGCCCGGGGCTCGGACGCGTGCTCTGGTTCGACGACGGCGACGGCACGGTGGGCGGTGCGCGCGCCGGCTCGCTCGAGGCCCGCGCCGCGACGAAGCCCGCGGACTTCGAGGGCTGCGACACCGCGCAGGACGACGTCGCGCTGATCGCGTTCACGTCGGGCACGACCGGCCAGCCCAAGGGCACGATGCACTTCCATCGCGATGTGCTCGCGATGTGCGACCTGTTCCCGCGGTCGGTGCTGCGCACGCACGCCGACGACGTCTACTGCGGCACCCCGCCCCTGGCGTTCACCTTCGGCCTCGGCGGCATGCTGTGCTTCCCGATGCGGGTCGGCGCCTCCACGCTGCTGCTCGAACGGGCATCGCCCGACTCGCTGCTGGCCGCGATCGCCCGGCACCGCGCGACCGTGGTCTTCACCGCGCCGACCTTCTACCGGCAGATGGCCTCTCGCGCCGGCGAGTTCGACCTGTCGTCGCTGCGCGCGAGCGTCTCGGCCGGCGAAGCCCTGCCCGATGCGACACGCCAGCTCTGGAAGCAGGCGACCGGCCTCGAGATGATCGACGGGATCGGCTCGACCGAACTGATCCACATCTTCATCTCGTCGCCGCCGGAGGCGGTCCGACGCGGTTCGATCGGCACGGTGGTGCCGGGGTACGAGGCGCGGATCGTCGACGACGCGATGCGTCCGGTGCCTCACGGACAGCCCGGACGGCTCGCCGTGAGAGGACCGACCGGCTGCCGGTACCTGGCCGACGACCGCCAGAGCCAGTACGTCCGCGAGGGCTGGAACCTCACCGGCGACACGTTCTCGATGGACGCCGACGGCTACTTCTCGTACCACGCGCGCTCCGACGACATGATCGTCTCGGCCGGCTACAACATCGCGGGGCCCGAGGTCGAGGCGGCGCTGCTCACGCACGAGGCGGTCGCCGAGGCGGGGGTCATCGGCCTGCCCGACGAGGAGCGCGGCACGATCGTCAAGGCGTACGTCGTGCTGGTGCCCGGGCGGGTGGGCGACGAGACGATGGTGCGGACGCTGCAGGACCACGTGAAGGCGACCATCGCGCCGTACAAGTACCCGCGCGCGATCGAGTTCCGAGCGTCGCTGCCGCGCACCGAGACCGGCAAGCTGCAGCGCTTCCGGCTGCGCGACCCGGTCTGACCGGGGGCGGGCCCGCGCCCTACTCCGGCGTCACCGTCACGCGGGCCTCGAGCTCCTGAGCGCCACCGCCGAGGATCACGCCCCTGAGCGGCGTGACGTCGGAGAAGTCGCGGCCCCAGCCGAGCGTCACGAAGTCCTGATCGACGCGCCGGTCGTTGGTCGGATCGACGTCGATCCAGCCCTGCCCCGGGCACCAGGCCGACACCCAGGCGTGCGACGCGTCGGCGCCGATCAGGCGCGGCTTGCCCGGGGGCGGCCGGGTGAGGATGTAGCCCGACACGTAGCGGGCGGGCACGCCCACGCCGCGCAGGCAGGCGATCATCAGCTGCGCGAAGTCCTGGCAGACGCCGCGCCGTTCGGCGAACACCTGCTCGAGCGGCGTCGTCACCGTGGTCGCCTCGGCATCGAACTCGAAGTCGCGATGGATGCGGTGCGCGAGATCGTCGAGCGCGACGATGAAGGGCACGCCCGGCCGGAAGCTGCGCGAGGCGTAATGCACCGCACGCCGCGAGCGCGGCACCAGCGGGCTGGGACCGAAGAACGATGCGAGCTCCAGGGCCTCGCGCCCGCCGGTACGGATCGCCGCCGAGGGATCGAAGGGACGCAGCGCGGCCTCGCTGTCGGACACCGGCGGCGCGATCTCGATCCGCGACTCGGCGACGACGTCGAGACGCTCGTGCGCGGCATGGATCGCGAAGGCGGCGACCGCGTTGCCGAACGCGTCGGTGCGTGCGTCGATCCAGTCGGGAGCGGGCGACACCGCGAGCCGGTGCTCGAGCACGCGCTGGCGCGCGCAGGCCCGCGGCGCGAGATGGGCGAGCTGCCAGGACTGCGAGACGGGCGCCTCGTAGCGGTACTCGGTCTCGTGCACGACGTGCACGACGCGCGGCGCGCCCATCGCGTCAGGAGGCCAGCGTCGCACGGCCGCGCTCGTCGGCATGCGCGAAGAAGCGCAGCGACAGGCGGTCGGAGAGGGCGGCGGCGCCGTCGGCGATCGCATCGAGCCGCTCCGCGAGCACCTCGTCCGGCACCAGCGCGGTCGCGTCCTCGAGGGGCCCGAGATCGGCGAGCACCGCCGGCGCCAGGTCCGCGCCCGCGCCGTCGAGCGCGTGATCGATCCGCGCGAGCACGTCGGCCAGCCCGCGCAGCTGGAACGCGACCGAGCGCGGGTTGGTCTCGTCGCGGATGACGAGGTCGAGCGCGGGCATCCACTCGGGCTGGCCGACGTAGCGCGACCGGTAGGTGATCGACGAATCGCAGAACTCGAGCAGCCAGTCGAGACCGGCGGAGCGGCCTTCGCGTGCGGCGCACGCCGCGGCCGCGCACACCGCGCGCAGCCGCTCGATGCGCCGACCGATCGACATGAAGCGCCAGCCGGTGTCGCGCGTCATGCCGTCGAGCGCGAACCCCGACTGGGTGACCAGACCGTTGACGATGCGATCGAGCAGGCCCATCGCCAGCGGCAGCTCGCGGAACGCGTCGAAGGCCGGGTCCTGCAGCAGACGGTTGATCGTGCGCCAGTGGTCGGCCGAGAGCCGGTCACGCAGACCGAAGGCGACCCGCTGGACCTGGTGCAGGGTCGTGCGCAGCCCGCCCATGCGCTCGGCCTCGTAGAGCGCGTCGAGCAGCGCGGTCTCGGACGGGTCTTCCTCGGTGATCACGCCGAGCGCGCGACCCAGCGCGAGCAGCGGCGCCTGGGCCGCGCGATCGACGTCGTCGTCGACCGAGAAGCACGGCAACGCGACGCGCAGCAGCCGGGCACCGTCCTCGGCGCGCTCGGAGTAGCGCCCGAGCCAGAAGAGGTTCTCGGCGGCACGCGACGAGAGCGTCCCCGAGCCGCTGCGCACCAGCTCGTCGGCGCGCACCGTCGAGCGCAGCAGCGTCAGCGCGCCCTCGGGGGGGGCGCTGGCCAGCACCCAGGTGTCCTTCGAGGCGCCGCCGCGCTGCATCGAGATCACGCGCGCATCGTGCGAGCCGGCCACCCGTGCGAGCCCGCCGGGCATCACGGTCCAGCCGCCGCGCGAGGCGACCGCGAACACCCGCAGGCCGACCGCGCGTGCGCCGAGGTGCCCGGGTCGCGTGCGGTCGTAGACCGGCGCCTGCGACAGCCGCACGAGTTCCTGCGCGATCCATGCCTCGGGGTGGCGCCGGATCCGCGCGGCGAGCGAGCGCGCGCCGGCCGCATCGAGATCCTGGCCGAACACCGGCTCCTCGCGCAGCACCGGATCGGCGGGCTTGAACACCAGCTGCGACATCCGCGGCAGCGCGTCGGCGAGCGCGGCCGGCTCGCCCAGCCACCAGGTCGCGATCGACGGCATCTTCAGCGGTTCGCCGAGCAGTCGTTCGGACAGCCCCGGCAGGAACCCCATCATGGCGCCGGACTCCAGCACGCCCGAGCCGATCGCGTTGGCCACCAGCACCGAGCCGCGCCGTGCGCAGTCGGTCAGGCCGGGGACGCCGAGCGCCGAGTCGGAGCGCAGTTCGAGCGGATCGCAGAAGTCGTCGTCCTGGCGACGCAGGATCGCATGCACGCGGCGCAGACCCTCGACGGTCTTGAGCCACACCTTGCCGCCGCGCACCGCGAGGTCGCTGCCCTCGACCAGCGTGAGGCCCAGATAGCGCGCGAGGAGCGAATGCTCGGAGTAGGTCTCGTTGTACGGGCCGGGCGTCAGCAGCACGGTGAGCTGCGGGCCGTCGCCGGTGGGCGCGAAGTCGCGCAGGGAGTCGCGCAGTGCCGCGAAGAAGCCGGCCAGCCGCTGCGCATGCAGGTCGCGGAAGAGGCTCGGGAAGATCCGCGAGACGATCAGCCGGTTTTCGATCGCGTAGCCCGCGCCCGAGGGGGCCTGGGTCCGGTCGGCGACCACCCACCAGCGTCCGTCGGGCGATCGGGCGAGATCGGCCGCGTAGACCACGAGCGACGGCCGCCCGGCCGGCATCGCCCCGCAGGCGGCGCGGCGGAACGCGCTGTGCCCGAGGACGAGCCGGGGCGGCAGCAGGCCGTCGGCGAGCAGCTGCTGCGGCCCGTAGAGATCGCCGAGCACCGCATCGAGCAGCCGCGCGCGCTGCGCCACCGCGGCCTCGATCGCCGGCCATTCGTCGGCGGGGATGATCATCGGCAGCGCGTCGAGCGCCCAGGGCCGTTCCGCACCCTTGGGGTCGGCGTACATGTTGTACGTCAGGCCGCTGTCGCGGATCTCGCGCTCGATGGTCGCGATCCGATCGCGCATGCGCGCCGGCTCGGCCCGCGCGAGCATGTCCACCAGCGGCGCCCAGTGGGGCCGAGGGCGGCCGCCCTCTCCGAGCATCTCGTCGAAGCGGGGCTCGGCGCGCGGGTACGCGGCGAGCAGGTCACGCACGCCGCAGGTCCAGCGTGCAGGGGGTCTCGGGGTCGATCCGTGCCGGGCTCGGGTTCATCTCGCCAGGGGTGTGTCCCATCCTGAAGAAGCGCGCGAGCCGCCGCGCCTCCGCCTCATAGGCGTTGACCGGGAAGGTCTCGTGGTTGCGCCCCCCGGGGTGGGCGACATGATACTGGCAACCCCCCATCGAACGGCGGTTCCAGGTGTCCACAAGATCGACCGTCAGCGGCGCGTGCACGTCGATCGTCGGATGCAGACAGGAGGTCGGCTTCCAGGCGCGGTAGCGCACGCCGCCGACCTGTGCGCCCTCGGGGCCGACACGCTGCAGCGGTACCGTACGGCCGTTGACGGTCAGCGCGTGGCGCCCTTCGATGAGCCCGTGGGCCACGAGTTCAATGCGCTCGAGCGAGGCATCGACGAAACGCACCGTGCCGCCCGCCGCGCCCTCCTCCCCCATCACCGGCCAGGGCTCGAGGGCCATCCGCAGTTCGACTCGGACGCCCCCCGCCTCGAAGTCGCCGAGCTTCGGAAATCGGAACTCCCAGTGCGGCGCGAACCACTCGAGCTCGAACGGATAGCCGTGCGCGCGCAGGTCGTCGATGACCTCGCGAAGGTCCTCGCGCACATGGGTCGGCAGCATGAAGCGGTCGTGCAGCGCGGTGCCCCAGCGCGGCAGGCGCTCGGGCCGCAGCGGCGAGCGCCAGAAGCGCGCCACCAGCGCGCGCAGCAGCAGCATCTGCACGAGGCTCATGCGGGCGTGCGGCGGCATCTCGAAGCCGCGCAGTTCGAGCAGTCCGAGACGCCCGCTCGCGGAGTCCGGGGAGTACAGCTTGTCGATGCAGAACTCGGCGCGGTGCGTGTTGCCGGTCACGTCGACCAGCAGGTTGCGCAGCACGCGGTCGAGCAGCCAGGGCGGGCAGGCCTGCTCGCCGAGCGCCTGCAGCCGCGCGATCTCCGAGAACGCGATCTCGAGCTCGCGGACCGAGTCGTGGCGGGCCTCGTCGATCCGGGGAGCCTGGCTGGTGGGGCCGATGAACAGGCCCGAGAACAGGTACGACAGCGACGGGTGCGCGAGCCACCACGCGATGAGGCTGGCGAGCAGGTCGGGGCGCCGCAGGAAGGGCGAGTCGGCCGGCGTGTCGCCGCCGAGCACGACGTGGTTGCCGCCACCGGTGCCGACGTGACGCCCGTCGAGCATGAACTTCTCGGTCGAGAGCCGCGTCTGGTGGGCGGCGTCGTAGAGCGCCGTGGTGCGCGAGGCGAGTTCGTCCCAGCTCGAGGCCGGTGCGACGTTGACCTCGATCACGCCCGGGTCGGGAGTGATCCGCAGGACCGCGAGGCGCGGATCGCGCGGCGGCTCGTAGCCTTCGAACACGACCCGCAGGCCGGTGTCCCGGGCGGTCGCCTCGACCGCTGCGACGAGCTGCAGGTATTCGTCGAGATTGGCCGCGGGCGGCATGAAGACGTAGAGCCGACCGTCGCGCGGCTCGATGCAGAGCGCGGTGCGTGCGACGCCGGCATAGGAGCCGCCCGCCGCGCTGCCCTGCCCGTCCGCGGCGTCACGCTCGATCGGCTGCGACGCGGTCCGTGCACCGGCCGTGGCGCGCGCGGCGAGCGCCGGCTGCGGACGGGCCCCGGCCCCCGCGGGCATCGTCGGATCGAGCGCCTGCGTGCGGCCGTCGCGCGCGGGGATCGTCCAGGCGCCCGCCGTCGGCAGCAGCGCAGCGTGGCCCGGCAGCGGCGCCTCGGGCTGCATCGGGTCGGCCGCGTGGATCCACGGATACTCGTTCGGCGCCACCCAGGGCAGCGACCCGAGGGGCAGCCGGTAGCCGATCGCCGAGTCTCCCGGCGCGAGGTAGCAGCGCCGCGTGCGCAGCGGCCAGCCGGTGGCCTGCCACAGCTGCTGCGGCTGGGTGACCGACGGACCGCGGCGCGCAGCGGGATTCGGCGTCATCGGCAGGATCCAGCCCACCGGTGCGTCGAGGCCGCGCTCGAAGACCCGCGCGAGCCGCTCGCGCTCCATCGGGTCATCGAGCTTGGAGTCCGCGGGGTCCACGTTGACCGGCAGCTGGAGCTCGCGCTTCGAGAAGTGCCACGGATCCTCGTACGCCTCGAACGCGAGGCCGGCATCGAGTCCGAGGCGGGTCGCCACGCCGGTGACCAGCGCGCGCGCCTCGTCGATCCCGGCGGCGTCGACGACATCGGGCGACGCGCCGAAGGCCCCTCCGCCGGCCTCGGAGGCGAGGACCGACGGATCGGACACGATCGGCTGCCCGTCCTTGCGCCAGAACCAGTTGAGGGACCAGCGCGGCAGCTGCTCGCCCGGGTACCACTTGCCCTGGCCGAAATGGGGCAGCCCGTGGCGGCCGTGCTGCGCGGCCATCCGTTCGAGCAGCTCGCCCGACAGGCGCCGCTTGTCCGGCCCCATCGCCTCGGTGTTCCACTCCGCGCCGTCGCGGTCGTCGATCGAGACGAAGGTCGGCTCGCCACCTTGGGTCAGCCGCACGTCGCCCGCGACCAGATCGGCGTCGACCCGGCGGCCGAGCGCGTCGATCGCCTCCCATTGCATGTCGTCGTACGGCTTCGTGACGCGCGGCGCCTCGAACGCACGGCGCACGGACATGGTGTGCGTGAAGACGCACTCGGCGGGCTCGACGAGACCGCTGACCGGCGCCGCCGACGACGGCTCGGGCGTGCAGGCGACCGGCACGTGACCCTCGCCGGCGAGCAGGCCGGACGTCGGGTCCAGGCCGATCCACCCGGCGCCCGGCAGGTAGACCTCGCACCATGCGTGCAGGTCGGTGAAGTCGCGCTCGGCGCCGGACGGACCGTCGAGCGACTTGACGTCGGGGACGAGCTGGATGAGGTACCCGGAGACGAAGCGTGCCGCCAGGCCGAGATGGCGCAGCAGCTGCACCAGCAGCCAGGCCGAGTCGCGGCAGGAGCCCGAGCCGTTGACCAGCGTCTGCTCGGGCGTCTGCACGCCCGGCTCCATGCGGATCAGGTAGGCGACCTCCTCCTGGAGGCGCTGGTTCAGCGCGACGAGGAAGTCGATCGTCTGCATCGGCTCGCGCGGCACGGCGGCGAGCCGCCGGGCGAACGCGGGCGTCGCTTCGGTGCGCACGAGGTAGGGCTCGAGCTCGTGGCGCTGCGCGGCGTCGTACTCGAACGGAAAGCGCTCGGCGTAGGGCTCGAGGAAGAAGTCGAACGGGTTGAAGACCGCCATCTCGGCGACGAGGTCGATCTCGATGCGGAGTTCGCGCGTGCGCTCGGGAAACACCAGCCGCGCGAGCCAGTTCGACTGAGGGTCCTGCTGCCAGTTCAGGAAGTGCTGAGCGGGCTCGACCCGCATCGAGTACGACAGGATGCGGGTGCGCGAGTGCGGGGCGGGCCGCAGCCGCACGACCTGGGGGCCGAGCGCGACCGGACGGTCGTAGGCGTAGTGGCTGACGTGATTCAGCGCGACGTGGATCGACAAGGGGCGATGCTCCGGGACGGCCGCGTTCAGCCGGCCCGATGCCGACCTGCGCAGCCGGTCACCCTCGACGCAAGCGGCGTGCCACCTCGGCGGTGCGCGGGCGGGCACCGCTGCGGGGCGGTTCCCGATGGTAGCGCACCGCGACGGCGCGCACGCACCGCGGGGTCGCGCGCTCAGCGGGCCGCGATCGTCGCCTCGAGTGCGCGGGCCACCTGAGGCACGTCGATCGCCGCCATGCACGGACATTCGGGCGAGCCGCGGGGACAGCGCACGCAGGCCTCGCTCGGGGCGACGAGGGTGCGCACCCGAGGCCCGAGCGGGCCCCAGCGGGCGGTGTCCATGCCCGGGAGGTCGACGAAGAGCCCGAGGGTCGGCGCGCCCGACAGCGCAGCGAGGTGCATCGGTCCGGTGCTGTTGGACAGCACCGCGTCCAGGCGCGGCAGCGTTCGCAGCAGATCGGGAATGGAGAACCCGCGGGTCGCGTCGGTCACCTGGGGCAGCGCGAACAGCGCCGGTGCCGCCTCGCGCAGTGCTGCGCCCTCGGCGGGGGTGCCGTTGATCACGAAGTTGAAGCGGCCGGCGGGCATCGCCTCGATCAGCGCGAGATAGTGACGCAGCGGCCACTCCTTGCCGTTGCCGTTCGAGCGGACCTGCAGCAGCACGTTGGCGACCCCCTCGCGCAGCGGCCAGGCGCGCGCGACCGGCGCGGCGGCGGGCGGCGCGTCGTCTGCGGCGCCGGTCGCCGCAGCGGACGCGGTGGCCTCGTCCGGCGGCGCGAGCCCGGCCAGCGGCCACAGCGCGTCGCGACTCAGGTCGGTGTCCGCGACGAACGGAGCGAGCAGCCTCAGGTTGAGCTGCGCCTCGTGCGCCGACGACCCGCGACGCCGCACGAACGGGCGCAGCGTGCACCAGCGCCAGTGGAACCAGCGGCGCGCGGTGCCGACCCGGACGGGCACGCCCGCCCGCGCCGCGGCACGGGCCAGCGGCTCGGACGGGAACGCGAACACGATCGCATCGGGTCGCAGCGCGAGCAGGTCCCGCTCGAACGCGGCCGCATCGGTGACCACCACGACGCCATCGACGTGCCGCGACGCCGAGGCGACGTCGCGCGCGTAGCCGCGCACCGCGAAGTGCACCGTGCAGCCGGGCCGCTCGCGCTTGAGCAGACCCGCCATCGGCAGCGCGAGTGCCACGTCGCCGAGATTGTCGTGCCGCACGATCACGAACGAGCGCGCCTGCGCGGGACCGTGCTCGCGGCGCGCCTGCGCATGGCGACCCGCCACGAGCGCCAGCAGCAGGCCGAACAGGTAGCCGGTCCAGCCCAGGTTGAGCAGACAGTTGGCCATCCCCGCGCTCACGTAGAGCACGACGAAGCCGCGCGTGACCCAGCGCCAGTGGTCGTCGAAGGCCCCGGCGACGCGCCACAGCGCGATCAGCCCGCCCACCAGCAGCAGCAGGCCCGTCAGGCCGAGTTCCGCACCGACGTAGAGGAATTCCTGGTGCGGGTCGTGGAAGAGTTCCGCCGGTTCGCGGCCCTTGGCCGCGTAGGCCTGGGCCGACAGCACCGGATACGCGTCGATGCCGGCGCCGAGCAGCGGCGCGTCCGCCAGCATCCGCGCGGCGTTGCCCCACATCTCCAGGCGTTCGCCGGTGGCGTTCTGCGCGCCCGCCTGCCGGTAGGCGTCGATGTCGGACAGCGTGGCGCCCAGCCGCGCGTTCATCCACGCGCCGGAGGCGACGACGGCGGCCACCGCGACCAACCCCAGGGCGAGGCCGCGCATCCGGAATCGCGCATGCAGCAGGTAGAGCAGCAGCCCGCAGACGACCAGCGTTCCCGTGCGACCCTTGAGCAGCCACATCACGTCGATCGCGGTCACGACCGCGATCACCACGAGACCGATCCGGGCCCGCCGCGGCAGCGGGCGCTGGAACAGCGCGGTGCCGGCGGCCCACAGGAGCAGCGGGCCGAGCTGGATCGCCTGCCGGATCCGGTCGCTGAACACGTAGGCGTCGCCGTACAGGATGCCGAAGGGGTCACGGCTGGCCCGCGCGAAGGGCAAGGGATGGGCGGCCTGGATCAGGCTCAGCACGAGCACGACCCCGAGCACGACCAGCAGCGTGCGCCACGTCCGCTCGCGCCACACCGGATCGGCCAGCACCGGCATGAAGAGCAAGGGCATCGCCAGCACGCGATAGCTGCCGAGCTGCTGGGCGCCCTCGCGCAGCGGCGCCGCGGTCCATGCGAGGCTCGCCGCATACAGCGCGAAGAGCGCGAGGGCACCGATCACCACCGGCTCGCGCAGGCTGCGCGCCAGGGTCCCGCGGTCGAGCAGCGCGACGACGCAGAAGGCCAGCACGCCGCACCAGAAGAACAGGTTGAACGGCGCCTTGCCCAGCGGCGCGAAGGCGGCGCAGCCGACCGCGCAGGCACCGAGCACCGCGTGCGCGCGGCCGAGGGCCGCGCTCGAGACCCCGCTCGCCGGCGCGTTCACGACGCCCGCCCCGCGGGGGCCGCCCCGGGCGCCGTCGTGGCGTCGTCGGACGCCGGGCGACCGCCGAGCGCGCGCAGGCGGGCGTCGCGGGCGGCCTTCGGCAGCGCGGCCAGATCGCGCACCGCGGCGTAGAAGGCGGGCAGGTCACCGCCGCCCTGCGCGAGCAGGGCCCGGAAGGCGGGCAGCAGGTCGTTGTAGGCGCCGACGGCCGCGAGCTGCGGGTTGGTCGGCCCCTGCGCGAAGAACCGGTCGTAGCCCGCATAGCCGCCCCAGCTCGCCTTGAGCTGGGCGTACTCGGACCGGAGCGCATCGAAGGTGCTGCGCTTCGCGAGGCGCTTCGCGTCGTCGTCGGCCTCGCGGGCATAGACCGCGTTCAAGGCCTCCTTGTAGCGGCGCAGCAGTGCGACGAAGGCGAGGCGACGCGCAGCGTGTTCGCGGTAGACCCGTTCGACGGCGGCATCCGCGCGATGCGCGAGCCAGCGCTCGACGCCGGCCTCCTCGACGGCGGTCGCGAACGACTCGTTGAAGGTGGTGTCGCCCGACACGTACAGCACCTGATGGGCGAGCTCGTGGAAGACGAGCCGCGCCAGCTCGGCCTCGGGGTACTGGATGAAGGTGGACAGCAGCGGATCGTCGAACCAGCCGAGCGTCGAGTAGGCCGGGACGCCGCCGACATGGGCCTCGAGACCGCGATCGCGCAGCGAGGCCGCGAAGCGCTCGGCCGTCTCGCGATCGTAGTAGCCGCGGTAGGCGACGCAGCCGGCCACCGGGAAGCACCAGCGCTCGAGCGTCAGCGACAGCTCGGGGGTGGCGAAGACGTTCCACAGCACGAAGGGGCGCTGCACGTCGGTGTAGCCGGTGTAGCTGCCGTTGGCGGGCAGGCCCAGCTCGCGGCTGGCGAAGGCCCGGATCTCCAGGGCGCGCGCGAGCCGCACGCGCAGCGCCGGTTCGGTCGCCGGATCGGCGAGCAGCTCATCGACCGGCCTGCGCCGGTTGATGAGCTCGAGATGCCCGACCATCGATTGCCAGTAGTAGCCGGGCCCGTCGGTGGTGGCCGCACAGCCGCCGAGCGCCGCGATCAGGACGAGCGCCGCGGCCGCCGCGGCTACCGGTCCGCGCTCACGCATCCGCACGCGAGTCCGCACGCGAATCCGCACGCAATTCGGCACCGGCGGGCGCGGCGGCGACCTCGACCAGGCAGTCGTAGAAGGTGGGTCCGCGGCCCAGGTCGGTGAGCGCCTGTCCGGTGACCGCATTGACGTTGTGCCCGCCGGGCGCGAGCTTCGGCCACCACACTCCCCAGCCGACGACCACACCAGGGCGGGTGCGACCGGACACGCGCAGCCGGGCCAGGAACGCGCCCCGGTCGTTGAAGACGCGCACCATCGCCCCCTCGGCGAGGCCGCGCGCACGCGCGTCCTCGGGATGGACGTCGACCGCCGGCTCGCGCTCGGTCGCCCTCAGGCTCGCCACGTTGACGAAGGTCGAGTTCATGAAGTGGCGCGCCGGCGGCGAGATCATCGACAGCGGAAAGCGCGCGGCGAGCGCGGGGTCGGAGGCGGGCGACTCGTACGGCGGCACGTAGTCGGCGAGCGGGTCCAGGCCCTGGGCGGCGAGCCGTGCCGAGGTGAACTCGACCTTGCCCGAGGGCGACGGGAAGCCGCCGGCGGCGAACGGCGCCTCGGGGACCGCGAGCTTCGCATAGCCGAGCTCGGCCAGGGTCTCGAGCACCGCGCGGCGCGCCGCCGGCCCCGGCCCGCCGTGGGCCGCGACGACCGCCGCCAGCGGCGTGGGCAGGCGCGGATCGTCCAGGCGCAGCGCGTCGGCCGCCACCTCCTCGTCGCTGGCGCGCAGCGCGGGGTGATCGAGGCCCATCCGCGCCGCGAGCCGGCGGAAGATCTCCGAGTTCGGCAGTGCCTGCCCGATCGGTGCGATCGCCGGCCGATTCACCACCCACCACCGGTGACCGTAGGTCTTGTGCAGGTCGAAGTGCTCGAGCTGGGTGGTCGCCGGGAGCACCCAGTCCGCATGGTCGGCGGTGTCGGTCATGAACTGCTCGATGACCACGGTGAACAGGTCCTCGCGGGCGAAGCCGCGCCGCACCTTCGAGCTGTCGGGCGCCACCGCCACCGGATTGGAGTTCCAGACGACCAGCGCCTCGACCGGCGGATCGGCCTCGAGCAGCGCATCGCCGATCGTCGACATGTTGAGCGTGCGCGGGCGCCGCTCGCCGAGCAGGTCGGGCCGCTGCCAGGCGGCGACGTCGAGGTTGAAGTGCCCGCTCGCCGACAGCAGGACACCGCCGGCGGCGTGCTTCCACGCACCGACCAGCGCCGGCAGCCCGGCCACCAGTCGCACCGCGTTCGCACCGCCGCGCACGCGCTGCATGCCGTAGTTGAGGCGGATCGCCGCGGGTGCGATCGTGCCGTAGTCGCGGGCGAGCGCGACCACCTGCGCGGCCGGGATGCCGCAGGTCTCGGCGACCCGCTCGGGCGGCCATGCGGCCGCACGGGCGGCGAGCGCCTCGAAGCCCACCGTGTGCGCATCGACCCAGGCCCGGTCCACCAGCCGCTGCTCGACGAGCTGCTGGACGATGCCGAGCGCCAGCGCGCCGTCGGTGCCCGGACGCAGCGCGACGTGCTCGTCGCACCGTTCGGCGGTGGCCGTGCGGTACGGGTCGATCGCGACGAGCTTTGCCCCGCGACGCCGCGCATCCTGCGCGAGGCTCCAGAAGTGGACCGACGAGGTGATCGGGTTCGAGCCCCAGATCAGGATCAGGCGCGCGTCGGCGAAACGTTCGACGTCCATCCCGACGGGGCCGCCGAGCGTGTAGGTCAGACCGTGGACGCCGGGCGACGAGCAGATCGTGCGGTCGATCAGCGACGCGCCCAGCGCGTGGAAGAAGCGCTGGCCGATGCCGTCGCCCTGGACGATGCCCATCGTGCCGGCGTAGCTGTACGGCAGGATGCGCTCCGGATCGCGCGCGGCGATCGCGCCGAGCCGCGATGCGATGTCGGCGAGCGCCTCGTCCCAGCTGGCCGGCTCGAAGCGCCCCGAGCCCTTCGGACCGACGCGGCGCAGCGGCACGGACAAGCGGTCGGTCGCGTAGACCCTTTCGAGATAGCGCGAGACCTTGGTGCACAGCACCCCGCGCGTGGGCGGATGATCGGGGTCACCCGCGACCCGGATCGCGACGCCGTCGCGCACGGTGGTGCGCAGCGCACAGGTATCGGGACAGTCGTGCGGGCACGCGCCGCGGACGACGGTTTCTCCGGGAGTGCCCGGGTTCTCGACGGGGTTGGCAGCCATGACCGCGATGTTAAGCTAACCCTTTTGGCGAGAGGCACACCATCATGATGCTGGCCGAAGGAATTCTCGAGCTGCAGTCCGAGATCCAGGCGATCCGGCGCGACCTGCACGCCCACCCCGAGCTGCGCTTCGAGGAGCACCGGACCGCAGCGGTCGTCGCGTCCAAGCTGCGCGCCTGGGGTCTGGAGGTCACCGAGGGGATCGGCGGCACCGGTCTGGTCGGCACGCTGCGACGAGGCACGTCGAGCCGCGCGGTCGGCCTGCGCGCCGACATGGACGCCCTGCCCCTGCAGGAGCACAACACCTTCGGCCACGCTTCGAAGCACGAAGGAAAGATGCACGCCTGCGGCCACGACGGCCACACGGCGATGCTGCTGGCCGGCGCGCGCTGGCTGTCGCTGCACGGCGGCTTCGACGGCGTCGCGCACTTCATCTTCCAGCCCGCGGAGGAAGGCGGTGCCGGCGCGCAGAAGATGATCGACGAGGGCCTGTTCGATCGCTTCCCGTGCGAGGCGGTGTTTGGCATGCACAACTGGCCGGGCATGAAGGTCGGTCAGTTCGCGGTCACGCCCGGCCCGATGATGGCCTCGTCCAACGAGTTCGAGATCACCCTGCGCGGCAAGGGCGCGCACGCCGCGATGCCGCAGAACGGCGTCGATCCGGTGCTGGTGGCCACCCATCTCGTGCAGGCGCTGCAGTCGATCATCACCCGCAACAAGAAGCCGATCGACGCCGCCGTGCTGTCGGTCACCGAGATCCACGCGGGCAGCACGACCAACATCATCCCGGACAGCGCGATCGTGCGGGGCACGGTGCGCACCTTCACGATCGAGACGCTCGACCTCATCGAGTCGAGGATGAAGGCGCTGACGGAGCAGCTGCCGCCGGCCTTCGGTGCCACCGGCTCGCTGCACTTCCACCGCAACTACCCGCCCACCATCAACGACCCGAAGCAGACCGCGTTCGCGGCGTCGGTCATGCGCGAGCTGGTCGGCGAGGACGCCGTCGATGCAGCCTGCGAGCCGACCATGGGCTCGGAGGACTTCGCATTCATGCTGCAGGCGAAACCGGGCTGCTACGCCTTCATCGGCAACGGCGACGGCTCCCACCGCAGCCACGGCCACGGCCTCGGCCCGTGCATGCTCCACAACCCGAGCTACGACTTCAACGACGAGCTGCTGCCGCTCGGCGGCAGCTTCTGGGTCAAGCTGGTGCAGCGCTTCCTGCCGGCCTCGGCGTGAGCGGCTCGCAGCGCGGGCCGGCGACGGCGGGTCGCCGGCCATGATGATCGCGTTCATCGTCCGCCGCCTGCTGCAGGCGGTCGTCGTGATGGCGGTCGTCGCCTTCGTGTCGTTCTCGCTGTTCCAGTTCGTCGGAGATCCGGTCGTCGCGATGCTGGGCCAGGATGCGACGCCCGAGCAGCGTGCGGACCTGCGCCGCGACCTCGGGCTCGACGACCCGGTCCCGCTGCAGTTCTGGACCTTCGTCAAGAACGCGGTCCAGGGCGATTTCGGGCTCTCGTACCGGCAGGGCCGCAAGGTCAGCACGCTGATCCAGGAACGGCTGCCGGCCACGCTGGAGCTGTCGATGGCCGCTGCGGGCCTGGCGCTCATCGTCGGCATACCGATGGGCGTCTACACGGCGCTGCGGCGCAAGGGCGTGCTCGCGAACATCTTCCTCGCGGTCTCGCTGATCGGCGTCTCGCTGCCGACCTTCCTGATCGGCATCCTGCTGATCCTGATCTTCGCGGTGCTGCTCGGCTGGCTGCCGTCGTTCGGCCGGGGCGATACGGTGGACATCGGGGGCTGGTCGACGGGCCTGCTCACACGCGACGGCTGGGCGCACCTGGTGCTGCCCTCGATCACGCTGGCCCTGTTCCAGATGACGCTGATCATGCGTCTGGTGCGCTCCGAGATGCTGGAGGTGCTGCGCACCGACTACATCAAGTTCGCCCGCGCCCGCGGCCTGCCCGACCGGGCGGTCTACTTCGGGCACGCGCTCAAGAACACGCTGGTGCCCGTGATCACCATCACGGGGCTTCAGCTCGGCGCGCTGATCGCGTTCGCGATCATCACGGAGACGGTGTTCCAGTGGCCCGGCATGGGGCTGCTGTTCATCCAGTCCGTGCAGGTCGCCGACATCCCGATCATGGCCGCGTACCTGTGCCTGATCGCGCTCATCTTCGTGACGATCAACCTGGTCGTCGACCTGCTCTACTTCGTCGTCGACCCGCGGCTCCGCGTCGAGCGCTCGACCGCCGGCCACTGAACCCCCGGCCACCGAACCCCATGTACCTCGCCGCCCACCCCGCCATCGCCGGCCTGCGTGCCTGGCAGGCCGATCTCACCGCGATCCGGCATGCGCTGCACGCGACGCCCGAACTCGGCTTCGAGGAGCACGTCACCGCCGAGCTGGTGGTACGCCAGCTCGAGCGCTACGGCGTCGACGAGATCCATCGCGGGCTCGGCAAGACGGGCGTGGTCGGCGTGATCCGGGGCCGCGCGAACGGCAGCGGCCGCACGGTCGGGCTGCGCGCCGACATGGATGCGCTGCCGCTGGCCGAGGAGAACGGGTTCGCGCACCGCTCCACCGTCCCGGGCCGCATGCATGCGTGCGGGCACGACGGGCACACCGCGATGCTGCTCGGCGCCGCGCGCTGGCTGGCCTCGACGCGCGAGTTCGACGGCACGGTGCACCTCATCTTCCAGCCCGGCGAGGAAGGCTACGCGGGCGCGCGGGCGATGATCCAGGACGGCCTCTTCGAGCGGTTTCCCTGCGACACGGTCTACGCGATGCACAACTGGCCGGGCCTCGAGCCGGGCACCATCGCGGTCAAGCCGGGCCCGATCATGGCCGCCGCCGACCGCGTGACCATCACCATCGAAGGCAAGGGCGGGCATGGCGCGCACGCCTACCTCGCGATCGACCCGGTCGTGGTCGCCGCCCACGTGATCACGGCCGCCCAGACCATCGTCAGCCGCAACGTCGGCCCGCTCGACGCCGCGGTGGTCAGCCTGTGCTCGATCCAGGCGGGCCACCCCGCCGCGATGAGCGTGATCCCGCGCGAGGCCGTCATCACCGGCACCGTCCGCTCGTTCCGCCGGCAGACCCAGGACATGATCGAGCAGCGGCTGACCCAGCTCGCCGAGTCGGTCGCCATCGGGTTCGGCGCGACGGCCCGCGTGCAGTACGAGCGGATGTATCCGGCCACGGTGAACACCCGTGACGAAGCCATGTTCGGGGCCGAGGTCGCCGAGGAACTCGTGGGCGCCGGGCACGTGATCCGCGACCTCGACCCGAGCATGGGCGCCGAGGACTTCTCCTTCATGCTGGAGCAGCGCCCGGGCGCCTATTTCCGCATCGGCCAGGGCGGCGCAGAATCGGGCTGCTTCCTGCACAACCCGCGCTACGACTTCAACGACGCGATCCTGCCGCTCGGAGCCGCCCTGTTCGTGCGGCTCGCCGAGCGCTCGCTGCCGCTCTGAGCACGCCGACACCCCTTCCAGGACGAGCCGGTCCACCGCTACCGAGCCCCACCGACATGACCCACCGCCACACCCGATCGGCCATCCTGCTCGCCGCCGCGCTCCTCGTCACAGGCGTGCAGGCGAAGACACTGCGCACCGCCGACCAGGGCGACGCGCTGTCGATGGATCCGCATTCGCTGAACGAGACGACCCAGCTCGGCTTCACCCACAACGTCTACGAGCCGCTGGTGGCGCGCGATGCGCAGCTCAAGCCCACCCCGGCGCTCGCCACGGCGTGGAAGCAGACCTCTCCGACCGTCTGGCGCTTCGAGCTCCGCCGGGGCGTGAGCTTCCACGACGGCGCGCCCTTCAGCGCCGACGACGTGGTGTTCTCGTTCCAGCGCGCCGCCGACCCCGGCTCGGACCTGCGCGGCACGGTCGGGCAGATCAAGGAGGTGCGCAAGCTCGACGACTACACCGTCGAGATGGTCACCACGGTGCCGGTGCCGATCCTGCCCGAGCAGATCACCTCGCTGTACATGATGAGCAAGGTCTGGTGCGACGCGAACAACGCGGCCAAGCCCGTCGACAAGCGCAAGGGCGTCGAGAACGCCGCATCGGTGCGCGCCAACGGCACCGGCCCGTTCCGGCTGCGCTCGCGCGAGCCGGGCGTGCGCACGGTGCTGGTCCGCAACCCTCAGTACTGGGGCCGGATCGAAGGCAACGTCACCGAGGTCGTCTGGACGCCGATCGGCAACGACGCCACCCGCGTCGCGGCGCTCAAGTCGGGCGAGATCGACCTGATGCAGCCGGTGCCGGTGCAGGACGCCGAGCGGCTCAAGCAGGATCCGAACCTCAAGGTGCTGCAGGGCGCCGAGCTGCGGACGATCTTCCTCGGTATGGACAGCAAGCGCGACGAACTGCTGTTCTCGAGCGTCAAGGGCAAGAACCCGTTCAAGGACCGCCGGGTCCGACAGGCCGTCTACCAGGCCATCGACGTCGAGGCGATCCGCGCCCGGATCATGCGTGGCGCGGGCACGCCGACCAACCTGATGATCGCGCCCGGGGTCAACGGCTTCGTCGCGGACCTGAACAAGCGGCCCGCGTACGACCCCGAGGCCTCGAAGAAGCTGCTGGCCGATGCCGGCTACCCGAACGGCTTCGAGGTGAAGCTGAACTGCCCGAACGACCGTTACGTGAACGACGGCGAGATCTGCCAGGCGGTGGCGGGCATGCTCGCGCGCGTGGGCGTCAAGATCAGTCTCGAGGCGGAATCGAAGGCGACGTACTTCCCCAAGATCCTGTCGCGCAACACCTCGTTCTACCTGCTCGGCTGGACCCCCACCACCTACGACGCGCACAACACGCTGTACAACATCATGGCGACGCCGCAAGGCGGCCAGGGCGTGTTCAACCTGGGCAGCTGGTCGAACGCGCGCTTCGACGAGCTGACGACGCAGATCGGCGTCGAGACCGACCAGGGCAAGCGCAACGCGATGATCGCCGAGGCGATGAAGATCCACGCCGAGGACTTCGGCCACGTGCCGCTGCACCAGCAGGCGCTCGCGTGGGGGCTGCGCAAGAACACCAGCATCCTGCAGCGCGCCGACAACATCATCCTGTACCGAACCGCGGTGGTTCAGTGACCGCCCCGACGTCGTCCGAAGAGTCCGCCGAATGAGCACCTCCGCGATCGCCCGCTTCCTCGACGGCGACGTCTATCACAGCTTCAAGAACAGCCCGGTCGCGGTCGCGGCCGCGGTGGTCGCGGCCATCATGGTCCTCGGCGCGGTCTTCGCGCCCTGGGTCGCCCCGTTCGACCCGTTCGACCTGAAGACGCTCGACCTCAACAACTCGCTGCTGCCGCCGTCCTGGACCGAGTCGGGGCAGGCGGCCTATCCGCTGGGCACCGACGACCAGGGACGCGACGTGCTGTCCACGATCCTCTACGGCTCGCGGATCTCGCTGCTGGTGGGTGTCGCGTCGGTCGCGCTGGCGATGGTCATGGGGATCGGGCTCGGCCTGCTCTCGGGGTACCTCGGCGGGCGGCTCGACGCATTCATCATGCGCGTGGCCGACGTGCAGCTGTCGTTCCCGTCGATCCTGATCGCGCTGCTGATCAACGGCGTGGCCCGTGCGGTGCTGCCGTCGGACGCCAACATCGACGCGATGGCGCTGGCGGTGCTGGTCGGCTCGATCGGGCTGGCGAACTGGGTGCAGTACGCGCGCACCGTGCGCGGCTCGACGATGGTCGAGAAGAGCAAGGACTACGTGCAGGCGGCCCGTGTCATCGGCGTCGGGCCGATCGCCATCATGCTGCGGCACGTGCTGCCGAACGTGCTCGGACCGGTGCTCGTCATCGGCACGATCAACGTCGCGACCGCGATCATCACCGAGGCCACGCTGTCCTTCCTCGGCGTCGGCGTGCCGCCGACCTCGCCGTCGCTCGGCACCATGATCAACAACGGCAACAACTTCCTGTACTCCGGCGAGTGGTGGCTGGTGATCTTCCCGGGCTCGACGCTGATCCTGCTGTGCATGTCGGTGAACCTGCTCGGCGACTGGCTGCGCGACGCGCTCAATCCGAAGCTGCAATGAGACGCGCGCGATGAACGCCCCCGCTCCCCTGCTCGAAGTCCGCCACCTGCGGGTCGAGTTCCCCACCCGACGCGGCACGCTGGTCGCGATCGACGACGTCTCCTTCGACATCGCTCCCGGCGAGGTGCTGGGCGTGGTCGGCGAATCCGGCGCGGGCAAGTCGATCACCGGCGCTGCGATCATCGGCCTGCTCGAGCCGCCGGGACGCATCGCCGGCGGCGAGATCCTGCTGTCCGGTCGCCGCATCGACAACCTCGAACCCGCGCAGATGCGCCGGGTGCGGGGCAAGGAAGTGGGTGCCATCTTCCAGGACCCGCTGACCTCGCTCAATCCGCTCTACACCGTCGGCCGGCAGCTCGTCGAGACGATCCAGACCCACCTCGACCTGACCGCCTCGCAGGCCCGCACCCGCGCGGTGGACCTGCTCAAGAGCACCGGCATCCCGGCCGCCGAGGAACGGATCGACCACTATCCGCACCAGTTCTCCGGCGGCATGCGCCAGCGCGTGGTCATCGCCCTCGCGCTCGCGGCCGAGCCGCGGCTGATCGTCGCCGACGAGCCGACCACCGCGCTCGACGTGTCCATCCAGGCGCAGATCATCGCGCTCATCAAGCGGCTGTGCCGCGAGCACGGCACATCGGTGATGCTGGTCACCCACGACATGGGCGTGATCGCCGAGACCGCCGACCGGGTCGCGGTGATGTACGCCGGGCGCATCGCCGAGATCGGCCCGGTGGCCGACGTGATCCACAAGCCCAAGCATCCGTACACCATCGGCCTGATGGGCTCGATCCCGACGGTGGGGCAGGACCGCGAGCGGCTCGCCCAGATCGACGGCTCGATGCCGCGGCTCAACGCGATCCCGAAGGGCTGCGCGTTCAACCCGCGCTGCCCCAAGGTGTTCGCGACCTGCCGCGAGCGGCGCCCCGACCTGCTGGCCGCGGGCACGTCGCTGGCCGCCTGCTGGCTGCATGACGCGTCGGTGGCGAAGGAGGCGGCATGAGCGCGGTGGAACGTCCGGTGCAGGTCGTCCCGAAGCCCCCCGGCAAGGGCGCGCCGCTCGTCGTGGTCGAGGACATCGCCAAGGTGTTCGACGTGTCGCCGCCCTGGCTCAACCGCGTGATCGAGCGCAAGCCGCGCACGCTGCTGCGTGCCGTCGACGGCGTGAGCTTCGAGATCGCGCGCGGCGAGACCCTCGCCCTGGTCGGCGAATCGGGCTGCGGCAAGTCGACCGTCGCCCGGATGATGGTGGGGCTGTACGCGCCCTCGCGCGGCCGGGTCGTCTTCGACGGCACCGATCTCTCGGCGCTGGGCACCGCGGCGGGCAAGCCGCTGCGCTCGAAGCTGCAGATGATCTTCCAGGATCCGTACGCGAGCCTGAACCCGCGCTGGAAGGTCGCCGACATCATCGCCGAACCGATCCGGGTGCATCGGCTGATCGACGGCGATGCCGCGATCCTCGCCCGCGTCGCCGAGCTGCTGCGGCACGTCGGTCTCGCGCCGGCCGATGCGGAGAAGTATCCGCACCAGTTCTCGGGCGGCCAGCGCCAGCGGCTGTCGATCGCACGCGCGCTCGCCTCGCAGCCGACCTTCCTGGTCTGCGACGAGCCGACCTCGGCCCTCGACGTGTCGGTGCAGGCGCAGGTGCTGAACCTGATGCGCGACATCCAGCGCGAGGACGGCCTGACGTACCTGTTCATCTCGCACAACCTGGCCGTGGTGCACCACGTCAGCGACCGGGTCGGCGTGATGTACCTCGGCCGGATCGTCGAGCTGGCCGACAAGACCACGCTGTTCGCGACGCCACGCCATCCGTACACGCGGATGCTGCTCGACGCGATCCCCGACATGCAGATGACCGGCAAGGCGCGCACGCCGGTGGCGGGCGAGGTGCCGAACCCGCTCAATCCGCCGACCGGCTGCACCTTCCACCCGCGCTGCCCCCTCGCCAACGAGCGGTGCAAGGCCGAGCGTCCGCTGCTGCGCCGTCTCGACGACGGCGCACAGGTCGCCTGCCACGCGGTGGAGGAAGGCCGCGGCTGACACCATGCGACGCCGCCTGCTGCTCCTCCTCGCCCCGCTGCTGATGCTCGCGGGCTGCCAGACCGACCTCGCTCTGGTGGACCTGAAGGCGCGCTGGGCGGGACCGAGCTCGCGCTTCCTGCCGATGGACGGCATCGAGGTGCACTGGCGCGACGAAGGGCCCGCCAACCCGGCACCGGGTGTCGTGGTGGCGCCGCGCGCGAACCCGGACACCGAGCCGCCCGCGATCCTGCTGCTGCACGGCACTGGCTCGTCGCTGCACACCTGGGACGGCTGGGCGCGGCGGATGAGCCCGTCGATGCGGGTCGTGCGCCTGGACCTGCCCGGCTTCGGCCTGACGGGCCCGCATCCGTCGGGCGACTACTCCGGCACCGCCACCGTCGACTTCCTCGAACGCTTCGCCAATGCCGCCGGCCTCAAGCGCTTCGCGATCGCCGGGAACAGCCTGGGCGGCTACTACGCGTGGCGCTTCGCGCTGCGCCACCCCGACCGGGTCAGCGGCCTGATCCTGATCGATGCGGTCGGCTACCCGATCGAGCCCGGTGCGAGCGGCGCGGTCGCCCTGGAGCTGGCCCGGATGCCCGTGATCAGCGAGCTGATGCGCTTCGCCCCGATCCGCGGCATCGTCGAGCGAAGTCTCAAGGACACCTACGGCGACGACACGAAGGTCACGCCCGAACTGGTGGACCGCTACGAGCAGCTGATGCTGCGCCCGGGCAACCGCACGGCGATGGGTGACCGGGCACGGGCCGAGCGACGTCCGCTCGGCTGGCAGCGACTCCCCGAGATGCGCGTGCCGACGCTGATCCAATGGGGCGGCGAGGACCGCTGGGTGCCGATCGGGCATGCCGAGCGGTTCCGCGCGGACATCCCCGGGAGTCGCCTGGTCGTCTACCCCTCGCTCGGCCACCTGCCGATGGAAGAGGATCCGAGGACGACCGCCGACGACGCGATGACCTTCCTGCGCGGCGGCGCCGTGCCCGGTCAGAAGTAGGTCGGGATCAGAAGTAGGTGCGGATGGCGCGGGTCACGCGCCCGTCGTCGTCGATGCCCCAGACCAGGCGCCACTTGTCGAAGGTCGTGCAGGGGTGCGACACCCCGAAGCCGATCCAGTCGCCGACCTCGAGCGTGTCCTCGGCATCGACCCTCAGGTAGCCGTGCTGGTCGTTGTGGCCGAAGACCGCCCAGTGCGCCGGCGCGGGCGCCGGACGTGCATCGCGCCCCGGCCGGAACCACCACTTCGGCACCGGCAGGTCGGCATCGGTGCCGACGTCGCGACGCCCGAGGGTGACGATCGCGCGGTCGGGCTCGGGGCGCGACTGGACCGCTGCCCAGACTTCGAGCGCACCGCGCGGCGGCTCGCCGTGCACCGCACCGCGTGCGGCGATGGCGGCGACGTGCCGCCGGTACATGCCGTCGTCGTGACTCAGGTAGCAGCCGCTGCGCAGCACGATGCGCACCGGGCGCGACAGGGCGGCACCGCCGAGACCGCCCACCACCAGGTCGTAGGCCGCCGACCCGCCGGCCGACAGCAGGACCTCGTCGAGCCCGGCGAACAGCCCCTCACGGTCGCAGGCCGCGGCGAGCTCGAGCAGCGCACGCATCCACGCGCCGACGAACGCGGCATCGCGCGCCGCGTCGTTGCTGACGTTCAGGCCCTCGAAGGCCTCGACCCCGGCCAGCCGCAGCGACGGCGTCGCAGCGACTTCGCGGGCCAGCGCGATCGCGCTCGCCGCGTCGCGGCAGCCGGTGCGCCCCCCGGGCGTACCGAGCTCGACCAGGACGTCCGTACGCGGCGCGCCGGCACGAACCAGACCCTCGACGAGCAGCGCGAGCTGCGCCGGCGAGTCGGTCAGGGTCAGGAAGCGCACATCGGCGTGCGCCCGCGCGAGCGCACCCCAGCGGGCGGCATCGCCGACGCTGGCCAGCTGGTTGGCCATCAGCACGCGACGCGCACCCGCCTCGACCGCGAGCCGCGCCTGGTGCACGTTGGCCACGGTCAGCCCCCAGGCGCCGTCGCGCAGCTGCTCGGCGAAGAGCTGCGGTGCGTTGGTGGTCTTGCCGTGCGGCGAGAGGCTCGCGCCCGAGGCCGCGACGAAGCGCATCAGCCAGTCGGCGTTGTGCCGGAGCGCGGATTCGCGCAGCACGGCCACCGGCATCGGCAGGTCGCCGCGCAGCAGCCGCAGGTCCTGGGCGCCGGCCTCGGCGACGGTGAACGCCGCGCGCTCGGGCGGGAACCCCTTGAAGCTCGGATCGAGGCGTTCGGCGAGGATCAGGTCGACGGTCGGCATGGGGCGATTATCGCCCGTCGCCCACCGCCCGTGCACCCGCCGCGCCGTTGCCTCAGGCGAGCGGGCGCGCGGCCGAACGCTCGGCGAGCGCCGCCCCGAACGCCACGAGCAGCGCTTCGGCGGACTCGCCGTCCAGGGCACCCGGATCGAAGTGAGGCGTCGGCGCGTGCCGCGCCACCATCGTCCGGTGGGCGAGGTCGGCGGGCATGAACCCCATCGACCAGTCCGGAAACAGTCGCGCATCGATGCGCGCGAACTTCAGCAGCTGCACGTCGTGATGACGCGGATCGCGCAGGAGCGCGGCGTGCAGATCGCTCAACGCCCTCCTCGAGCCCTCGATCACCTGCAGGAAGTGGCGGCTGTCGAAGGCGAGCATGCCGGTGATGCCGCGCATGCCGTTGCGATGGCGGGCGTGCTCCAGCATGCGGTTCAGTTCGTCGGCCTGTAGGGCGTCGTCGACGGCGCTGGCGTAGATCAATCGGGAAAGCATCGTTGAACCCCTGCTGCGGCGAGGACGGATCCGGTGACTTGGATCGTGCGCCGCTGCCACGCCGACGGTACGACGATCACCGGGCGTGCCGCGGTGCACTTCTTTGGCATACGGGTCTCTACAATTGCGGACGACACGTAGAGAGAGAGGAGACCCCATGTCCCGTGCCACCCCCGACCGCAGCCGCCTGCTCGCGCCCTTCGCGCCCGTCGCCCTCGCGTCGGCCGCCCTCCAGTCCCGCCCCGCACGCGCCCAGGAGGCGTGGCCGACGAAGGCGGTCACGATCATCGTCCCGCAGGCCGCCGGCGGGGCGAACGACACCGTCGCCCGGGCCTTCGGCACCCGTCTGTCGCAGGCGATCGGCCAGCCGGTGGTGATCGAGAACCGCGCGGGCGCCGGCGGCAACGTCGGCACCGCGCTGGCCGCACGCGCGCCCAAGGACGGCCACACGCTGATGCTGACCGCGCAGAGCGCGCAGACGATCAACCCGTGGCTCTACAAGAACACCGGCTTCGATCCGGTGAAGGACTTCGAGCCCGTCATGTCGGTGGCGACCGCGCCGTACCTGCTGGTGGCGAACCCGTCGTTCCCGGCGTCGAACCTGAAGGAGCTGATCGCCTACGCGAAGCAGCGCCCCGGCCGCGTCGACTATGCCTCCGCGGGCAACGGCACGCTCAACCACCTGCTCGGGGTGATGCTGAACCGCCAGGCCGGCCTGCACCTCGTGCACATCCCGTACCGCGGTGCCGCGGCCGCGGCGACCGACGTGGTCGGCGGCCAGGTGCCGATCACATTCGGCAGCTTCCCCGGCGTCATCCCCTTCGTCCGCTCGAACCAGCTGAAGGTGATCGGCGTGGCGACCGAGAAGCGCACGAAGCTCGCCCCCGACCTGCCGACGCTGAACGAATCCCTGCCGGGCTTCCATGCGAACTCGTGGTACGGCCTCTTCGCGCCGGCCGGCACGCCGAAGGCCATCGTCGACCGCATCGCGGCCGAAGGCGCGAAGGTGCTCGCCGATCCGGCCCTCGCCGAGCGGATGGGCGGCCAGGGCGCCGAACCGGCCCCGTCGACGCCCGGTCAGCTCGCCGCGCTGCTGCGCGAGGATCTGAAGCTGTGGCAGGGGATCGTCAAGGCGTCGGGCGCGACGGTGGACTGAGGTCGGTCGGCGGTCGGGCGGCGCGGGCCGCCCGATCGTCACGTTCATCGCGGTCGCGCGACGTCACCGACCCCGGTCGGTCCGCGCGACCGCTCAGCGCTCGGCACCGATCACGTCAGCCGGAAGACGCACGCCAGGCGTGAATTCGTGCACGGACGCGTGCGCGGCATGGCACTTAGGCTCGCGGGTCAGGAACGACACCTACCCGCGCGATGCCCTTCTTTCATGCTCCGTCCCGGTGCGCGAGCCCGCTGATCGCGGCGCTCGCCGTCGCCGCGGCGCTCGCGGGTTGCTCGTCGGGCAGCGATGTCGCGACGAGCGGCCCGAACGCCACGCCCACGCCGTCCGCCAACACCACCGCGGGCAGCACGGACGTCACTGCACTCGAGGTCCAGCGCGGCGTACCCACCATCGACCGCGGACTCGATGGCGACGCGGGGCGGACCGCCAAGAATTCCGGCACGGCGCCGGCGCGGGACGGCCAGTGGTCCGACGTGATCCCCTGGCCGCTCATCGCGATCCATGCGGCCCTGAACCCGGACGGCACCGTCCTCACGTATGGCGCGGACGAGAACGGCCAGGAGAGCGGGCAACTCGAGTACGCGGTGTTCGATCCCTCGACGGGGCGGAACACCCTGCTTCCGAACCTCACGAAGACCAACCTCTTCTGCAGCGCGCAGACGCTGCTGCCGTCGAGCGGACGCATGCTGCTCGCGGGAGGCGACATCCGCGGTACGGGGCAGGTGCTTCCGGACGGACAGCTCCTCACGAACCGCGGCGTGCGCGACGTGAACGTCTTCGACTTCCGGGACCGTAGCCTCGTCGGCACCGGTACCCCGATGGCGCGGCCGCGCTGGTACAACTCGCTGCTCACGCTGCCCGACGGGCGTCTGCTGACCCTGGGAGGCATCGACGACAAGGAGCAGTTCAAGGCGGTCGGCGAGGTGGAGGTGTTCACCGAGGGCCAGGGTTGGCGAACGCTGCAGAACGCGAACCTGTCGCTGCCCGGCAATGCCTGGTGGTATCCGCGGGCCTGGCTCACGCCGAACGGGCGCGTCACGTTCATGACAGAGCACATCCTGCACTCGCTGGACCCCAACGGCGCCGGCCGGGTGTTCGATGCGGTGGGCACCCTGCCGTTTCCGTCGTGGATCAACCTCCCGGCCACGATGTTCGACCGTGGCCGCGTACTGATGCTGGGCCAGGGCGGGCAGGCCGCGGTCGTCGACCTGCGCGGTGACACGCCGACCGCGACGCCGACCGGACGGACCGGCGACAACCGCTATTGGTCGACGCTGACGACGCTCGCCGACGGAAAGGTGCTGCTGACCGGAGGCGGCGCGCTCGACGACCGGGGATACGACAACAGCGGCACGCGCGTCGCGCTCGCCGCATCGATCTGGGACCCGGCCACCGGAGCGTGGACCGACGGCGCGTCCGCGCAGAAGTCGCGCGAGTACCACTCGACGGCGATGCTGCTGCCCGATGCGACGGTGCTGGTGGGCGGCGGCGGTGCACCGGGTCCCGTTTCCCAGCTCAATGCCGAGATCTATCGGCCACCCTACCTGTTCACCGCCTCCGGCGCCCCCGCGCCGCGGCCGCGGATCACCTCGGTCCCCTCGACGATCGCCCACGGGGAGTCCTTCGTGGTCGCGATGAACACCACCGCCCCGATCAAGCGGGTCACGATGGTCCGCGCCGGCTCGGTCACGCATTCGCTCGACGTGGAGCAGCGCTTCCTCGAACTCCCCTTCCGGCAGAACGGCAATCATCTCGACGCGCGACTCGACGCCGATGCGAACACCGCGCCCCCCGGCTTCTACATGGTGTTCGCGATCGACGCGGCCGGCGTGCCCTCGGTGGCGAAGATCGTGCGCGTGCCGGTGCCGCGCGCGACGGTGCCGCCCTCGGCGATGTTGGGCACCTCGATCACGAGCTTTGCCGGGAACACCGCGATCGCGATGAACGGCGACGCGGACGTGTCGAACGACGGCGCGCTGCGCCTGACCTCCGCGAAGACGAGCCAGGCCGGCTCGGCCTGGTACCGCTCGCCGGTCACGCTGCTGCCGACGAGCTCGTTCGTCACGCGCTTCCAGTTCCGCATGGGCGGCGGCACGAACGGCGACGGCTTCGCGTTCGTCGTGCAGGGCAACGACACGATGGCGCTGGGCGGCGCCGGCGGCGCCCTCGGCTACGGCGGCATCGAACGCAGCATCGCGGTCAAGTTCGACGCGTATCAGAACGCCGGCGAGCCGAACGACAACCACATCGCCGTGCTGGTGAACGGCTCGATGGTCGCGATCGCGCCGACCCCGGCCCCGTTCCGGCTCGCCGACAACGCGGTCCACACCGCGTGGGTGGTGTACGACGGCATCGGCAAGCGCCTCCTGGTGAATCTCGAGCAGGGCGCGACGAACGTCACCTCGACCTGGCCGGTCCTGACCGTGCCGCTCGACCTGCCCGCGATCGTCGGCGACGCGATGCTGATGGGCTTCACCGCCGGCACGGGCGGTGCGGTTCAGGAGCATCGGATCGAGCACTGGTCCTTCACCGCCGGCGTGGCCCCGGTGCCCGGTGCCGACAGCCTTCGGACCGACCGGATGCTGTTCCCGTGGCAGTCGCTGGTGTCCATCGGCGGGCAGTACTTCGCGCAGATGCAGCTCGACGGCAACTTCGTCGTCTACCGGAACGAGGGCGGCGGTGCCCGCCCGCTGTGGGCGAC
>Ga0105105_10000081_pt1 | contig 42935 bp, 42 predicted proteins | sample PPLLaktember2015_4_FD_79108 | JGI IMG/M metagenome (GOLD analysis project Ga0105105, IMG submission 79108) | Freshwater sediment microbial communities from Prairie Pothole Lake near Jamestown, North Dakota, USA - PPLs Lake P8 Core (1) Depth... | ecosystem: Environmental > Aquatic > Freshwater >...
AGGCCTATGCCTGAAGGCCGACCCCTCTCCACCCCACCGATTCCGGGATTGCCCCGTCGGATCCACCGATTCCAATGAATCGACGGCTCAGCCGCCCTCCCGACCCAGGGCCGGCAGGCGCCAGCCGAGCCGTACGGCGAGCATCCTGAGCCCGAAGCCGAGCGTCGCGCCGGCGGCGATCGCGAGCGGACGCGGTGCGGCCAGCATCTCGAGTCCGACCACCACCCAGCCGCAGGCGAAGGCGCAGGTGGCGTTCAGTTCCGTGCGCCGGAAGATGCGGGGCACCTCGTTGCACAGCACGTCGACGATCACGCCGCCGAAGGTGGCGGTGATCACGCCCATCATGACCGCGACGAACGGCGGCAGCCCCGCATCGACCGACAGCGCGGTGCCGGTCGCCGCGAAGAGGCCGAGTCCGAGCGCGTCCGGCCACGGCACCAGCCGCTCGACCCACGGCCTGACCCGGTCCCGGGCCAGCCAAGGCAGCAGCAGGCTGAGCGCGAACACCGCGACGACCCACTCGTGATGCTCGATCCAGAACAGGGGCCGCCGGTCGATCAGCACATCGCGCAAGGTGCCGCCGCCGAACGCGGCGACGAAGGCGAGCGCGAAGTGCCCGATCGGGTCCATGCCGCGTCGCTCGGCCTCGAGGTATCCCGAGATCGCGAACGCGACGAGGGCGGCGATCTCCGCCCAGCGCAGCGCGAGTTCCATGGGCCGACTCTACCGCAGCCCGCAGCGCGCCCCTGAGACGCCACTGAGGCGCCCGGCGCGGCCGCGGCGACTACAATCCCGACACGTTACAGTCGGAGACGTTCGCCATGCCCGCGCACCCCCGCTCGATGCCGCGCCCCGCCCGCACCCTGCCCCGAGCCGTCTGCGCCGTCGCTGGCGCGCTCGGACTCGCGGCGTCCCCGGCCGGTGCGCAGACCCCCTCTCAGCAGGTCGTGCGCGGACCGGTCGCCAGCTACTGGCTCAGCGCCGACACGGTGTCAGGCTTCGCCGCGATGGGGGCCGGCGGCGGCATCGGGATCGGCGGGATGCTCGGCATGCTCGCGGGGCGCGCGCCGGCACCGGTGCGCACGCTCGACCTGAGGCTGGGCTCGTCGCAGTCCGCCGCCGGTGCGCCCGAGGCGGCGCACCTGATCCCGCAGGGCATGGCGATGGGCGCGCAGTTGCCGCTCGTCACGCCCGAGCCGGTTCGCGGCACCTCCGAACCGGTCGAGCGCACGCTGCCCCGAGGCATCGACCAGCAGCCCAAGGGACGGATGCTGATCTACTGGGGCTGCGGCGAGCAGGTCGGCCCGGGCCAGCCGGTGGTGGTCGACTTCTCCAAGATCGGGCCCGGACAGCCGATGCCGAACCTGGTGTCGCGCAGCGTGCGTGCCCCGCGCGGCCCCGCCTTCGGACAGAACCGCAGCTACGGCGCCTGGCCCAACGAGCGCGACCGCCAGGCCGTGCCCGAACAGGCCTCGCTGCGAGGCGAGCACCAGGTCAAGGGCAACTACTCGCCGGACATCCGGTTCGCCGTCGACCAGCACGACTTCATGCCGCCGGTGGAACTCGCCTCGTCGAAGACGCCCTCCGGCACGCAGCGGATGACCTGGCGCCCGGTGGGTGGCGCCACCGGCTACTTCATGACCGCCGTCGGAGCAGGCGGCGCCGGGGGCGCGGGGGCTGCGGGCGGCGCGGATGGTGGCGGCTCGGTGGACATCGTGATGTGGACCTCCAGCGCGGTGCAGGAGACCGGCGGCGCGCTCTCCGACTACGTGCAGCCCTCCGAAGTGGCCCGACTGATCCGCGAGCGGGTCGTGCTGCCGCCGGATCGCACCGAGTGCACGCTGCCCGCAGAGGTGGCGCGGGCGATGCCGGCCGGCCTGCTGAGCTTCGTGGCTTATGGCGACGAGCTCAACGTCACGCATCCGCCGCGCCCGGCCGATGCCAAGGTGCCGTGGGACATCCAGTGGCAGGTCAAGCTGAGGCTGAAGTCCAGCACCTCGCTGATGCTCGGAGACGGCATGGCCGGGATGATGGGCGCGGGCGGCGGCCGCGCGCCGGCGGGCGGGACCGGTGCAGGCGCCGGGGCCGGTACCACGCAGGCGCCCGCGGACGCGCCGGCCACGGACGGCGCTCCCCCTGCCGCATCGCAGCCGCCCGCCGCGGGCACGCCGACCGAGGCCGTCGAGCAGGGCCTGCGCGAAGGCGCGCGCGTGCTGCGCGGCCTGTTCAACCGCTGATCCGACGGTGGCCGCGGCGGACCGCCGGCTGCTGATCGCCTGGTGGTCGAACACCGGCGGGACCGAACGGCTGGTGCAGGCGGCGGCCGCCGGCGCGCGTGACGCGGTTCGGGACGATCCCGCGCCACCGCGGGTGCTCGAGGTGCGCTGCGACCGGCTGTCCCCGGCTGCGGTCCGGGCCGCGGATGCGCTGCTGTTCGCCGTTCCCGAATGCCTCGGTTCGATGGCGGGCCCGATGAAGGCCTTCTTCGACCGCTGCTACTACCCGGCCCTGGATGCGCTCAACGGCCGGCCCTATGCGGCGATCGTCTGCGCGGGCACCGATGGCGCGGGCACGGTCCGGCAGATCGAACGGATCGCGACCGGCTGGCGCCTCAAGCAGGTGGCCGAGCCGCTGCGGGTGCTCACCGGCGCGCAGACGCCGGATGCGATCCTCGAACCGAAGTCGATCGGCGACGCCGATCTGGAGCGCGCCTCGGCGCTCGGCGCGACGCTGGCCGCAGGCCTGTCGCTCGGCCTCTGGTGACGGGTCCGCCGCGAGCGCGCGGGCGCTGAACGGCATCAGCGCGCCGGATCGGCGCCGCGCGCATCGTCGCCCCGATCGGCCGCGTCTCCCGTCGGCACCGGCTCGTCGCCGAATCGCGTGCCGACCGCGCGCGCCGCGTGCACCCACGGATGGTCGGGCGGCACCGTGCGCAGCGTCGAGATCGCATCGGCGATCGAGACCGTGACGATGTCGGTGCCCCGCAGCGCGACCATGACGCCCGAGTCGCCGCGGCAGGCGGCGTCGGCGGCCGCCACGCCGAAGCGGGTCGCGAGCAGTCGGTCGTAGGCGGTGGGAGTGCCACCCCGCTGCAGGTGACCGAGCACCGTCACCCGGGTCTCCAGTCCGGTCGCCTCCTCGATCTGCCGCGCGATCACCGCGCCCACGCCGCCGAGTTGCTTGGCGTCGGTACGCCGCCGGTCGATGCCGCGCAGCACTTCGCCGCCGTCGGGCAGCTTCGTTCCCTCGGCCACGCAGACGATCGAGAACCGCCGTCCGCGCAGGGCGCGCTGCCGGACGTGTCGGAACACCGACTCCCAGCCGAACGGCACCTCGGGGATCAGGATGGTGTCGGCCGCGCCCGCCATGCCGCCGGCCAGCGCGATCCAGCCCGCGTAGCGGCCCATGACCTCGATCACCATCACGCGATGGTGCGAGGACGCGGTGGTGGTGAGTCGGTCGATGGCCTCGGAGACGATCGACACCGCGGTGTCGAATCCGAAGGTGGTGTCGGTGGCCGAGAGATCGTTGTCGATGGTCTTGGGCACGCCGACGACCGGCACGCCGAGCGCGACGAAGCGCTGCGCGATGTGCATCGAGCCGTCGCCACCGACCACGACCAGCGCGTCGAGCGCCGCCTCGCGCAGTCGCGCGAGCATCCGCGCCGACACGTCGTGGATCTCCACCGTGCCGTCGGCCGCCGTCACCGGAAAGTGCCACGGATCGCCCTTGTTGGTCGTCCCGAGCACGGTTCCGCCCTCGCCGATCAGGCCCGCCACCTCGTTGTAGTCGAGCTCGCGCATGCGGCCCTCGAGCAGCCCTTCGAAGCCGTCCTCGATGCCGACCACGACGACGCCGTGACGGCCGCGCGCGGTCCGCGTGAACGCCCGGATGACCGCGTTCAGGCCGGGGCAGTCGCCGCCGCCGGTCAGCAGGCCGATTCGGCGCGGCAAGGAGCGGGGGAGCAGATCGGCCATCGGTCGCCTCGTGGTGGGGGGTCGTCGTGATGCTACCGCGCAGGCGCGGTCGTGCGGCACCTGCGTGCTAGCCTGCGCCGACACCCTGCCCCATCCGATGCCCGCTCGCCCGCCGCCCCCGATGTCGATCGATCCGCTGCCGCAGCTTCGACCGACCCCGCTGCCGCCCCCTCGGCCGAACACCCTGCCCGCACCCGCTCGCCGCCGGGTGTTCCGTGCCGCCATCGCACTGGTGTCGTCCGCGGGCACCGCGGTGGCCGTGTTGGCACGATCCGGCGAGGCTGCGGCGGCACGTGTCGCGGCGTCCCCGATCGAGGGCGAGGCCCTCGATGTCCACGACGGCGACTCGTTCACCTTCCGCGGCGAAGACGGTCGTCGTCTGCGGATCCGCGTCTCGGGCATCGACGCGCCCGAACGCCACCAGCCCTGGGCGGACCAGTCGCGACGCCATCTGGGCGAGATGCTGCGCGGACGACGCCTGCGCATCGATCCGGTCAAGCAGGACGTCTACGACCGGACGGTCGCCAAGGTCTGGGTGCTCGACGACGGGCTCGCTCCGGCGGATGCCGCCCTGTCGCTGATCGAGGCCGGACTGGCATGGCACTTCGTGCGATACCGCGCCGACCAGCCGCCGGCGGACGTGCCGCGCTACGCGCAGGCCGAGCGCGCCGCCCGCACGCGACGTGCGGGCCTGTGGCAGGAGCCGTCTCCGGAGGCGCCCTGGGACTACCGATCGCGGATGCGCCGCAACGAGGCGGTGCCGCCGCGGCGCGCCAGGACCGACCCCGAAGGCTGAACCGGATCAGCCCTTGGGTGCGACCAGGCGCGTGCGCCGCACGGTCTCGTAGAGCACGATGCCGGCGGCCACCGACACGTTCAGGCTGGCCACCTGTCCGGCCATCGGAATCGAGACCAGCGTGTCGCAGCGCTCGCGCGTCAGTCGACGCAGCCCGACGCCCTCGGCCCCGAGCACCCAGGCGATCGATGCGGGCACGTCGGCCTCGTAGAGCGTCGACTCCGCACCGTCTGCCGTGCCGATGACGGTGATGCGACGCTCCTGCAGTTCGTCGATGGTGCGGGCGAGGTTGGTGACCATGATGTAGGGCACGCTCTCGGCCGCGCCGCTCGCGGTCTGGATCGCCGCCTCGTTCAGCGGGCAGGCGTGGTCCTTGGGCGCGATCACCGCGTGCGCGCCGGCGCCGTCGGCCACGCGCAGGCACGCCCCGAGGTTGCGCGGATCGGTGACACCGTCGAGCAGCAGCAGCAGCGGCGGCCCTTCGACGGCGTCGAGCAGTTCGTCGAAGCCGACGCGCAGCGGCTGCGCCTCGGCGATGGCCACCACCCCCTGGTGGCGGCGGTTCGGGCACAGCTTGTCGAGCCGTGCGCCATCGACGCGCCGGACTTCGACGCCGGCCTGTCCGGCCACCGAGAGCAGCTCGCGCATGCGCCCGTCCTCGCGGCGCGAGTCGACGTAGAGCTCCTTGACCGAAGCCGCCTGGCTGCGCAGCCGCGAGGTGACCGAATGGAAACCGAACACCAGCATCGCCTTACCTCCGCTTGCGCTTGGGGCCGCGCTGCTCGGGCTTGCCGCCCCGCCGCTTGGCCGCCTGGCGCTCGGTACGCACCTGCGCGACCTGCTCGCTCTTGGCCGGCGCCGCCTTGCGGCCGCCACGCTCGGCCGGCGCCGGGCCCAGTTCCGCGGCCGTCGGGACGCGCGGGCCTCGCGCATCGGGCCGAACGCCGTCCGCCTTGACCATCCGGAATTCGATCCGGCGTGCCTCGAGGTCGACGCGCGAGACCTGCACGTCGATCTCGTCGGTCAGCCGGAAGCGCTTGCCGGTGCGTTCGCCGCGCAGTTCGTGGGCGGCCTCGATGTACTGGAAATACTCGCTGCCCAGCTCCGAGACATGGACCATGCCTTCGACGAACAGCTCGTTGAGCGTGACGAAGAGGCCGAAGGTGGCGACACCGGTCACGCGCCCGCGGAACTGCTCCCCGACGCGTTCGCGCATGTACTGGCACTTCAGCCAGGCCTCGACGTCGCGCGAGGCGTCGTCGGCCCGCCGCTCGTTCGCGGAGCACATCAGACCGAGCGTCTGCCAGCGATCGAGCTCCTCCCGCTGGGCCACGCTCATCCGCGTGCGCGCCTCGGCGCGGTCCTCGGCCCGGGCCGTCGCCTTGGCGGACGGCTTGGGCGGCCCGCCGCGACGCCCGCGCGGCGGCGGCGTGGAGGCGATCGCCTCCGCCGACGGGACGGGCGGCGCATAGCGCCGGCTCTGCAGCAGCGACTTGATGACCCGATGGGTCAGCAGGTCGGGGTAGCGCCGGATCGGCGACGTGAAGTGCGCGTAGGCCTCGTAGGACAGGCCGAAGTGACCGACGTTGTACGGCGAGTAGATGGCCTGCTGCATCGAGCGCAGCAGCATCGTCTGCAGCAAGGCCGCGTCGTCGCGCGGCGCGATCTGCTGCGCGAGCACCGCATAGTCGGCCGGCGTCGGATCGTCGCCCCCGCCGAGGCTCAGGCCCACGCCCTGGAGGAACTCCCGCAGCAGCGACAGCCGCTCGGGCGTCGGGCCCTCGTGGATCCGGTAGAGCGCCGGATGGCGGCTGCGCGAGACGAAGTCCGCCGCGCAGGTGTTGGCCGCCAGCATGCATTCCTCGATGAGCTTGTGCGCGTCGTTGCGGGTGCGCGGCACGATCCGCTCGATGCGTCCCGCGATGTCGCAGACGATCTTGGTCTCGGTCGTCTCGAAGTCCATCGCGCCGCGCACGCCACGCGCCTTCACCAGCGCCCGATACAGGTCGTAGAGGTTCTGCAGGTGCGGCACCAGCGGCGCGCGCGCGCGGGCCGCCGCCGGATCACGCCCGGACAGCACCGCCCAGACCTCGTCGTAGGTGAGTCGGGCCGCCGAGTGCATGACGGCCTCGTAGAACTGGTAGGCCTTCACCTGGCCGCGGGCAGTGATCACCATGTCGGCGACCAGCACCAGGCGGTCGACGGCCGGGTTCAGCGAGCACAGCCCGTTCGACAGCTTCTCGGGCAGCATCGGGATCACCCGACGCGGGAAGTAGACCGACGTGGACCGCTGCAGCGCATCGGTGTCGAGCGCGCTGCCGTCCTCCACGTAGTGCGCGACGTCGGCGATCGCGACAAGCAGCCGCCAGCCGCCGGCACGCCGGCCCGAGGTCTCCAGCGGCTCGCAGTAGACCGCGTCGTCGAAGTCCCGGGCATCCTCGCCGTCGATCGTCACCAGCGGCACGTCGCGCAGATCGATGCGCCGCTTGTAGTCGGCCGGCCGCACCTGCGCCGGAAGCTTCGCGGCGAGCGCGAGCGCCTCCTCGGAGAACTGGTGCGGCACGTCGAACTTGCGCACCGCGATCTCGATCTCCATGCCCGGATCGTCGATCGCGCCGAGCACCTCGACCACGCGCCCCATGGGCGGCGAATGCCCGTTCGGCGGCTGGACGATCTCGACGGTGACCACCTGGCCCGGCTGCGCCCGGCCCGCATCGCCCGGCGCGATCAGGATGTCGTGCTTGATCCGCTGGTCCTCGGGCACGACGACGGTGACGCCCCGCTCGATGACGACGCGCCCGACGAGCTGCCGATGCGCGCGCTCGGTGATCTCGACGATCGCGCCCTCGGGCTTGCCGCGGTTGTCGAGTCCGGTGCGCTTGACCAGCGCGCGGTCGCCGTGCATCGCCTTCTGCATCTCGCGGGGCGGCAGGAACAGGTCGGGGCCGCCCGCGTCCGGCACGAGGAAGCCGAAGCCGTCACGGTGACCGGTGATGCGACCGGCGACGAGGTCGAGCTTGCTCGCGAGGAGCAGCACGCCCTTTCGGTTGGGGAGCAGCTGACCCTCGCGTTCCATCGCGAGGATCCGCTGCTCGAGCGCGTCGGCATGACGCGGAGGCACCCCGAGCCGCTCGCCGAGTTCGCTCGGTGTCAGCGGTGAGTCGGCGGTGCGAAGGGCGTCCAGGATCTCTTCCCGGGTGGGTGGGGTCCAGGACTTGGTCACGGTTTGACAGATCGGTTCATGCAGTTATAATGCGCGGCTTCGTCGGGTTTTGCCCGAACGATCCGCGCCCAGATGGCGGAATTGGTAGACGCACTAGGTTCAGGTCCTAGCGCCGGCAACGGTGTGGAGGTTCGAGTCCTCTTCTGGGCACCACGTTTCAGGGAAAGGCCCCGCTCAGCGGGGCCTTTTTCTTTGTACGCGGCGCAAGAGATGGACCCGGAAGGCAGGACGGACCCGGAAGGCATGACGGGCCTGGGTCGCAGGTCGGGCCGGACAGCACGCGGCGCCGACCGCGCGGCGCTCAGGACGGCCACCGCGCCTTCAGATCGCTCGGCCTGAGGTGGTCGTACTCCTCGAACGGCTGATGGATCCACGGGTTCGTCGGCAGGTGGTCGACGTAGAAGTCGGGTTCGGCCACCGACTGACCCTTGCGCCAGATCACCGCGGAGCGGATCTCGACGACCTGCGGGTAGCGCGCCTTGAGCGCCGGAATCACCTCGACCAGCGTGGCGCCGGAGTCGACCAGGTCGTCCGCGAGCAGCCAGCGCGAGCCGGGCAGCGGCTCGGCGCTGCTCAGGTGCTCGGCGATCATCAGGCGGCTCTGCGTCTGCCCGGCGTTCTCGCGGTAGGAGCTGGTGAACAGCACCCCCAGCGGCACGCGGAACAGCCGCGACAGCGCGTCCCCGACCCGCAGGCCGCCGCGCGCGAGGCAGACGATCGCGTCGAAGTCGTAGTTGGCGTCGTGGATGCGGACCGCGAGCTTCTCGATCAGCCGGTTGTACTCGTCCCAGGAAACGTGCAGATCCCTCATCGTCGGCGCTCTCAGGGCTGGAAGGGGTGGCGCAGCAGGATGGTCTCGTCGCGGTCGGGGCCGGTGGACACCATGTCGATCGGAGCGCCGACCAGCTCGGACAGGCGCCGCAGGTAGCGCTGGGCGGCGGCCGGCAGCACGTCCCACGAGCGGGCGCCGAAGGTCGTGTCCGACCAGCCGGGCAGTTCCTCGTAGACCGGCTCGCAGGTGGCCACGTCGTCGGCACCGAAGGGCAGCAGATCGACCGGGGCGCCCGCACGGCGGTAGCCGGTGCAGATCTTCACGCTCGAGAGTCCGTCGAGGACGTCGAGCTTGGTCACGCACAGGCCGCTGACGCCGTTGAGCTGGATCGAACGGCGCATCGCCACGGCATCGAACCAGCCGCAGCGACGCGGCCGGCCGGTGACCGAGCCGAACTCGTTGCCCTTCGTGGCGAGGTGACGGCCGGTGTCGTCGAAGAGCTCGGTCGGGAACGGACCCGAGCCGACCCGGGTGGTGTACGCCTTGGCGATGCCGAGCACATAGTCGAGCATCTGCGGACCGACACCCGCTCCGGGCGCGGCCGCGCCCGCGATGCAGTTGCTGCTGGTCACGTACGGGTAGGTGCCGTGGTCGACGTCGAGGAGCGCGCCCTGCGCCCCCTCGAACAGCAGCCGATCGCCCCGCCCTGCCGCGGTGGCGAGCTCGGCGGGGACATCCGCCACCATCGGTTCGACACGCGGCGCGAGCTTCAGCGCCTCGTCGACGACCTGGTCGGGATCGAGCGCCGGCACGCCGAAGTAGTTCACCAGCACGAAGTTGTGGAAGTCGAGGACCTCGCGGACCTTCGCGCGAAGCCGCTCGGGCGCGAACAGGTCGCAGACGCGCACCGCGCGACGGGCCACCTTGTCCTCGTACGCCGGACCGATGCCGCGGCCGGTGGTGCCGATCTTCGCATCGCCGCGCTTGAGTTCCCGCGCACGATCGAGGGCCACGTGATACGGCAGGATCAGCGGGCAGGTGCTGCTGATGCGGAGCCGCTCGCGCACCGCGACGCCGGCGCGCTCGAGCTCGTCGATCTCCTGCAGCAGCGCCTCGGGCGACAGCACCACGCCGCTGCCGATGTAGCAGGTGACCTTCGGCCGCAGGATGCCCGAGGGGATCAGCCGCAGCACCTGCTTCTTCCCGCCGATGACCAGCGTGTGTCCGGCGTTGTGGCCGCCCTGGAAACGGACCACGCCCTGCGCGATCTCGGTCAGCCAGTCGACGACCTTGCCCTTGCCCTCGTCACCCCACTGGGTGCCGATCACGACGACGTTCTTGCCCATGCTCTCCTACTCCCTGCCGCCGCGGTGCAGGGGCCTGACGGCCCAGCCCTCGGCTTGTCTTGCGAGCTCGCGATCGCATTCGAATTCCTGCTGCTCGTGCTCGTGGCCCGGCAGCACCTGCACGACGATCTCGCCGGCGGCGCGCAGCGCGCGCACCGCGGCGGCGAGTGCCGCGTCCGCGCCCCATGGCGCCCTGATCGCACCGGCCGGCGGCCGCTCGGGAATCAGCGCGGCGAGCTCGCGCAGTTCCAGCGAGAAGCCGGTGGCCGGCCGGGCACGGCCGAAGGCCGCACCGACGTTGTCGTAGCGTCCGCCCCGCCCGATCGCATTGGGCAGGCCGTCCACGTAGGCGGCGAAGATCGCGCCGCTGTGATACCGATAGCCGCGGGCATCGCCCAGGTCGAGCGCGATCTCGACCGACAGGCCATCGCCGCCGGCGAGCTGCGGCGCAGCCGCCAGACGCTCGAGCTGGGCGAGCGCGTCCGCGATCGCGGGTGCGTCGGGCATCGCGGCCCGGGCCCTCGCCAGCACCGCGGCGGCCGGGCCGAAGAGTCCCGGCAAGGCCAGCAGCGCGCGCCGCTCCGCGGACTCGGGCAGCCCCCGCAGCCGCTCCGCCAGGCCCGGCGCATCCTTGGCCTGCAGCAGCGGGAAGATCTCGTCCTCGGCCACGCCGGGCAGCGCCCCGAGCAGCGTGCGCACGATCGCGACGTGGCCGAGGTCGATGCGCACGCGCGGCACGCCCGCCGTACGCAGCGACTGGAGCAGCATCTCGACGACCTCGAGGTCCGCCTCGGGGCCGGAGTGGCCGAACAGTTCAGCACCGACCTGCAGCGGCTCGCGCGTCGACAGCGGTCCGGCCGGGCGCGTGTGCAGGACGCTCCCCGAATAGCACAGGCGCACGACGCCGGCCCGGTCCAGCAGGTGCGCATCGATGCGCGCCACCTGCGGCGTGATGTCGGCACGCAGGCCCATCGTCCGCCCGGAAAGCTGGTCGATCAGCTTGAAGGTGCTCAGGTCGAGGTCGCGCCCGCTGCCGGTCAGCAGCGAATCGAGGTACTCGATCGTCGGCGGCATCACCAGCTCGTAGCCGTAGGTCCGGTACAGGTCGAGGAGCCGCCTGCGCAGCTCCTCGATCCGCCGGGCTTCGCTCGGCAGGATGTCTGAGATGCTCTCGGGGAGGAGCCAGCGCGGCATGGGACGGAAAGGGGCGAGAAGGAGCGGGAACGGTCGCGCGCGTCCGCGGACGCGCGCTCAGGCGGCGAAGGAGAGCAGCAGCACGCCGAGCAGGACCGCCGCCAGGCCCATGAACCGGATCTGACCGTCCCTCAGGGAGGCGATGCGACGCATCGCCTCGCGCCAGCCCGGGGGCGACACCATCGGCATCAGCCCTTCGACGATCAGCATCAGGCCGAGGGCGGCGAGGAGATTGGCGGCCATCGCATGCCTACTTGCGCGGAGACGGCGACGACGCGCTCTGGCCGGCTCCCGGTCCGCGGAAGTACCGGAAGAATTCCGACTGCGGATCGAGCACCAGCACGTCGCTCCGGTTCCGGAAGCTCGTGCGGTACGCCTCGAGGCTGCGGTAGAAGCTCGCGAACTCGGGGTTCTGGCCGAACGCCTCGGCGAACAGCGAGGAGGCCTTGGCATCGCCCTCGCCCTTCACGCGCTGGGCGTCGCGGTAGGCCTCGGCGATGATCACGTCACGCTGCCGGTCGGCGTCGGCGCGGATCTTCTCCGATTCGGCGGAGCCGGTGGCGCGCCGCTCGTTGGCGACCCGCTTGCGCTCGGACTGCATCCGGGCGAAGACCTGCTCCGAGACCTCGGGCGCGAAATCCACACGCTTGAGCCGCACGTCGATGATCTCGGCGCCGATCTGCTTGGCGTCCTCGTTCATCTTGTTGCGGACCAGGTCGAGCAGTTCCTGCCGCTTGCCGGAGATGACCTCGGAGACGGTCCGCCTCGCGATCTCGTTGTTCAGCGAGTCGCGCAGGCTGCGCTGCAGCCGGTCGCTCGCGATCAGCTCGCTGCCGCCCACCGACGTGAAGAACCGGCGCGGATCGGCGATCCGCCACTTCACGAAGGTGTCGATCTGGACGTTGAGCTTCTCGGACGTGATGAACCGGTCGACGTCGGCGGTGTCGATGGTCAGGATCCGATTGTCGAAGTACTGGACGTTCTGGAACGGCGGGGGCAGCTTGAAGTGCAGGCCGGGCTTGGCGATGACTTCCTTGATCTCGCCGAGGGCGAAGACCACCGCGTACTGTCGCTGGTCGACGACGAACAGCATGGTCGAGGCGACCCCGAGGGCGACCAGGAGGCCGAGGAGAGCGGGAACGATACGGTTCATGGCGTGGGCTCCTCAGCGACCCGAGTCGCGGTCGCGGGCGCGCAGCCCGTCGCGCGTGCCCGCGGTCGACGGGACGGTCGGCGCGGACGGTGCGTCGGCCACCGGAGCGGCCGGTGCGGCCGGCCCGCGGGCGTCGGCGCTGGCCTGCTGCACCAGCCGATCGAGCGGCAGGTAGAGCAGGTTCCCGCCGTTCCCGCGCGAATCGATCAGCACCTTGCTGGTGTTCGCGAAGACCTGCTGCATGGTGTCGAGATAGAGCCGCTCGCGCGTCACCGCCGGCGCCTTCGAATACTCGGTGAGCACCTGCTTGAACCGCGATGCGTCACCTTCGGCGGTGGCGATGATCCGCTGCTTGTAGCCCTCGGCCTCCTGCTGGAGGCGGCCGGCGGTGCCGCGCGCCTTCGGGATCACGTCGTTGGCGTACGCGCTGCCCTCGTTGATCAGCCGCTCGCGGTCCTGGGCGGCCTTGTTCGCATCCTCGAACGCGGCCTGAACCGGCTCGGGCGGCTGCGCCTGCTGGATGGTGACGTCGACGATGCCGATGCCCGCCCGGTAGCGGTCGGCGATCGACTGCATCAGCGACAGCGCGTCCTTGGCGACCTGCTCCTTCTCCTCGTACAGCACCCGGTCGATACCGGTGCGGCCGATGACCTCGCGGGTCGCCGTTTCGGCGGCCTGGCGGACGATCTCCTCGGGCGCGCCACCGGGGTTGTTGTTGAACAGGTAGGCCTTCGGGTCCGTGATGCGGTACTGGACGGCGAACTGCAGGTCGACGATCGCCTGATCGCCCGTGAGGATCAGCGCCTCGCGCGGGACCTTGTTCTTCACGTTCGTCCGGTAGCCGACCTCGACCTGGCGCAGGCGCTGCACGTCGACCAGTTCGGCGGTCTCGATCGGGTATGGCAGGCGCCACCTGAACCCGGCGGTCTCCTGCATGTACTTGAACTCGCCGAATCGCAGGATCGCCGCAGCCTGGCCTTCCTGGATGATGTAGAAGCCGCTGCCGGCCCAGAGCAGGAAGGCGATGCCGCCGATCAGCCCGAGGCCGGCACCGGCGCCCTTCATCGAGGGCATGCCCGAGCCGCCGCGAGGCGGCTCGCCGCCGCCGCCGCCGCTCTTGCCGAACATGCGGTTCAGGCGACGGTTGAAGTCGCGCCAGAGCTCGTCGAGGTCGGGCGGGCCGTCGTTGCCGCTGCCGGGGCGTTGCGGGCGGTCGTCGTTCTTCCCGCCGGAACCGCCGCGGCCCCAGCCGGGGTCATTGAGCGACAACAGTGATCGAATGCGGGTCCACATCTGGCATGCCGTTGGGAAGGTACTGCGCGGTCGGGGGGGGCGTGCCGAGCCCGTCGTCCGGGTCGGCCTCGCCGTGTTCGTCGTCGACGGAGCCGTCGACCTTTCGACTGTCGGCCTCTCGGGCCGTCCGTTCGAGGGTGTCGGCCATGACGGCCGCCTGCAGAGCCCCGCGAAGGGCATCGAGACCTGCACCGGTCCTGGCGCTGACGGACAAGCGTTCGATGCTACCACAGCCGTTCAGCTGGACCTCGGGATCGAGCCCGACCACATCGATCTTGTTCCAGGCGAGCCACTGCGGCACGCGGTCCGCACCGATGTCCTCGAGCACACGCTGGACCTGTTCGATCTGTTCGGCCCGGTCGTCGGCCGACGCGTCGACGACGTGGAGCAGCAGATCGGCCTCGGCCGTCTCCTCGAGCGTGGCGCGGAAGGCAGCCACCAGCTGGTGCGGGAGGTCGCGCACGAATCCGACGGTGTCGGACAGCACCACCTCGACCCCGGGCGCCAGCACGAGTCGGCGCGTCAGCGTGTCGAGCGTGGCGAACAGCTGGTCGGCGGCGAAGGTATCGGCGCCGGTCAGCGCATTGAACAGCGTCGACTTGCCGGCGTTGGTGTACCCGACCAGCGACACCCGGAAGACGTCCCGACGGTGGCGCGACTTGCGCCGCGTGCGGCGCTGGCGCTCGGTGCGCTCGAGGCGCTCCCGGACCTGGCGGATCTTGGCGGCCAGCATGCGCCGGTCCATCTCGAGCTGCGTCTCGCCGGGGCCGCCGCGCACGCCGATGCCGCCCCGCTGGCGCTCGAGGTGGCTCCAGGCACGCACCAGGCGCGACGACTGGTGCTGCAGGCGCGCCAGCTCGACCTGGAGCTTGCCCTCCGTCGAGCGGGCACGCTGCCCGAAGATGTCGAGGATCAGCTCGGTGCGGTCGAGGACCCTGACGTTCCAGGTCCGCTCGAGGTTGCGCTGCTGGACGGCGGAGATCTCGTGGTCGAACAGGACCACCTGCGCCTCGGTGCTCGCGATCAGCGCACCGATCTCCTCGGCCTTGCCCTGCCCGAGGTAGAGCTTCGGATCCGGCCGTGGCCGGTGGCAGACCACCCGGTCGGCGACCTCGTGGCCGGCCGACAGCGCCAGCGCCGCCAGCTCGTCGAGCGATGCCGGATCCGCGCGCTCACGACCGAGCGCGACCCGCACCAGGAGGACGGGGGAGCGGGTGTCGTCGGTCGAGGCGTTCAGCTTTCCGGGCTTTCTTGTTGGAAGTTGACGGCCCGGGCCGGGACGACCGTGGAGATCGCGTGCTTGTAGACCATCTGGGTGACGGTGTTCTTGAGCAGGACGACGTACTGGTCGAACGATTCGATCTGGCCCTGGAGCTTGATGCCGTTCACGAGGTAGATCGAAACCGGCACATGGTCCTTGCGGAGGAGATTCAGGAAGGGGTCTTGTAGAAGTTGCCCTTTGTTGCTCATTGCAGCTCCGGATCTGTTCGCTTTTGTATGGGGGCGTCGTGCTGGAGTTCAACCCCGGGCGCGGTCGGCCCCGGGCTGGGGTTCAACCCCGTCGGTCGACTGTACCGGAAATGCAGGCGGAATCGCCAGCCGACCCCGGACGCGTCACGACGGGCTTCGCCGTCAGCGCGCGTAGGGATTCGCCGAGGTGCGGAACTCGACGCGCAGGGGCGTCCCCTGCAGCGAGAAGGTGTCGCGGAACCGGCCTTCGAGGTAGCGGCGGTAGCTGTCGGAGATCCGATCGAGCGAGTTGCCGTGGATGACCACGACGGGCGGATTCTGGCCGCCCTGGTGCGCGTACCGCATCTTCGGACGGATCGGGCCGCGGCGGGGCGGCTGCTGGCGCTCGACCGCCTCCTGGAGCGCGCGCGTCAGGCGCGGCGTGGACAGCTTCGCGGTCGCGGCGGCGTAGGCCTCGTTGACCGAGCGCATCAGCGCGCCGACGCCCTTGCCTTCCGTGGCGGTCAGGTAGTGCGTCCGGGCGAAGCCGAGGAATCCCAGCTTGCGCTCGATCTCGAGCTTGAGACGATCCCGCCGGTACTCGTCGGCGAGGTCCCACTTGTTGACGCCCACCACCACCGCACGGCCGGCTTCGAGCAGGAAGCCGGCGATGTGCGCATCCTGATCGGCGATGTCCTGCGATGCGTCGAGCAGCAGCACGCACACGTGGCTGTCCTCGATCGCCTGCAGCGTCTTGACGACCGAGAACTTCTCGATGACGTCGTGGACCTTGCCGCGGCGGCGCACCCCGGCGGTGTCGACCAGCGTGTAGAGCCGGCCGTTGCGCTCGAAGTCGGCGGAGACCGCGTCCCGGGTGGTCCCCGGCTGGTCGAAGGCGATCATCCGCTCCTCGCCGAGCAGCGTGTTGATCAGGGTCGACTTGCCGGCATTGGGCCGGCCCACGACCGCGATCCGCATCCGCTTGGCGTAGGGCTTGTCCTCCTGCGGCGCCGCATCACCGCCCTGCCCCTCGAGCGCAGCCAGCTCGGCCTCGGTCGGCGGAGGCGGCACCTCGAACGCCTGCCCGGCTTCGTCTTCGAGCGCGGCCGATGCGTCGGCGGCCTCGGGCAGCGCCAGCTCGATCAGTTCGCGCACGCCGTCGCCGTGGGCCGCCGAGACGGTGTACGGCTGCCCCAGGCCGAGCGACCAGAAGTCGGCGGCTGCCGACGCGCTCGGCATGCCCTCGGTCTTGTTGACCGCCAGCACGACACGCGCCGCCGTCCGGCGCAGCTCGTTGGCGATGTCGCGGTCGCGGGCCGCCATGCCCTCGCGCCCATCGACGACGAAGATCACCAGGTCGGCCTCGATCACGGCCTGCCGGGTCTGGCGCGCCATCTCGGCGGAGATGCCGGTCTTGGCGACCGGCTCGAAGCCGCCGGTGTCGATGACGATGAAGCGACGCTCGCCGAGCCGGCCCTGGCCGTAGTGCCGGTCCCGCGTCAGGCCGGGGATGTCGGCGACGAGCGCGGCGCGGCTGCGGGTCAGGCGGTTGAACAGCGTCGACTTGCCCACGTTCGGGCGGCCGACGAGTGCGACGACCGGAGGGGGGCCACCCTCGCGACGTTCATAGAGGTCGTTCACGGTGTCCTGAATGCGTAGAGGCCGCCGCCGGAGGTCTGCACCACCAGCGTGGCGCCGACCGCGGCCGGCGGCGCGACGATCGGCTTGCCGTCGGTGCGGCTGACCGCGGCGAGCTTGCCGTCGGCGCGCGACAGCCAGAGCAGATTGCCCTCCAGGTCGCCGAAGGCGACGACGCTGCCGACGATGAGGGGCGCCGACAGCCGTCGGCGCTGATAGCTCTTGACCTGCCAGCTCGGGGAGCCGCCCCGGTCGAACGCGTGCACGACGTCGTCGGCATCGGGCGCGACGACGCCGCGGTTGTCGACGTCCAGGCCGACCGCCGACGAGAAGTCGCGCAGCCAGACCGGCGCGCCGTTGGCGAGCTCGATGCAGCCGATGCGTCCCTGGTAGGTGGCGGCGCACAGCTCGCGGCCGATGATGAGCGGCGAGCCGACGACGTCGGCGATCCGCTCCAGCTCGGTCGTGCCGCGCGGCTGCGACAGCGGCACGTCCCAGCGCGGCGCGCCGTTCTCGAGCGCGAGCGCCACGACGCGGCCGCCCGGCATGCCGACGAACGCCGCCCCGGGGATCATCGCGACGCCTCCGGAGTTGCGCAGCACCAGCGGCGGATTCTGACGCTGGAACGACCACCGCCGCTTGCCGGTGTCGACCTCGAAGGCCAGCACCCGGTTGTCGGTCGTGCGCACCAGCACGACGCCGTCGGCCACCGCCGGCGCGGTCACCACCTCGCCATTGGCCGGCGCCGTCCAGCGCGTCCGGCCCTGCTCGTCGAGGGCGACGACCGTCCCGTCGCGGGTGGCGACGACGGTGGTGGCGCCGTCCGTGCCGACTCCGGCAGTCAGCGGCTTGCCCACCGACACCCGCCAGACCGGACGTCCGGTATCGAGGGCGATGCGCGCGACCGTGCCGTCCTGCGCCGCCGCCCACACCGAGTCGCCGATCGCGACCGGCGCGAAGCCGATGCCGGACCGGGCGCCGAGCGACGTGTTCCAGGCCGTCTCGATGCGCACCGCATTCGACGCCGCGGGCAGCGGATCGGGCGGGGTACGCGTCGGGCCGAAGAGCGAGCAGGCGCCGAGGACCACGAGCGCGGCCACGGCGATCGCGACCCGGCGCAGCCGCAGGCCGTGCACGTCAGGCCCCGCCGAGCGCATCGAGCTTCATCTGCACGATCGGGCGGGTCGCCGCGTTCGGCGGCAGCTTGTCGAGCGCGAGCTTGTACGCGGCACGCGCCTCGTCGCGCTTGCCCTGCGCGAGCAGCAGGTCGCCACGGCGGTCGGCGAACGCGGGGGCGAATGCGCCGGCGTCCTCGACGGCCAGCAGGCGGATCCCGTCGTCGTAGGCCTTCTCGTCGAGCAGGATGCCGGCGAGCCGAAGCCGTGCGAGCGACCGGTGCTCCGGATCCTTCGAATGGTCGACCGCCCACTGCAGCGGCGCCTTCGCCGCCTTCAGGTCACCGGCGTCGTGATAGGCCCGGGCCGCCAGCAGCGCGCCCATCGAGCCGTAGACCGTGCCCGAGTACTTCTCGAACAGCGGCCCGGAGGTCTGCTTGACCTTCGCCACGTCCTTCTTGTCGACCGCATCGCGCAGCTGATCGTAGAGGACGGACGCCTCGACCGACTGCTTCTGCTGCCACCAGCCCCACGCTCGCCAGCCCGCCACGGCGAGCAACACGACGGTCAGCAGCGTGAGCAGCAGGTTTCCGTACTTGTTCCAGTACGCCTTGAAGGCGTCGAGCTGGTCCTGTTCCTGGAGATCGTAGGCCATCGGCCCTCCGGCGGGATCGGGGTGGACGGTCGGGCTCAGTCGCCGGTGGCGACGAGCGCATCGACCAGGTAATCGGACAGTCCGTCGAGCGGCACGGACTCCTGCTTGCCCGCACCGCGCGCGCCATCGGCGCCGCGGAGGGACTTGACCGTGGCGGTGCGCGCCGCAGCCTCGTCGTCGCCGATGACGACGGCGAACTCGGCGCCGCTCGCGTCGGCACGCTTGAACTGCGCCTTGAAGCCGCCGCCGCCGGCGTGCATGACGACATCGAGGCCCGCACTGCGCAGACCCTCAGCCACCGTGAACGCCACCGTGCGCGCCGCATCGCCCTGGTGGACGACGTACACGTCGCACGCGGGTTCCGGCATCGCCTCGCCCGTCTCGCGCATGAGCTCGAGCAGGCGCTCGACCCCGATCGCGAAGCCGCAGGACGGCGCGGCCTTGCCGCCGAGCATCTCGACGAGCGGATCGTAGCGTCCGCCGCCGCACACGGTGCCCTGCGCGCCGAGCCGGTCGGTGACCCACTCGAACACGGTGCGGTTGTAGTAGTCGAGCCCGCGGACCAGCCGCGGGTTGATCCGGAACGGAATGCCGATCGCGCGGAGCAGCGACTGCACGCCCTCGAAATGCTCGCGCGAGGCCTCGCCGAGGAAGTCGGCGAGTCTCGGCGCGCCCTCGACCAGCGCCTGCATCGCCGGGTTCTTCGTGTCCAGGATGCGCAGCGGGTTGGTGTGCAGGCGGCGCTGGGCATCGGCATCGAGCTGCGACGCGTTCGCCTCGAAGTACGCGATGAGCGCCTCCCGGTGGCCGCGCCGCTCGGCCGGGTCGCCGATCGAGTTCAGCTCCAGGCGGATGTCCTGCAGGCCGAGGTCGTCCCACAGCCGCTGGCACATCGCGATCACTTCGGCGTCGATGTCGGGGCCGGCGAAGCCGAGCGCCTCCACGCCGATCTGATGGAACTGCCGGTAGCGGCCGCGCTGCGGGCGCTCGTGGCGGAACATCGGACCGGTGTACCACAGCCGCTTCGGGCCGTCGTACAGCAGGTTGTGCTCGATCGCGGCGCGCACGACTCCGGCGGTGTTCTCCGGGCGCAGTGTCAGATGCTCGCCGTTGAGCGCGTCCTCGAAGGAGTACATCTCCTTCTCGACGATGTCGGTCACCTCGCCGATCCCACGCTTGAACAGGGCGGTGTGCTCGACGATCGGCGTGCGGATCTGGCGATAGCCGTAGCCGCGCGCCCAGTGGGCCACCACCTGCTCGAGGCGCTCCCATCGCTCGCTGTCACCCGGCAGCAGATCGTTCATGCCCTTGACGCCCGACAGGCGCTCGGCCTTGCGCGGGACGGAGGCGGCGGGTTCGGAGGCGAATGAGGCTTCGTCGGACATGGGGCTCGATGGCGACTGCAGGGGACGGCGAACGGAGCGAGGCGGAGGCGGACGGCGGGGGCGATCAGGCCTGCGCGTCGACGGGCGCCGCGTGGCGCCCGTAGCGGCGATGCACGTAGTCCTCGACGATGGCCTGGAACTCTTCGGCGATGCGCTCGCCCTTGAGCGTGACGGTGCGCTCGCCGTCGACGAACACCGGCGCCACCGGTGCCTCGTCGGCACCGGGCAGCGAGATGCCGACGTCGGCGTGCTTGGACTCGCCCGGCCCGTTCACCACGCATCCCATCACGGCGACCTGCATCGACTCGACGCCCGGATAGGAGGCCTTCCAGACCGGCATCTGCGCGCGCAGGAACGCCTGGATGCTCTCGGCGAGCTCCTGGAAGAACGTGCTGCTGGTGCGGCCGCAGCCCGGACAGGCGACCACGAGCGGCGTGAACGCACGCAGCCCCATCGTCTGCAGGATCTCCTGCGCGACGATCACTTCGCGCGTCCGGTCGCCGCCCGGCTCGGGCGTCAGCGAGACGCGGATGGTGTCGCCGATGCCCTCCTGCAGCAGCACCGACAGCGCGGCGGTCGAGGCCACGATGCCCTTGCTGCCCATGCCGGCCTCCGTCAGCCCGACGTGCAGCGGATAGTCGCAGCGCCGCGCGAGCTCACGATAGACCGCGACCACGTCCTGCACGTTGGAGACCTTGGCCGACAGGATGATCCGATCACCGGGCATGCCGAGCGACTCGGCCATCTGCGCGCTCTCGATCGCCGAGGTGACCAGCGCCTCCCGCATGACCTGCGACGCCTGCCACGGCCGGGCGCGCTGCGCGTTCTCGTCCATCAGGCGCGCCAGCAGCGACTGGTCCAGACTCCCCCAGTTCACGCCGATGCGGACCGGCTTGGCATGCAGGTTGGCCACTTCGATCATCTGCGCGAAGTTGCCGTCGCGCCGGCTGCCCGAACCCACGTTGCCGGGATTGATGCGGTACTTGGACAGCGCGCGGGCGCAGTCGGGGTACTGCGTCAGCAGCTTGTGGCCGTTGTAGTGGAAGTCGCCCACCAGCGGCGCGTCCACCCCCATCCGGTCGAGCTGCTCGCGGATGGCGGCGACCTCGCGGGCGGCCTCGGGCGTGTTGACCGTGATCCGCACGACCTCGGAGCCCGCCTGAGCCAGCGCCTTGACCTGGATGGCGGTCGCGATCGCGTCGGCGGTGTCGGTGTTGGTCATCGACTGGACGACGACCGGCTCGCCGCCGCCGACGTGCACGGTCCGGGCACCCCAGCTCACCGCCACGCGACGGGAGACGCGCCGCGCGAGCGGCCCGGCGGCCATCGGAACGGCGGAGTCGGTCACGGCAGCTTGACCTTGGCGATGTTGTTCGGCGACGAGGTGACCGGCTTGAGGTCGACCGGCTTGCCCTCGAACTCGAGGACCGCCGCACTGGCGTTGCCGATGGTCACCGAGAACGGCGCCTCGCCCTTGGCCTCGAGCGGACTGCCCGGCTTGACGGTGCCCATGTACACCGACTTGCCATCGGCCTGGCGCACGTCGACCCATGCGTCCTGCTTGACGGTGACGCGGATCGGCGGGGCCGGCGGCGGAGGCGGTGCGGGCGGCGGTGGGGGCACGACCGGCGCGGGCGGCGCCGCCGTCAGCGGCGGCGGGACGGCCGGGCCACCCGCCGTGCCCGGCACGGACGCGCCGGCGGGACCGGGCGCCGCGGCCGCGCTCGGAGTGCCCGGGGCGGGCACCAGCGGAGGCGGCACCAGGGGCGTGCCGGGCGCCGGGGCATCACCGCCCGCCGGCGCGGCAGGCGTCACCGCCGGTGCGCCGCCCTGCGGCGCGTCCGCCGAGCCGATCCAGGAGGAGACCTTGGAGACGTCGCCGTCGCGCCCGAAGAACAGCGCGACCGCGATCACGCCGATCACGCCGAGCAACGCCCACGGCAGGCGGCTGCCCTTGCCCTCGCCGTCGAAGCCGAAGCCGCCGCCTCGGGGCATCGGCGCGGCGAGGGTCGAGGTGGGCTTGAGCTCCTCGGCCTCGGCAAAGCCGCCGATGGTCTGCAGCAGCGGCTCGACGTCGACGTCGAGCAGGCGGCCGTAGGACCGCACGCAACCTCGCACGAACGCGCGGCCGGGCAAGGCGGCCCAGTCGCCCCGCTCGATCGCCTCGAGCTGCCGGGGCTGCAGCTTCAGCCGCTGCGCGACCTCGCCCTTGCCCAGGCCGCGCTTCTCGCGGACCGCGGCAAGCTGGTCGGCCGCGGTGATCGCGGTGCTCTGCGGGCCCGAAGGCGTCGGGCCGTTCGCGGGGTCAGTCACCGATTCAGTCACCGAATGCTCCACGTTGCAACAGGTTCGCCTCGCGCGAGGACGGGAATTGGCGGCGCAGCTGCGCGGACAGGCTCGCGACGCTGTCGCGGTCGCCGGCACGGCGATCGACCCGGATGCCGAGCCACAGGGTCTCGGCACTCGCGGGATAGCTCGCCAGCAGACGCTGGGACAGGAAGCGGGCACGATCGAGCTCGCCGCGCCGAAGATAGATCTCGGAGAGGTGGTACATCGCCACCGGGTTCCGCGGGTCGATCCGGAACGCCTGGTCGAAGTACGCCTCGGCACCCTTCAGGTCGCCGGCACGCAGCGAGCAGATGCCCGCATTGTGCAGCGGCTTGGCCGGCGTCTGGTAGAGCGGGTTCTTGAGGGCCGCCTGGAACTGCGCGATGGACTCTCGCGGCCGCTCGGTCTGGCACAGGTACCAGCCGTAGTTGTTCAGGAGCTCCGAATCGTCCGGGTCGATCCGCAGCGCGCGCTGGAAGCTCTCGTCCGCGCGCACGCGGTCGTTCATGTCCATGTAGACCAGTCCGAGCAGCCCGTAGGCCTGCGCGAAGTTCGGGTCGGTCGCGAGCGCCGAGCGCAGCTCCTCGAGCGCCTGCGGGTAGTTGCCCTGCTGGTAGTACCCGGCCGCCAGCTCCAGGCGGATCGAGGCACGGCGCCGCTGCTCGGAATCGTTCTGCGGCGTGCCGGCCAGCGGCGCACCGCCGCCCGGCTCGGCACGCGCCGGCGCATCGCGCCGGGCATCGCGGGGATCGTTGCCCCGAAGGTCGCGCACCACCTGGGGCTTCTCGTCGACGGAGGTGCAGGCGACGAGCGCGCAGCCGGCGAGGACCAGCGCGACCAGCCGGCGCAGCACTCCCGCACGGGACCGCTCGAGGGCGCGCGATGCGGCCGTCATGGTCGAGGGGCTCACGCGCGTGCGATCGCCACGCGCCGACGCTCGCCACGCTGGGCGAGGCGGGTGCGGTCGACGATGTCGCCGGCGAGCTGCCCGCAGGCCGCGTCGATGTCGTCGCCGCGCGTGCGACGCACGGTCGTGACGATGCCGGCGTCGGACAGACGCTGCGAGAAGGCCCGGATCCGCTCCGGCGACGAGCGCGACAGCCCGGCCTCCGGGAAGGGATTGAAGGGGATCAGGTTGAACTTGCAGGGCACGTCACGGACCAGCTCGAGCAGCTGCTCGGCATGCTCGTCGGCATCGTTCACGCCATCGAGCATCACGTACTCGAAGGTGATGAAGTCGCGGGGCGCACGCTCGAGATAGCGACGGCAGGCTCCCATGAGCTCGGCGAGCGGGTGCTTGCGGTTGAGCGGCACAAGCCGGTCGCGCAGCGCATCGTTCGGCGCGTGCAGCGATACCGCGAGCGCCACCGGCATGTCCTCGCGCAGCCGATCGATCATCGGCACGACGCCCGAGGTGGACACGGTCACGCGCCGACGCGACAGGCCGTAGCCGTGGTCGTCGAGCATGATCCGAAGCGCCGTCACGGTGGCATCGTAGTTGAGCAGCGGCTCGCCCATGCCCATGAAGACGACATTTGTGACGATCCGATCGTGGTCGTCGGGCTGGCCGTCGTCCGCACCGGCCGCGGCCGCCGCGGCCGCCGCCTCGGCCCGACGCGCCCCGAGCAGCCGGTTCGCGAGCCAGAGCTGTCCGACGATCTCGCCGGCACTCAGGTTGCGTGCGAAGCCCTGCTTGCCGGTCGAGCAGAACAGGCAGTTCACCGCACAGCCGGCCTGCGTCGAGATGCAGAGCGTGCCGCGGGACACCTCGGGGATGAACACGGTCTCGACCGCGTTGCCCTGCCCCACGTCGAGGAGCCACTTGCGCGTGCCGTCGCTCGCGACGTGATCGGAGACGACGGCCGGGGCGCTCACCCGGGCCCGCGCCTGGAGCGTCTGCCGGAACCCGCGAGCGAGGTCCGACATCGACTCGAAGTCCGACTCGAACCGGCGATGCACCCAGCGCATGAGCTGCTGGCCGCGGAACGGCTTCTCGCCCCAGTCGCGACAGAGCGCGACCAGGGCGGGACGGTCCAGCCCCAGCAGGTCGGTGCGATCGGTGACGCCGGCTTCGGTCATGATGCCTCCAGGGTCCCGCGCCCCGCCCCGAGCGGGGCGCGCGACCGATTCCGATGCGGACGGGCCGCGCTCGTCATCGGCCGTAGACGTTCATCCCCGCGAAGAAGAAGCCGATCTCGCCGCGCGCGGTGTCGGGCCCGTCGGAGCCGTGGACCGCGTTGGCATCGATGCTGTCGGCGAAATCGGCGCGGATCGTGCCCGCCGCCGCCTTCTTGGGGTCGGTGGCGCCCATCAGGTCACGGTTCTTCTGGATGGCGTTCTCGCCCTCCAGGACCTGGATCATCACCGGTCCGGAGACCATGAAGTCGACCAGATCCTTGAAGAAGGGGCGCTCGCGGTGGACACCGTAGAACGCTTCGGCTTCGCCGCGCGACAGGTGCGCCATGCGCGAGGCGACGATCTTCAGACCGGCGCCCTCGAAACGAGCATAGATCTGACCGATGACGTTCTTTGCGACGGCATCGGGCTTGATGATGGACAGAGTCCGCTCTACAGCCATGTGCACTCCCGGAATATTCTTGAAAATGAGGGGGTTAGCGAGGGTATCTTGACAGAAGTCTAGCCTTCGATTCTAGCATGCCGTGGCGGGCGCACGTCGCCGACCCTTCGGCCGCCCTCCCGCCAGCCCCGGCCGGCGCTCCGATCGCGGACCCCCCTGTCGGCCGCCGGGTTGAAATTCCGGGTGCCAGGCCCTACAGTGGAAGTCACGGGTTTTTCACGCCGTGGTCGGGCGTGTCCGTCCGACCCCCTCGGTTCAACCTTCCCGCAACACCCAGCTTCCCACGGAGTCCAGATGGCCTACGAACCCCAGTCCAACTCGTCGATGCCCTTCGGCCGCGCCGGCGAGCTGAGCACCGTCGCGCGCAACCGGGTGCTTCGAAACACCTACGTGCTGCTCGCCCTGTCGATGATCCCGACCGTGCTCGGCGCCTGGATCGGCGTGGCGACCGGCTTCACGTTCTTCGCCGGCAGCCCGCTGATCGGCATGGTCGTCTTCCTGGCCGGCGCGTTCGGCTTCTTCTTCGCGATCGAGAAGTTCAAGAACAGCGGCATCGGCGTCGCGCTGCTGCTCGCGTTCACGTTCTTCATGGGACTGATGCTGTCCCGGCTGGTCGGCTCGGTGCTCGGCCTGTCGAACGGCGCGCAGCTGATCATGACCGCGTTCGGCGGCACGGCCGCGATCTTCGGCGTGATGGCCACGGTCGCCACGGTGTCCAAGCGGGACTTCACCGGCATGGGCCGCTTCCTGTTCATCGGAGCCCTGGTGCTGATCCTGGCTGCGGTGGCCAACATCTTCCTGCAGTTGCCGGCGCTGACGCTGACCATCTCGGCACTCGCGGTGATGATCTTCTCGGCGTTCATCCTGGTCGACCTGCAGCGGGTCGTGCAGGGCGGCGAGACGAACTACGTGACCGCGACGCTGTCGGTCTACCTGAGCGTCTACAACGTGTTCTCGAACCTGCTCGCGATGCTCGGCATCTTCGGCGGCGAGCGCGACTGACCGTCCACGCCGGCTCGCCCGGCTGCCCTGCGAAGCCGCCCCCTCCGGGGCGGCTTTTTTCATGCCTTCACGAAGCCGCCGCGGACTCAGGCGTCGAACACCGCCATCGACTCGACGTGCGAGGTGTGCGGGAACATGTTCACGACGCCCGCCGAGGCGATCCGCCAGCCGCCTTCGTTGACCAGCACGGAGGCGTCGCGGGCCAGCGTCGCGGGGTTGCAGGACACGTAGACGATGCGCCGGGGCCGCTGCCCGCCGGGCACCGACAGGGCCTGCGCGACGGCGAGCGCGCCTTCACGAGGCGGGTCGACCAGCACACGGTCGAAGGCGCCGAGCGACTGCCAGCGCTCGGGCGTGAGTTCGAACAGGTTCGCGACGTCGAATGCGGTCCGGCCTTCGAGTCCGTTGGCCCGCGCGTTGGCGCGCGCGCGCTCGACCAGCGCGCGGCTGCCCTCGATGCCCACCACCTCTCGGGCGCGGGTGGCCAGAGGCAGCGTGAAGTTGCCGAGCCCGCAGAACAGGTCCGCGACACGCTCGTCGGGCTGCGGGTCGAGCAGGCGCACGGCACGGCTCACCAGCGTGGCGTTGATCGCGTGGTTGACCTGCGTGAAGTCGGTCGGGCGGAACGGATGGACGACCCCGAACTCCGGCAGTGCGTAGTGCAGCACGGACTCGGCGCCGCCTCCCGGCGTCGACAGCAGCTCGATCGTCTCGGGGCCCTTCGGCTGGAGCCAGATCTCCACCACGTGGCGCGTACCGAAGTCGCGCAGCAGCGTCACGTCGGCATCGGTCAGGGGCTCGAGGATCCGGAAGACCAGGGCCAGCACCGTCTCGCCCTGGGCGAGCTCGACCTGGGGCATGCGATCGCGGATGGACAGGCCCCCGACCAGTTCGCGCAGCGGCACCAGCAGCGCCGAGACCTCCGGGGGCAGCACCAGGCATTCCCGCATGTCGGCCACGTAGCTCGAGCCGCGCTCGTGGAAGCCGACCAGCACCCCGCCCTTCTTCGGCACGTTGCGCACCGAGAGCCGGGCCCGGAACCGGTAGCCGAATGCAGGGCCGACGATGGGCGGCAGCATCGTCTCGGCCCGCACCCGGCCGAGATGCCACAGCGAGTCCTCGAGCGCGCGCTGCTTGATCGAGACCTGCGCACGCGTCTCGACGTGCTGCATCGTGCAGCCGCCGCACACGCCGAAGTTCGGGCAGCGCGGCGTCGTGCGCAGCACGCTCGCGCGCTCGATGGTCTCGACCTCGGCGACGTCGAAGCGCGGCTTGCGGCGCACGATGCGGGCCGTCACGGTCTCCCCGGGGAGCGCCCCGCGGACGAAGGTGACCTTCCCTTCGCTGCGCGCGACGCCGTTCGCCTCGAGGTCGAGGGACTCGATCCGGTACCGTTCGCTCACGTCGACCAGGCCGCCAGGAACTCCTGCCAGTGGTCGCCTTCGAGCGCGCCGAGCGTCTGGCGCGTCAGCGCGACCTCGGCCTCGTACTCGTCGGCGGTCAGGGCGCCCCGCATCAGGCGGAAGCGGTTGTACAGGAGCCAGGTGTTGGCGACGTCGGTCTCGCAGTAGTCGCGGATCTCGTCCTGGAGGCCGGCCTGCCAGGCGTCGTAGACCTGGGAGCCGTCCATTCCGAGCTTGCCGGGGAAGCCGCACATCTTGGCGAGCTGGTCGAGCGGGGCCGCGGCGCGGCCGTTGTAGAGCGCGAGGAGGTCCATCAGGTCCGTGTGCCGCGAGTGGTAGCGCGACACGTAGCTGTTCCACTTGAAGTCCCGATCGTCCTCGCCCTGGTCCCAGTAGCGGTGGGCCTGCACCTTGTGGATCAGGCCACGGTAGTGGAGGACCTGCAGGTCGAAGCCGCCGCCGTTCCAGGACACCAGGTTCGGCGTGTACTTCTCGACGGTGCGGAAGAACTGCTGCACCAGCTTGCCCTCGTCGTCCGGACCGCCCGCGAGCGAGCGCACTCGCAGTCCGTCGGCGTCGCGGAACAGCATCGAGATGACGATGACCTTGTGGAGGTGGAGCGGCAGGAAGTCGCTGGCACCGGAGGTCTGCTCGCGCCGACGCGCGAGCGCCGCCCCGACGACGGCGTCGTCGTCCCCTTCGAGGCCCCAGGCCGCACGCAGCCCGGCCGCGTCGGGGACGGTCTCGATGTCGAAGACCAGGATCGGCACCATCGGCGCGGCCGTCAGCGCTTGGGGAGGAAGCGGGTCGGATCGACCGGCTTGCCCTGCTGGCGGATCTCGAAGTGCAGTCGCGGCGAGCTCGTTCCGGAGTCGCCGAGTTCGGCGATCTTCTGCCCGCGCTTGACCGCCTGCCCTTCCTTGACCGCCAGGGTCCGGTTGTGCGCGTAGACCGACAGCAGTTCGTTGGCGTGCTTGACGATGACGAGGTTGCCGTACCCGCGCGGACCGTTGCCACTGAAGATGACCCGACCGTCGGCCGCGGCGACCACCGGATCGCCGACCCTCCCGCCGAGCACCACGCCCTTGTTTCCGGACTCCGTGAACGACTGCATGACCTTGCCGGGGGACGGCCACGCCCAGTCGCCGTCGGCGTCGCCCGAACGGCCATCGGCGGCGGGCGGTGCGGCGGCGGACGGCGGCGTCGCAGGGAGCGGTGCGGCCGCGGGCGATCCGGCAGGCGCGGCCGGGGCAGGCGCCGTCGGCGCCGGGGCGCCGGCCTCGGCTGCACGCAGCTCGGCCAGCGCGCTGTCCGAGTAGGGGACCTTCGTGCCACGCGGCGCGGTTCGGGTGTTCGGCGGCAATGTCGGCACCGCCGGCGCCACCGCGCCGGGCGGCAGCGCGCCGGGCGGCAGCGCGCCGGGCGGCAGCGCACCGGGTGCGCCGGGTGCGCCGGTAGGCGGACGGGCATCGAGCGGACGCGATTCGATTCCGCGGGACTCGACCGTGCCGCTTCGGATCGGGGCGGTCTGGACCGTGACCTCGGGCGCCGGCGGCGTCGGCGCAGGCGTGACGACCGCAGGCGCGGCCGGTGCGGCGGGCGCCGGCGCACCGGGCGGCCTGGCGCCCGCGCCGGTACGTGCCACGATCGGCGCGGGCGGAGCGCTCGCGCATGCGGCGAGCGCGAGCGTGAGCGTCGCGGCGAGCAGCGCGCGGATGCGGGCGGACGGGTGGATCGGGCGTTGGAACATGTCGGAGGCGGTGCGGGGTCCGGGCGACGGTCAGCTGGTGCCGCGGCGCAGCGGGACGAATCGTACCGCGTCGAGCACGGTCAGGGTCCACTCGTCTCGCCCCGGTCGCTCGACCCGATGCAGGGCCTGTCCGGTGCCGTCGGCCGAGGCGACCGGCGCGACCAGCGTGCCGCCGACCTTCATCTGCATCAGCAGCGGATCGGGAATGTCCTCCCCGGCCGCGGCGACGATGATCGCATCGTACGGAGCCGCCACCTCGACGCCCTGCCGGCCGTCACCGAAGGTCAGGCGCAGGTTCGGCATGCGCATCGGGCGGATGTTGGTCCGCGCAGCCTCGTGCAGCCAGCGCAGACGCTCGACCGACACGGCCTCGCCGAAGACGTGGGCGAGCACCGCGGCCTGGTATCCGCAGCCGGTCCCGACCTCGAGCACCTTGGCCGTGGGCAGCGACTTCGGGTCGCGATCACGGACGAGCATCTCGATCATCCTCGCGACCGTGCTCGGCTTGCTGATGGTCTGGCCCTGGCCGATCGGCAGCGCGACGTCCTCGTAGGCTCGGCTGGCGAGCCCCTGATCGACGAACAGGTGCCTCGGCACCGCGCCCATCGCCGCCAGCACCGTCTCGTGTCGGATGCCGAGCGCCCGCAGCCCCTGCACCATGCGTTCGCGGGCCCGGTCGGACGTCAGGCCGGAACTCGGGGCGCGGGCTAGTCGGTCAACCATCGGCGGGTCGCGTCGGACAGCGCGGTGGCCGTGAGGTCGATGTGCAGCGGGGTCACGGAGACCTGCCCCGACGCGACGGCGTGGAAGTCGGTACCCGGCCCGGCGTCCTTCGCGGATCCGGCCGGTCCGATCCAGTAGACGGCCTCGCCTCGGGGGTTGGTCGCACGGATCACCTCTTCGGCGTGGTGACGCTTGCCGAGGCGTGTGGGGACGATGCCGCCGATCTGGTCGTACGGGAGGTTGGGGATGTTCACGTTCAGCAGCACGGGGCCGGCCGCCGGATAGGGCCGGTCCACGAATCGGCGCACCACGTCGCGCGCGACCCGTGCCGCGCTGTCGAGGTGGGTATGTCCCTTGTGCGCCAGCGAGAACGCGATCGCGGGGATGCCCAGCAGGAAGCCTTCCATCGCAGCCGCGACGGTGCCCGAATAGATGGTGTCGTCACCCATGTTGGCACCGTCGTTGATGCCGGAGACGACGAGATCGGGACGGAAGTCGAGCAGCCCGGTGACTGCGATGTGGACGCAGTCGGTGGGCGTGCCGTTCAGGTAGAGGTACCCGGTGGATGCCGTCCGGACCGACAGCGGGCGGTCGAGCGTCAGGGAGTTCGAGGCGCCCGAGCGGTCACGCTCGGGGGCGACCACCACGATCTCGGCCATGTCGCGAAGCCCCTCGGCGAGGGCCGCGAGGCCCGGGGCGAAATAGCCGTCGTCGTTGCTGATCAGGATCCGCATCACGCCGATTCTACCAACCGGCGCGCGACCGCCGCTGCGAACCCGGAACGTCGCCCGGGCTGGGGCGTCGCGCGGGCACCTCAGTCGCCCGGCTCAACCCTCGGCCGGCCAGTCGCGGATGTAGGCCTTGAGCATGCGGTTCTCGAAGCTCTGCTCCTCGAGGACCGCCTTGGCGACGTCGTGGAACGAGATCACGCCGAGCAGCACCTCGGCCTCCATCACCGGCAGATAGCGCTGATGGTTCTCCAGCATGAGGCGGCGCAGCTCGTTGACGTCCATGGACGGCGAGGCGATCGTCGGGGCCGGGTTCATGACGTCGCGGACGATGATCTCGGCCACCGGACGGGTGGGCCCGGTCCGATGCTCCTGCTGCCGGCGGGCCAGCACCCGGATCACTTCGCGGAAGGTCAGCATGCCGGCGAGGCGGCCGCGGTCCATCACCACCAGCGAGCCGATGTCGTGCTCGGCCATCACGATGACCGCATCCGACAGCATCGTCTCGGGCATGACGGTGTACAGGGTCGTGCCCTTGACCTTCAGGATCTCGCTGACTTCCATGGCCCCTCCCCTGTCTAGTCCGGTCGATCCTATCGACTCGGTGGGGGGCTGGCAAGCCGGCCCGGGGCGGTGCTCAGCGGTGAGCGGCGGCCAGACGCAGGTGCGAAGGCAGGCGTTCGGGCGGTCGGACACGGCCGAGCTGACGCACGACGGTGCGATGCAGGTCGTCGTAGTCGACCGGCTTGGCGAGGTAGGCGCTGCAGCCGGCGAAGGCGCCACGGATGACGTCGAGCGGCGAGCGGCGCTCGCTCAGCACCACGATCGGCAGGTCCCGCCAGTCGGGCTCGCGGCGGATGGTGCGGGCCAGCCGCAGCCCGTCGCCGCCGGACAGCGTCGGATCCAGCAGGGCGAGGTCGGCGGGCTGCATCACCAGCCGCTCGAGTGCCTCGTCGCAGCTCGAGGCGGTGTCCATGTCGAGCCCCATCCGCGCGAACGCATCGGCGAGCTGGCGGCGGATCGACTCGTCGCGATCGATGACCAGGACCCTCGGACGGCCTTCACTGCCGGCGCTGCCCGCGTCGGGCTGCTCCCGGTCGACGCGCGTCGCGCCCCGCATGCGACGAGGCCCCCCGGCCAGCCCTTCGAGCTCGACGACGCGGTTCAGGATCGGCAGCAGTTGCCTGACCAGCTGTCCGATCTCGATCGCATGCCGCCCGCCGTTCAGCTCGTCGGGACCGATCACCGCGATGCTGGCCGCGGGCCGTCCGCGGGCCCGGGCGCGCTCGAGGGCATCGCGGCCCGCGGGATCGCCGACACCCGCGATCAGCACGTCCGCCGCCTCGGTCGCGTCGGGCGCGACGAGCCGGAACGCGTAGCGGTTGTAGTGGATGTGCCGGAACACGACCTCGATCAGGCGCAGGTGCTGCGCATCGAGGCCGACGACGGTGACGGTGAAGCTGGGTTTGTCGGACATGGGCGTCCCGCTGGATGCGGGGAGTCCCGAGGATTGTGGACCGCGCGCCGCCCGCGGTCTAAGCCGCCGTCGGATGCGCGCCACGGCCGCGCACGCCGGCCGATGGGCGGAGCTCGGCCGGCCGTCGACGGCCGGCACCGGGGGCCAGCGGACCGCATGCCACCGCCCGAAGGGTCACGCGACCTGCGTGATAGCATCGGCCGCCCCCCGCGAAGCGCGTTCCCGCGCCCACCGCCATGACCCGTCGCGATCCCCACGGCCTCTCGACCCTGGCCCTGCATGCGGGCGCCGCGCCCGACCCGGCCACCGGCGCACGCGCCACGCCGATCCACCTGACCGCCGCCTACGTCTTCCCGGACTCCGAACAGGCGGCGGGCCTGTTCAACATGGAGCGCTCGGGCCATGTCTATTCCCGGATCAGCAACCCGACGGTCGCGGTCCTCGAGGAACGGATCGCCGCGCTCGAGCAGGGCGTCGGCGCCATCGGCACGGCGAGCGGCCAGGCGGCGCTGCACCTGGCCATCGCGACGCTGGCCGGCGCCGGCTCCCACGTGGTCGCGTCGCGGGCACTCTACGGCGGCTCGCACAACCTGCTGCACTACACGATGTCGCGCTTCGGCATCGAGACCACCTTCGTCGATCCGCGCGATCTGGACGCCTGGCGCGCCGCGCTGCGTCCGAACACCCGGCTGCTGTTCGGCGAGACCCTCGGCAATCCCGGCCTGGACGTGCTCGACATCGAACGGGTGGCCGAGATCGCGCACGCTCACCGGGTCCCGCTGCTGGTCGACTCGACCTTCACCACGCCCTGGCTGCTGCGGCCGGTCGAACACGGCGCGGACCTGGTCTACCACTCGGCGACCAAGTTCCTGTGCGGTCACGGCACGGTCATCGGCGGGCTGCTCGTGGACTCCGGACGCTTCGACTGGGTGGCGTCGGGGAAGTTCCCGGAACTGACCGAGCCGTACGAAGGGTTCCACGGGATGGTGTTCGCCGAGGAGTCGACCGTCGCGCCGTTCCTGCTGCGGGCACGTCGCGAAGGGCTGCGCGATTTCGGCGCCTGCCTGTCGCCGATGAATGCCTTCCAGATCCTGCAGGGCATCGAGACGCTCGGCCTGCGGATGGACCGGCACGTCGCGAACGCGCGGCGCGTGGTCGAGTTCCTCGCGTCGCATCCCCAGGTCGCGCGGGTGGCCTGGCCCGAACTCGAGTCGCACCCGGATCACGCGCTCGCCCGCCGGCTGCTGCCGCGCGGCTGCGGGGCGGTGTTCAGCGTCGACCTGAAGCACGACCGGGCGGGCGGGCGACGCTTCGTCGAGAACCTCGCCCTGTTCTCGCACCTGGCGAACGTCGGCGATGCGAAGTCGCTGGTGATCCACCCGGCGTCGACCACCCATTTCCGCATGGACGCGGCGGCCCTCGCGGCGGCCGGCATCGGCGAGGCCACGCTGCGCCTGTCGATCGGGCTGGAGGACGTCGACGACCTGATCGACGACCTGAAGCGCGGCTTTCGCGCGGCGGCCAAGGGCTGAGGAGAACGAGCATGCAGTTCGACGTCGACGGCCGCAGCGCCTACGCGTACACCGGGGGTCGGCCCTTCGATCCGACCCGGCCCGTGGTGGTGTTCGTCCACGGCGCCCAGCACGACCACAGCGTCTGGATCCTGCAGACCCGGCATCTCGCGCATCACGGCTTCTCGGTGCTGGCGTTCGACCTGCCCGGCCACGGCCGCAGCGCGGGCCCGGCCCTGACGGATGTCGAGTCGATGGCCGGCTGGGTGCTGCGGGCGGTGCGCGCCGCGGGCGCCGTGCGCGCGGCGGCGATCGTCGGGCACAGCATGGGTTCGCTGATCGCGCTCGAAGCCGCCGGTCAGGCGCCCGAGGCGGTCGGCGGCATCGCGATGGTCGGAACCGCCTTCCCGATGAAGGTCTCGGACGTGCTGCTGGACGCCGCCCGCGACGACGAGCCCGCGGCCTTCGACATGATCAACCAATGGTCCCACGCGCGGCTCGTTCACCGTCCGGGCACCCCGGGTCCGGGCTTCTCGGTGTTCGTGCAGAACCTTCGTCTGATGGAGCGGCAGCCCCCGGGCGTGCTGCGCAACGACTTCGCCGCATGCAACGCCTACGGCCAGGGCCTCGAGCGCGCGACGGCGCTCCGCTGCCCTGCGCTGATGGTGCTCGGCGAACGTGACGCGATGACGCCGCCGCGCGCGGCCGCCGGCCTGATCGGCGCGATCCGGGACGCCCGCGTCACGCGGGTTCCCGGCTGCGGGCATGCGATCATGACCGAGGCGCCCGACGCGCTGCGCGAAGCACTCGACGGCTGGCTGCGCGACGCGGTGCTCCGGCCGTCGGGCTCGCCGACCTAGGACAGGCGTCAGCGCACGGCGAGGACGTCGCCGATCGGCCGCGACAGGAGTTCACCCCCGGGGTCGACCGTCGGCCCGACGCCGACGGGCGCCCTGCGCAGTCGTGCGCGCCGGTCGGGCGAGCCCGACCAGACCCGGTCGAACAGCGGCCGAAGCGTCCTGGCCGGGAGTTCGGCCGACGGGAGCCACAGCTCGTCCCAGACGCCGGCCGCCCCGCCCTCGGCGCTGACCGGCCACACCCGGACCAGGTAGCCCTCGGCGGCGAGCAGCGACGCGACCCGGCCGGCGGCGATCGGGTCGCCGTCGAAGTCCGGACGGAACCGCGCGGCCGGCACCCGATGCGGGGCGCTGCGGACGATCTCGGTCAGCACCCGCACGACCCGCTCGAACTCGGAGGCCGGCGTCGACGCGTGCGGCGCCCCCAGCGCCACCCCCCAGAACCGCAGGTTCGCCGCGAACAGCGCCCCCACGAGAATGCTCATCCAGATCGCGAACAGCCAGACCAGCAGCAGCGGCAACGCGGCGAAGGCGCCGTACACCACGGTGTAGCTGGGGAACCGGGCGATGTAGACACCGAGCAGGCGGCGCAGGCCCTCGAGCAGCAGCGCGGCGACGAGCGCGCCGCCGAGCGCATGCACCATCCTCACCCGTGCGTTCGGCGCGAGCCGGTAGACCAGGGTCAGCGCGACGACACCGAGCACCGTCGGCAGCGCGCGCGCGATCGTCTCGACGACCGCGCCCCAGTCGCCCAGCCGCTCGGCGACCCGGACCTGGAGCCCCAGCGTCGCGCCGAGCAGCACCGGACCGACGGTGAGCACGCTCCAGTAGAGCGCCAGACGCTGCGCGAGCGGCCGCGGTCGCGGGGTACGCCAGATCCCGTTCAGCGTGCTGTCGATCGTCAGCATCGCGGTGATCGCGGTCGCCAGGAAGAGCAGCGTGCCGATCGCCGAGAGCTGTTCGGCGGCGCCGACGAATTCCTCGATGTAGCCGGTCACCGTCTGGCTGAACGACGGCAGGAAGAGGTTGTCGGCGAAGAAGCGCTGGACGTTCGCGCGCATGGTGCCGAACGCCGGCAGGGCGGCGAGGACAAGCAGGCCGGCGGCGGCCATCGGCACGACCGCCATCAGGGTCAGCAAGGTCAGACTGCTCGCGGTCTGCTGCAGGCGCAGCGTGCCGGCCTGCCGCACCATCGACGACAGCATCTGCCGCAGGTTCGCCAGGAAATCGCGCATCCGGGGCATGATACCTTCGACTCATGGACCCGACCGCCCTGCCCCGCCGCATCGTCGTGGCCGCCGTCGCCGCCCTCATCCTGCTGTCCGTCGCATGGGAGCTGTGGCTCGCGCCGCTCAAGCCCGGCGGCTCGCTGATGGTGCTCAAGGCGTTGCCGCTGCTGGCCGTGCTGCCCTCCCTGATGCGAGGTCGGATGCGTGCGTTCCAGTGGTGGTCGATGCTGATCCTCGTGTACCTCTGCGAAGGCATCGTGCGCGGCATGAGCGACCCCGACGCGACCAGCCGGATGCTGGGCTGGGTGGAGACGGCGATCGCCGGCGTGGCCTGGTTCGGGATCCTCGCGACCGTGAAGGCCGCGCGCTCGGCGGCGGCCTCGCAGACCTCGGCCTGACGGCCGGCTAGGTCGGCGCGCGCGGGTCGCCGCCGCGCGGACCCGCGGCGCGGACGCCCGCCTCCGGCTCGTGCCACTCGCCGGCATGCGTCGCGGCTTCCACGTCGCGCAGGGCCCTCGCCAGCAGTCCCTCGTCGGCACCGGCCAGCAGACGCGAGTCGGACAGCGTCCTGCGCCAGGCGCGAGCGCCCGGCCGACCGTGGTACAGGCCGAGCATGTGACGCACGATCGAGCGCAGCGGCACGCCCCGCGCGCGCGCCCGCGCCGCATGACCGATCATCCGCTCGACCACCTCGGCCCGGGTCGGTCCGGAGTCGGGCTCGCCATACACGCGTGCGTCGACGCCGGCGAGCAGCCACGGGTCGTGATAGGCCGCGCGGCCCAGCATCGTGCCGTCGAGCCCCGGCTCGGCGGCGAGGGCTTCGTCGAGCGACGCGAGCCCGCCGTTGAGCACCAGGGTCGCATCGGGAAAGTCGGCCTTCAGCCGGTGCGCCACCGCGTGGCGCAGCGGCGGCACCTCCCGGTTCTCCTTGGGGCTCAGACCGTCGAGCCATGCATTGCGCGCGTGGACGATGAACACGCGACAGCCGGCGTCGTGGAGCGTGCCGACGAAGTCGCGCACGAATGCGTACGACTCGTCGCGCCCCAGTCCGATGCGGTGCTTGACCGTCACCGGCACCGAGACCGCGTCGCGCATCGCCTTCACGCAATCGGCCACCAGCGCGGGCTCGGCCATCAGGCACGCGCCGAAGGCGCCGCGCTGCACCCGTTCGCTCGGGCAGCCGCAGTTCAGGTTGATCTCCGAGTAGCCTCGCTCGGCGCCGATGCGCGCCGAGCGCGCGAGCGCGTCGGGCTCGCTTCCGCCGAGCTGCAGCGCGACCGGCTGCTCGATGTCGTCGAAGCCGAGCAGGCGCTCGAGGTCGCCGTGCAGCACGGCGCCGGTGGTGACCATCTCGGTGTACAGGCGCGCCCGTCGGGACAGCTGCCGATGGAAGACCCGGCAGTGGCGATCGGTCCAGTCCATCATCGGCGCGACGCAGAAGCGCCAGTCGTCGGCGGGTCCGGAGGACGGTGCGACGGCGGAGGGCGCGTCGGGAGCGGGGGCGTGCATCGGCATCGGACGAGGGACTGGGGAGCGAAAACGGAATCGGGGTCGAGCCGAGAAAGGGTCGCCTCCCGCGGCCGCGGCGGGTCATCGTACCCGGATCGGCCGAAAGTCTTAGCCCCGAGGGCGGGCCGGTCGTTGACATGCCGTCCGCGACGCCTCGACCATAACCCGGACACAGAACGCTGCAGAGAGGCACCCGGCATGACCATGCACCTGCTGATCGTCGACGACCATCCGCTGATTCGCGGCGGCGTGGTCGTCCAGCTGTGCGAGGCGAGCGACGCGCCCCGCGTCGAGCAGGCCGACTGCCTGGCCGAGGGCCTGCGGCTGCTGTCGTCCGCGCCTCGCTTCGACCTGATCCTGCTCGACCTGAACCTGCCGGACACGGTCGGCACCTCGGGCATCGAGACACTGCGACAGCGCTTTCCGCGCGTGCCGGTGATGGTGCTGTCGGGCGCGACCGACCGGGCGACGATCGACCGCTGCCTGCGCGCCGGCGCGAGCGGCTTCCTGCCCAAGACCGCCGACGCGGAACGCCTCGGCACCGCGGTTCGGGCGATCGCCGGCGGCGGCATCTACGTCCCGCGCGATCCCGACGGGCCGGCCCCGCGGGCCTGGGGCGCGACCGGCACCGCGCCGCCCTCCGACGTGCGTCAGCTCGGTCTGACGGACCGCCAGAAGGACGTGCTGCGACTGATCATGCGCGGCCTGCCGAACAAGCTGATCGGACGCCAGCTCCAGCTGGCGGAAGGCACCGTCAAGGTCCACGTCAGCGCGGTGCTCCGTGCGCTCGGCGCCCGCAACCGGACGCAGGCGGTGCTGGCCGCCAACCGGATGGGCATGCGCCCGGACTGAGTCGCCGCAGCCATCGGCCGAACCCGGCACGCTCGGCAGGACACCCCGCCGCATCGTCGGGATCCGGCGCCGCGCTCGGACGCCGGTCAGCCCCAGGGAAACGCCGATCGGGGCGGGAGCGCGAAGCCCTCGACGAGCGTCTCGCCGATCCTCAGGCCCTCGTTCCACTTGGCCATCCGCTCGGATCGCGCGAACGAGCCGACCTTGAGCTGACGCACGCCCCAGCCCACCGCGAGGTGGACGATGGTCGTGTCCTCGGTCTCGCCCGAGCGTGCCGACACGATGGCGTCCCACCCCAGGCTGCGCGAGGCCTCGAGCGCGGCCAGCGACTCGGTCAGCGTGCCGGCCTGGTTGGGCTTGATCAGCGCGGTGTTGCCGGCACCGGCCGCGGCATGCGAACGGATGCGCGCGGCATTCGTGACCACCGCATCGTCGAGGACGACCTGCACGCGCGGGCCCGCCGCTTCGGTGAACGCCGCGAGGCCGGCGAGATCGTCCTCGGCGAGGGGATCCTCGATCGACACCACCGGATACCGGCGCAGCCAGCCGAGCAGCAGCTCGGCGAGTTCGCCCGACTCGAGCTCGCGCGGCCGGCCGTCGGCGCGGGCCATCCGGTAACGCCCGCCGCGGCCGAAGTTGCTGGCCGCGATGTCGAGCGAGATCGCGACGTCCTCGCCGGGGCGCAGGCCGGCGGCCTCGATCGACTGGGTCAGCATCGCCAGCGCCTGTTCGTTGTCGTCGAAGGCCGGCCAGAAGCCGCCTTCGTCGGCCACGCCCTGCAGCCGCCCGGCCTCGGCGAGCAGGCGCCCCGCGGCACGGTAGACCTCGGCGGTCCAGTCGAGCGCGGTGCGCCAGTCGTCGGCGCCGACCGCGACGACCATGAAGTCCTGCAGGTCGAGGCGCCCGCCGGCGTGGGCGCCGCCGCCGAACACCTGGATCTCGGGCAGCGGCAGCATCGCCGGCACGCCGGACCCACTGCGGTCGGCCAGCCAGGCCCACAGCGGCCGGCCGGCGGCCGCGGCCGCGGCATGTGCGATCGCCATCGAGGTGGCGACCAGCGCATTGCCGCCCAGGCGCGAACGGTCGTGGGTGCCGTCGAGCGCGACCATCGTCGCATCGAGCGCGGCCTGCGCTTCGACGTCGCGCCCGATGAGCGCGGGAGCGATCGCGGTCTCGATGCCCGAGATCGCCTGGCGCACGTCGAGGCCGCCGAACGCGGCGCCGCCGTCCCGCAGGTCGACCGCCTCGCCGCTGCCGGTGGACGCTCCGGCCGGCGCGATCGCCCGTCCCCGTGCGCCGGCAGCCGTCGCGACCTCGACCTCGACGGTGGGCCGACCGCGCGAATCCCAGACGCGGCGGGCGTGGACTTCGGCGATCCGCCGGGACGGCGGAACGGGCGGGAGAGGGTCGGTCACGATCGGACGCTCCATGGGTGGACGGGTCGATAGGGCGATGACATCAGCGGGCGGACAGCGCACCGCGCCATGCCGCCGCGACGGCGGCCGGCGTGGCCGGCGGTTCGCGCAGCAACGCGCTCGCGATCCGGCGGACGAAGGCACGGTCGCGCTCGTCGACGAGATACTCGACCGGCGACTTGCCATCGACCCGGGCGAGCAGCAGCGCCGGCAACAGCGCGCCGATGCGCGCGGCGAGCCGTTCGGGCGGCTCCCAGGCCACGCCGGCGAGGTAGGACGCGGCGAATGCGTCGAAGCAGGCGAGCAGCGCGTCGGTGGCGGGCGGGGTCCACAGGCACTTGAGCAGCAGGTGGTTCAGGCAGAACGCGGCATCGAACGCCGGATCGCCGTACCACGCGCATTCGGCGTCGAGCAGAACGGGTCCGACGGGGCCGGCGAGGATGTTCTTCGGGCTCGCGTCGCCGTGGACCAGCGCGAGACGGGTCGACGCGGTCGTCGCGACGAGCGCGCGGAGCCGGTCGGCGAGCGCGGGGTGGCGTTCGGCGGTGGCGAGCAGATAGGGCTCGAGTCGCAGCGCGTGGAAGAGCGGGCCGGTGTCGAAGCGGGTGGCGATCGCGGCGTCCCCGGCCGTGGCGGCGTGGATCGCGACGAACGATTCGGCCACCGCGGCGGCGAACGCGGCGTCGCAGCAACCGTCGCGCAGGAGGCCCTTCCAGACCGGATGCAGATCGGGTGCCAGCCACTGCATGGCGAGCGCACCGAGCTCGGGGTCGTAGCCGTGCAGCCGCGGCACGGCCTCCGGGACGATGACGCCCGCGATGCGCAGCCACTCCGCTTCATGGGCGCTGCGCCCGACCGGGACGCGCCAGTCGGCCGCGACCTTCAGTCGGCCGAGCGCGCGCTTGACGCAGACGCTGCGACCGGGGAGATCGGCCCGCACGATCTCGGAGGACACGCCGCCCGCCAGCGGCACGCAGCTCAGTGGCTCGTCGGCCGAGCACAGGCCGAGGCGCACGAGCACCGCACGCACGCGGTCGGCGTCCAGGCCGTCGGGGATCGTCTCCATGGGGTGGCGATTGTAGGCGCTCGTGCCGTCGTTGACCTGCGTCAACCGGCGGTCGCGGGCCCGACCCGAACCGGGTCCAAGATCGGCGTGTGTCCCGACCGACCGTCCACGAGGCCTCCGATGCACGTCGATCCGCTCGCCCCGTCCGACTCCGGTGCCCCGCCGGACCCTGCCGCAGGGGCCCTCTGGGGCGCGATGGGACGACCCGCCGGGCCGTTCGATCCCTGGCAGTCGTTCAACGCCGCCTGCGACGTCTGGTCGGGCGGGCACGCGGACGCGGCGGGACTGGCGCGCCGGGCACGATGGCGCCTGCACGACCTGCTCGAGTCGGCGTGCGCCGCCCCGCTGCATGCCGAGCGGCTCCGCGCGGCGGGCGGCGCGTCGATCGGCGATCCGGGCCGCTCGCCGAGCGCGGCGCGACGCGCGGCGCAGCTGCCGCTCGCGGCGATCGAGCCGATCGGGCGGGCCGCCACCCTGGCCCGCTTCGACGAGGCCTGCACCGACCGCGCGGTCACGCTCGAGCGGGTCGAGTCGTTCATCGCCGATCCCGCCCGCATCGGCGAGGCGTTCCTCGGCCGCTACGCGGTCTGGACGAGCTCGGGGACCACCGGTTCGCCCGGCATCTGGCTGCAGGACGCACGGGCGCTCGCCGTCTACGATGCGCTCGAGACGCTGCGCTTCGGCGGCTTCGACCGTCCCGGGCGCGGCGCGGGCTGGTTCGAGGACTGGCTTCGCGCCCCCTTCGGCACCGCCGGGCGCTATGCGATGGTCGGCGCGACCGGCGGCCATTTCGCCGGCGTGGCGAGCGTCGAGCGGATGCGACGGCTGTGGCCGTGGGCCGCGGCCTCGATGCACACGGTATCGATCCTGCAGCCGCTGCGCACGCTGTGCGCGGAGCTCGATGCGATCGAACCGGCGGTGCTCGCGACCTATCCGACCGCCGCGGCGGTCCTGGCGGCGGAACGCCGAGCGGGGCGGCTGCGCCTGCGGCCGCGCGAGATCTGGCTGGGCGGCGAGCAGCTGACCGATGCGGTGCGGCGCGAGGTCACCGAGGCCTTCGGCTGCCGCGTCCGCGAGACCTACGGCGCCTCGGAATGCCTGTCGATCGCCTGGGAGTGCGAGCACGGTTCGCTGCACGTCAACACCGACTGGGTGGTGCTCGAGCCGGTAGACCGCGCGATGCGTCCGGTGCCGCCGGGCACCGCCTCCCACAGCGTGCTGCTGACCAACCTCGCGAACCGCGTCCAGCCCGTGCTGAGGCACGACCTGGGCGACAGCGTGACGGTCGACCCGGCGCCCTGCCCCTGCGGCTGCGCGATGCCCTCGCTGCGGGTGGAGGGGCGCCGCGACGACGTGCTGGTGTTCGAAGGGCGGGCCGGCACGGTGCGGCTGCTGCCGCTCGCGCTGGTGACCGTGATGGAGGACGAGGCCGGCACGTTCGATTTCCAGCTGGTCGCGCGGGATGCGTCCACGCTGCTGCTGAGGCTGCAACCGGCCGCCGACGGAATCGCGCGCGCCACCTGCCACGAGGCCCTGCGGCGCTACCTGGACTCGCAGGGCCTCGTCGACGTGCGCGTCGTCGACGATCCCCGCCCGCCGATGCACGAGGCCGTCAGCGGCAAGCTGCGGCGGGTGGCGAGCGGTCCGGGACGCTGACGGCGGGCTCAGCGCGAGCGGTCGGCGCCGGCCGCTCCCTCGAGCCAGGCCGGTCGCTGCGCCGCAACCGCCGTCATCACCGCCGCCGACAGGTTCGCCTCGGCCATGACCATGGCCGCTGCCAGTGCGCCGAGCGTGCCGATGTCGGCGGGAAGCGGTGGGACGATCGGTGCGACGGGAAGGTGCCCGGCCACCACCCGCAGCGCGAACGAAGCGGCCATCGCTGCCGCGCCCGCCAGGAACGCGCCGGCCACCAGCAGGCACGGACCGTGCGCCGGCCGTGCGGCCCGGCGCGCCGCGCCGATCACGATGCCGGAGACGGCCGCCGGCACCAGGGCGCCGACGGTGAACGCCCAGGGCAGCGACGACCAGACCAGACCGTCCGCCCCATGCCGGAAGGCGACGCCGACGGCGAGCGCGAGCAGGCCGAGCGGCAGTCCGAGCAGGCCGCAGGCCACCGTCGCGCCCAGGAGGTGCAGCTCGCCGGTCGGGCCGCCGGCGGCATGCCACAGCACCGCGACCCCGGTCGCACAGCCCCAGAAGCGGTGCGCGCCGTCGCCCGCCAGTCTGCGCGGGTCGACGCGCACGGCGGCGATGCCCAGTGCGAGGGCGACGAGCGCCGAGCACGCGAGAACGATGGTCGCGGACGAGGCTGGGTGCATGGGACGGCTCCCGGGAGCGCGACGCGCCGACCGCGACGCGTCCGAGCCCGCGGCGGCAACGTGCATGCCCGTCGGGCGTCCGTCGGGCACGCGCCTTGCCGGGTCTGACGATCGACGATCGGGTGAGCCGCCCAAGACGAAGGAGCGATGACGATGACGATGACGATGAGCGATACCCCGACCGGACGGGACG
>Ga0105105_10000084_pt1 | contig 41762 bp, 59 predicted proteins | sample PPLLaktember2015_4_FD_79108 | JGI IMG/M metagenome (GOLD analysis project Ga0105105, IMG submission 79108) | Freshwater sediment microbial communities from Prairie Pothole Lake near Jamestown, North Dakota, USA - PPLs Lake P8 Core (1) Depth... | ecosystem: Environmental > Aquatic > Freshwater >...
CCCATGTCTTCGATCGATACGCTTTTTACGCTTGATCTGGTTGAACAGATGATCAAGCAGCAGCCGAAGCAGGTAGTGCGCAAGATCGTCACCTCATGCGATCCTGCGCGCGAGGGCGATGACGAGTGCGTGATCTACGGGGGAATATCCGGACGCGTTGCAAAGCAGGATATCCTTATAAAATCTAAGGCAGAGGTTGTATGCTCCCGGATCCTGCAGATGACGAAGCTTGTGGGGGCAAATCACATCATCATAGATTGCGATGGTCTTGGCGGTCCTATCGCCGATTTTGTGCGCATCCTTAAGCCTCAGTCGATAACGCTTCAGGAGGTCCACTCGGAGGGCACTCCGGATGACGAGCAATACGAAAACCTTAAGGCGGAAATGTGGTTTTACGCGCAAAGGGAAGCCGAAGAAGGCCGCGAACAGATCCCGGATGATGAATATTTGAAGCAAGAGCTCCAGGAGATGAAGTATTTCATTAACAAAAAAGGCAAGATCCAGATTGAAAGCAAGGAAGACCTGAAAGACAGGATCCACAGATCGCCGGATCGTGCCGATGCATGGGTGATGAACGTGTGGGCCAGGAAGACTTCGAAGGTGATTCACAAGATGGACGCTTACTCTGATGATCCGGATGGCCAGGAAGTATCTTCCGGAGCCAAGAGCGCGATGGCCGCGTAAAGGAGTTTAAGATGGCAGAGGAAGTACAGAAAACGCCGGGAGAGATTCAAGATGAGGATTTGCGCCGGGAAATCGATGCGCGCTGGAAAAGGTGTGAAGCTCATTATGGTCCCTGGGATGAAGTAGGAAAAGAAGATTATAACTTCGCCCTGGGAGAACAGTGGACAGATGAAGACAAAAAAGCCCTGGAGGCGCAAGGGAGGCCTTGCCTGACGTTTAACCGGATCCAGCCGATCCTTAACCTAGTTGGCGGATATCAGCGCGAAAACTCGGCCAGGATCAAGGTCAACCCTGAGGGAGGGGAAGACGCCACTTTTTCCGAAGTATGCGATAAGGGAATCCATTTTATCGATAAAACGTCGCACCTTAGTTTTAAGCTGGGGTACCTCTTCGATGATGGCACGCATTGCGGTAAGGGATTCCTAGAGGCGATCATCACATACGAAAAGGATCCAATCCGAGGAGAAGTGCGGTTTAAACAGCGTACCCCTTATCAGGTGCGCGTGGATCCTGATTGCACAGAGTACGACATGAACGAAGGAGCCGGATACCTGTTTAAGGCCTGCAAGCTTTCACGTCGTGAACTGGTCACTTTATTTCCCAAGAAGAAAAAGCTTATTGAGGGGTTTGTTGAGGATAACGACGACTATATGGCCAACGGTTCAGGGGATGAATCCGTAGGCGATGATGATGACTACGGTAATAAGCCGAATTCCACAAGTGCTGTTAATAAGACTTCTGATGATTCCGACGGTGACGATGATGCGCTTGAATCTGATCAGAAATTCACTCTTAAGGAATACTGGCGGTATAAATATGTCACTAAGTTCTTTGTTATCGAGCTTGAAACCGGTGAGCCGCGCCGGTTCGATAAAAAAGAAGAAGCCGAATCCTTTATCATAAAGCAGACATCCGGGAAAGTAATCGAGCGCACGGTCCCGGAGATGTGGGTTGCGGATAAGATTGCCGGGCATATTGTCCAAGATATTGTTTCTCCTTTTGAGCCGTATTACTCAGGATTCCCCTTTTTCCGATATTTGGCCAACTGGGCGCCAAACGCAGAAAGCGAAGTCTTGCGTGTCCAGGGGATGACCAGGGCAGTCAAGGATCCTCAGCGCGAAAAGAACAAATCGAAGTCCCAGTATTTGCACATTCTTAACACGCAGGCTAACTCTGGATGGGTGGGGGAAGAGGATGCGTTATCTCCAACGGGATGGAAGAAGCTTGAAGATCTGGGATCTAAACCTGGCGTGATCGTAAAGGTTAAAAAGGGGTACTACGAAAAGCTGCGCGAGATCCAGGCCAAAGGGCCAAACCAGGGGCATTTGATCCGTGAAGAGAAAGCCGATGAGGAGTTCAAGCAGATCCTGGGGATCAATCCGGATCTCATGGGGCTGCAGGAAGGTACCGCCTCGGGCCGCGCGATCGCGTTGCGCGTGAAGCAGGCGATTATGGCGTTGGTGCGCTTGTTTAAGAATTACCAGTACACAAAAGAGATCCTGGGTAATTTCATGCTTGAGGTCATGCCGATGGTTTTCGATGAGAAAAAGCTAATGAAAGTTATCGGGCCGCAGTACATGAAGACCGCGGTGCGCGAAGATCGTCCGGATGGTTTGCAGCCCGGGCACATTGCGGCATACCTCACCATGATCAGAGATAATCAGTATGACGTGATCGTGACTGAGGCGGATCAGAACAGCACGATCCGCTATGAAACATTCCAGGAGCTCTCAGAGCTATTGAAAGCCGGCGCGCAGATACCTCCGGACTTACTGATCGATTTTATGGATCTTCCTAATGCTGACGAGATTAAGAAGAGGATCCAGGAATACCAGGCCAACATGGCGGCCGCGGCATCTGCCGCGAAAGGTCAACCGGCGGCCTGAAGCGCCGGGAAATAACGGAGGATGATATGGCTGATCCAAAAGGGAAGGTAGACGTGAAGGTGCTTGAAGCAAAACTCGACAAAGGTGAAGAGCTCACTAAGGAAGAGGAACAGTTTCTTTTGGAGGATGAAGGTCCTGTCGATGGATTTGCCAAGCCTACGATCACGGATGAGCAGAAACCGGATGAAGAAAAAGAGGAGCCGGCCGTAAAGAGCGCGGAAGAGATCAAGGCGGAAAAAGATGCAGCGGTTGCTAAGCAGGCCAAGGATGACAAGATCAAGGCGTTAGGCCTGCCAGAAACTGCAACTAATGAGGAGATCACGGCCGCGGAGACCAAGATCCAGCAAGCCCAGGAAGCAAATGATCCATTTTTAAAGATCGAGAAAGAGCTTCAGAAGCCTGAAGGCCAGGAAGATCTTAAGGATTTCACGGTCCGGGAGAAAGCATATTTCCATCAGATGCGCCGGGACCGTAAGGCAAAGCAAAAGGCCGAGGAGGAACGTGATGGAGCTTTGTTTGAGTTATCCAAGGCCAAGAAAGAACCGACCAAGAAAGAAGAGCCGGCGGCCGCCAAAGATCCGTTGGAAGGCAGGGATGATACGGATTTCCTGACCGTTGCGGATGTCAAAAAGATTTTAGCCGGCGCGCCTAAGGACCAGTCTCCAGTTACCACCGCATCATTCGTGTCGAATCCGATGGTGCATAGTTTTCTTGAGAAGTGTGACGCAGAAGCATCCGGTAAGCTTGCCGACTATGAAGAAGTCATGGCGCTTACCGAAGAGATAATCAACACAAACCCTGCCTACCAAAAACAGGTAGTAGAAGCCCTGATGAAGGGCGATAACCCGGCCGTAAAGATTTACGAGCTGATAAAGGGAGATCCGGAGTTCTCCAAGCTTTTTCCAGTTGCTCAGACTAAGGTCAAAGCGAGGAAAAGCAAAGCGTCCGAGACGTCCGTTAAAAAAGAGGAGCCCAAAGTGAAGACCGCCGATGAGTTGGAAAAAGAGAAAAAAGCGAAAGAGGCGGAAGATGCTTTGGAGCAAAATAAAAATAAACCAAAGACGTCCGGACACGCGGAAGGAAAAGAGGTGCTTGAAGGCACAGACCTCACGATCGAACAGATCGCTTCCATGAGTGACATGGAGTTTCGGAAGCTCCCTAAAAAGGCGCGCCAGAAATACCTCGAGCTGTACGGATAATCATCCGGAGGAACACCAATGACGTTATCAGCCACCAATGCTGCTTTAAGGCCGGAGTTATGGCGGAAGCAGTTGTTTGCCGATGTAAGGGATTCATTGTATATGAATCGTTTTATCGGTACCACCGAGCAATCCATGATCCAGGAATTAGAGGATCTGAAAGCTGCTGCCGGCAGCAATATTAGTTTCGGACTCGGTATGAAGTTGTCCGGAGCAGGTAAGTCCGGGGATGATACCCTGGAAGGCAGTGAAGAGGCAATGGTCGATTACGATGAAGATGTCGCCATCGATCAGTTGCGCCATGCAGTACGTCTCACCGGTAACATGGACGAAAAAAAATCGGCCTACAGCATGAGGACCTCAGCAAAGAATCGTCTGGCCGACTGGTTCGCGGAGAGGATCGAGCAGGAGATTTTCGATAAGCTCTGCGGCAAAGCATCGTCCACCTTCGCAAACACCCCGACAGCTGCGGCCGCTTCCCGGTCCGTATTTGCCGGCGGCCAGTCTGCGGTAGGAAACGTAACCAGCGCCATGAAGATGGACACCAAAGTCTTGGACAAGGCTAAAGAAACCGCGAAGCTTGCGTCTCCTAAGGTCAAGCCGATCCGCGTAGGAGGCAAGGAGTATTATTTGGCATTCCTGCACACCTATGATGTGACCGCGCTTAAACAGGATCCGGTGTATAACCAGTCCGTCCGTGAAGCTGGTATTCGTGGAGAGGATAACCCGATTTTCTCGGGAGCCGTGTCGAATTACAACGGCATAATTATCCATGAGCACGAATACGTGTATCGTACCAATGACGGGAACGGAAGCGCGTATATCGCGCGTAACGTCCTCTGCGGTCAGCAGGCAGGCGTGATCGCCTGGGGCCAGCCGGTGAAGTGGGTCGAGAAATCGTTCGACTACGGAAACAGCTGGGGTATTTCCTGCGGCGCCATCTTCGGAGTTATCAAACCGTTGTTTAATAGCATTGATTACGGGGTGATAACAATGTTCACGGCATCCGCGGCAGCAAGTACTGCGTAAGTAATTGGGGCGGCCCGGGTGTAATGTCCCCGGGCCTCTCCGCTAACCGGAGGGATAAAACGTGGGACATACAGAAAGAATCGAAAGTCGCGGTTACTGGGACAAGGGGATCTTTGATGTCCTCTATGATTTTGTAACTAATTTCAACGCGTTTATCACCAAGATAAACACGGATACAGGCGACGATGCGATCTCCACAAGCTACCCGATCAGCACCCCGACTATTGGCGAAACGTATGGTAAAGATATCCAGCCGCTCGCTATGCCGCAAGGCAAGGTTAATCTTCTGCTTTATAATATCCGGACGAATTTCAACGCGGTCTTGGATTTACTGGCAGCGGATGACGGCGTTAATGGTACGACTGTTTTTACCGCACAGAAGTTTGCTACCACCGAGCACTTGATCGATGTGTCAAATGCCCGGATAAAGCAGTTGGGAGAATTCCAGGATGAAGTTGCAGCGTTCCTGGATGATCTTGTTGATAGGTGGAATCGCGTTTTGAGTCTGTGTGATTCAGATTCACAACTCGATGATACGGATTATCGAAGCGCGCTTGGCCTGAGCGATGTTGTGGAGAGTTCTTCCTCAAGCTCCAGTTCATCCTCATCCTCATCCTCGTCGAGTTCTTCGTCTTCGAGTTCCTTCTCCAGCTCGTCAAGCTCTTCGTCCAGCTCAAGCTCGTCGTCTTTGAGCAGTTCGTCCAGCTCAAGCTCGTCTTCGAGCTTATCAAGCTCTTCGTCCAGCTCAAGCTCGTCGTCTTTGAGCTCTTCGTCCAGCTCTTCGTCGAGTAGTTCTTCTTCAAGTTCCAGCTCTTCATCGAGCCGGAGTTCTTCAAGTTCGAGTTCTGAATCGATCGGATAAGACAGATCTTTCCCCTGGGCCTTCGGGTCCGGGGGGATCTTTTTAAGGAGGATAAAATGGCCGCAAAGATGATGAGAGAAGATGGATATGTTACTCCTTCGGATGATCCGAATTCCGGAGGGATAATTCATATTAAAGCCTTCATTGGCCACGGTGAAGGAGTAACGGTTGGAGATAAGATTGTCCTTAGGGAGGGCGGTCCTACCGGAGAGGTAAAGTGTATCGCTGTTGCTAACGCAGCGAACGGAGAATTCGGACAAAATTATCCTGAACCAGGAATTGATATTAAGACTCCGGTATATTATAGCGAACAAAAAAGCGGTGGATCTATTAAAGCAGATATCGTGTGGCGGTAATAAAAATCGGGGGATAAGATGAGCTTGTTCTTAAGAGGAGTTTCTGGGTCAAATTCGAGTTCTGATTTAGATAAACTTGCAGGAATGGGAGGGTTGGATTTTTTAAAACGATATGCTGATCCTGCTGTTATTGATTCTCCCGATGCTGATTATTATAAGGGATCGGGAACGACAACTGTCATTGCAGATCGTTCTGCCGCTAATCCAGCAAAATATTATGATATCGACGGTATCCTGCGAGATTATTTGACTGCGAACAAGCTGAGACATACTTATGGGGTATATACCGACTTGGGGTTTATCCGTAAGCCGGGAATCCTTCAAGAGCGGCAATCAACTAACCTTTTGTTGTATTCGAACGATCTTTCAAATGCCGCCTGGACAAAAACCAATGTTGTGATAAACGGTAAAGATTCTTCTTTGGTTTTACAGTTTAAGCTTAATGAATCAGCTGAGAATGCTTCCGTAGATGATGCTTCTCTTAAGGGGTATGATGGCGTTTCTGCGAGGAATACCAGTTTGCTTTCAGTGGCAGGTAAAATTGGCAACTGTTTTAATTTTAACGGATCAACCGATTTGATTAGTATCGTCGACAATCCAGATTTACGTATGATTTCCGGAGGTACGATCATGGGGTGGATCAAGCCTGACGGATACGGTGGAGGAAACCAGGGAAGGATTATTGATAAAAGTACCGGGACAAATGCTCAGAATGGATATTATATACGGTATAGCTCTCCCGGACTTCTTTACATGAAAGTCAATAGCGAATCCAATTCCGCATGGTCAACTAACAATTCAGTTCAAAATGGGGTGTGGCAGCATTTTGCGGTTACTTTCGCAGCAACCGGCCGTAGGTTTTATATTAACGGTGTTGATGTAACCGGAACAGGAACCGGGAACTCTTTACCTCCAGATGTTGCCGGGGTGGTAAAAATTGGGAATAGGGCATCTTCTTCTGATCGCGGATTTGATGGGGGAATAGATGATCTGCGTGTTTATAATCGGGTTTTGACGCAGACAGAGATCGCCGCTATTTATGCGGAAGAAGACGAAGACGATCTCGTTCTTAATGGTAAAAGTGTCGATGATACATACAACACCCAGGTCATAAAGACTTCTGCCGCCAATGGCACAGTTACGCAGCAGGTTACTTCTACCGGAGATAATGTTGGGTCTTTCTTTTTAAAAAGGAAATCCGGAACCGGATATGTCTGGGTATCAGTGGATAATGGCTTGACTGTACAACTCTGTTATCTTTCTTCTTCCGTATGGCGAAGATTTAAGTCTTCTGCGTCGGTAATTAATCCGACCGTTATGATCAAAATATATACGAGCGGAGACGAAATCCTGTTTTGTCATTCTCAGGTAGAAACCAGAACGAATCCGACTACTCCGATTTATACTACTGATCAGGCTGTTACTCGGAATGCCGAGTCTGTTTCGTTTCTCCTTGTTGGCAACAGAAACTCCAGAACGGAAACCTTTTTCCTCCATTTTACCAATCTTGCAGAATTAGATGCCAATACTTCGTCGAGAATTTTTTGCGATACATCAAATCCTCAGAGGCTCTTAAGGAAGTCTTTGGGTGGCAGTACGACCATTTCTTTTAAGCCAAATCTCACAAATAGTTCTTCTTCGGGATGTTCATCTCCCACTTTTCCTCTTAGAAGAGGAGAGAGTTATGTGACATGTATGGTTTCCGATTATCAGATAGGAACGAAAGCGTATATTAACGGAGTGCTGGAAGACGAAGACGATACGGTCTTTACTGATAATGCTTGGGTTGGCGGAAGTTTTTATCTCGGTGGAAGTAATGCCGGATCAGGGGCAGATATCATAATTCACGATGTTGCGGCATACGGTAAGGTTTTAAACGATGCGGATGTCTTGACTGTTTCTCGGATATTTTATAATAATAATCCCGACATTTCTTTTGGTTTATTCTCAGATATGCATCTTGATCTTGTGGCACCTACGGCAGGAGGAGCAAGCGCGTCTTCCAATAGTGTCTTAGCAGCTGCAGTGGACGTCTGGAACCTCGATTCTTCTGTACGTTTTATTGTTGGCTTGGGGGATAATATCGACGGAGATAGCAAGGAAGATGATATTTATAATTTAGCTCGGATAGATGATGTGCTTGATTCTTTTAAAAAATTATCTTATTTGATCATGGGGTCGCACGATGTTGAAAAAATGTCGCGTTCTGAGTTTATCACTAACTGCCGGCATATAGTTTCTCCCGGATATTATTCTTTTGATCTCTGGGGATGGCATTTCATATGTTTAGATGGAGGCGATGGGGGCAGTCCGTATGTGATGAGTTCGGATCAGTTAGCCTGGTTAGCGGCAGATCTATCCGCTTCTTCTTTGCCAAAAGTAGTGTTTATCCATGCCCCGGTCTACCTTAATTATCCTGGAAATACTGCTGTCATAACCGAAACAGGAGATGGAGCCAATCAGCTGAGTAATTGGGTTTTTTCCGGAATGACGCTTTCTAATTCTGACGTTTTTAAGGTTTATTGGAGTCTTTCTGATTCTGAAGGAACAAGGATTGTTTCTATTTATAGCGACTCAGCAAAGACTATAAAGGTCGCAGAAGGATCTTTGGTTGGTGATGGTTTGATCACGTTGTCCGAGGTCGGGGGAAGCGGATTAAGCGGATCCGTTACAGTAACATATACTTCTGATGATACTGATGCAAGTAATACCGTTATCGTCGGAGAATTTACGGCATATCCTTGGGGATATTATCAGTATAACGCAAAAGATACCCGGGAGTTATTAGAAGCTGTGCAAAATGTAAAAGTGGTTTTTTCCGGACACCTGCATAATGATTATAATTCCGTAGTCAATGGCATCAGGTACTTTGGCTTACAAAACCTAAGTGGAGGAGGTGATACCGCAACGATAAGGTTGAGATCTGACGGAACGATTAAGATGGCGGGAGCAGGGAATCAAGATTCATACGATCAATAAACTAGCCCGGGAAGGCGAGACAACAAAAGGAGAGCTGAATGAAAGATCACAATCTTTTTAAGCCGCAGACATTGGAAGAAGGCAAGCACGCCGTTGTAGGGAACTGCAACGGTTTCACTATGGCCGAACGTTGGGAAAAAGAAACGCCGGCTTTTACCGAAGCGATTCTGCGCTACGTTAAGCGCGAAGGAGAGATCCTGGATTACGGTTGCGGAGTTGGTCGACTGGCCAAAGAGATCCTCACTCAGGATGCTTCCGTTTTTGTCACAGGAACTGATGCTTCAGCTGCAATGATGGCTAAGGCTGAAGAGTACGTCCAGAACGAACGATTCCATACACAGGCTCCGCAAGCCCTGGATCAGCGTTTTGATCTGATCTACCTGGTGTATGTTCTGCAGCATGTGCCAGCAATCGAGATCCGGGAGGTCCTCTCCAGGATCCATACGTTGCTTAAGGATGACGGCGTATTCATTTATTGTTCCAGTGAATACCGGATGGCGATCAGGTTTGATGGTGGAGGATTCTTTGATGATCGCTTTTTAGGTGTTGACTTAAAAGCGGAGATCCTCAGGTTCTTTGAGATAAAGAATACCCTCTTCCAGGATCCGGACTATGTGAAGAATGATGTACTCCGGAAGATGATTACCGGGAATGAAGGAGAGTTAGCGCATCCGGCGTATATCCTTACCAAACGTAAGATCGAAGGACCCTTGTTTAATGCCACGCCGGCTGTGGATGAAGAGCGTTCTGCGGTCGTAAACGCAATAAACGGCGGAGGGATCCGCATCTCTGAAGAGAGCGAAGAACAGAAAATAGATTTTGAGCGCAAGGCGTGGGATAAAACGAATCCGAAGAATATTCTCCTGATAAACCGCCTGGCCCCGGGGGATATCCTGGTGATGACGAATGCGATCCGTGACCTGCATAAGGCACATCCCGGCATGTACCTTACCGATATCCGGACACCTTGCGACGCCTTATTTGCAAACAATCCGCACATCACTAAATTTCTGTATGATGAAACGGAGTATTCCCGGATCAATTCAGATTTCTCAGCAAAGCCGCGCTGGAAAAAGCATCCGCGGTATAACACGGCTTTTATGGGGAATATCATGGTTTTGGACATGCACTATCCTTTAATCCATAAATCGGGTACCCGGGGATCACACTTCTCAGAAGGCCACAGGGATTTTCTTGAGCAGGCTTTGGGGATCAATATCCCTCAGACTGACCTGCGGCCGGAGATCTACTTATCCCAGGATGAGGTTAATTGGCCATCGCCGGCACTTGTCAAGGCTGGCGTAGAGGGACCGTATTGGGTGATCAATGCCGGTAGCAAGGGAGATTTTACCCTGAAGCAGTATCCTTTTTACCAGGAGGTTATAGATAAGCTTAAGGACCGGATCACCTTCATTCAGATCGGACAGAAAGAGCATAATCACATTCCGCTTATAGGAGCGATTAGCCTCGTCGGACAAACAGATATCCGCGAACTGGCAAGGTTGATTTCAAAAGCTGACGGAGTGATCACCTGCGTATCTTTGCCGATGCACATGGCGGCTGCATTCAATAAGCCGTGCGTGGTGGTAGCGGGCGCGCGCGAGGGTACGCGCTGGGAGCTTTATCCTAATCACCAATTTCTCTACGTCAACGGATGCTTGCCTTGCGCCTCTTACGATGGATGCTGGAGAGGTAAGGTCGAGGATTGCAATAATAAGAAAGAGAACGTACCGCTTTGTATGCACCTGATCTGGCCGGAGGATATCGTTCGAGCAGTTGAGAGATACTACGAGGGAGGCATGCTGGAGTATACCGCTTCCGGAATAAAAACGGAGGTGGTGGCATGAATAGAATAATTTATACCCCTGAAGGTATATCCGACTGCATCCGAGAATGGTTAGTTCCGGATCCGGCGATCAATTCCGCAGTATTCAATACGTTGAGGATACTTAAGAAACACAACCCGGGAGATACTTATTATGAAGCGTACCTGAGCCACTACCAAAAACGAGGCCCGGGATTTTTTGATTATTATCATCTTCTTTGGAGCATAGGATCTGTTTTGCAGCCGGAGAGGATTATGGAGATCGGATGCCGGACGGGTATTTCGATCTGCCAGCTGCTTTCATCGATGATCGAGCCGAAGTTACCGGAAGTGTATCTGTTCGACGTATTCAATGACGGATTCATTTCTCCGGAAGTGGTGAAGATGAATCTGCGTGCGCTCAACCTTCCTCTGGATAAAATCCATTTCATCGTCGGTGATTCCTTGGTTACAGTTCCGGAAAAGAAGTTGATCGGGATGGACTATATTCTGGTTGACGGAAATCACGATAAGGTCCCGGCGCGGCAGGATCTCGAAAACGTAATTCCCTCATTAAACAAGGGGGGCTTGCTCTTGTTCGATGACATTGCTCCGGACGGATGCGATCTTATCGATGTCTGGAACGATTTTAAGGCCTCCCACGCCGTTGAGTTTTTCTTCCATGAAAACCTCAACGGTAAAGGGATCGGCGTGGGGGTGCGACGATGATAGAATGGGGCGATCGTGCATTATACTTGGCTGGTGTACCTCCCGAGAAACTCGAAGAGTGTATCGAGTGGGCCTTTGGTAAGGTTGATCCGAGTGAATCCCTTGATGATCTACGCAAGCGATGGAACGCTAAACATAAGGATATCTTCGTGGTAAGCATCGATGATAACCCGAAAGCCTTTATCTGGTCCATCGGCAAGGCGTATGTCCTCCACAACATAACACCGTCTCCGATAATCGTGCCACGGCGTTTTATAGGAGGGCCTAACTGATGAACGGTAAACAGGCAAAATTTTTACGAAAGAAGGCCAAGCGCTTTGCTGCTAAAGAGCAAGAAAAACTGATCCCAGAGTTTAAGCAGTTTGTCAATACGCAGCTTAATTCCGGGGAGCGCTTTATCCTGGCCTGGCGGTTAATGCGGAAGAGGTTTTAAGATGGAAGATCTTAAACTGGTGTCTACTGATGATCTGGTTGCGGAATTGCTGAGCCGTCACGATCATGCTGTTTTTATGGGCGTGAAGATAAAAAGCTATCAACCCGGGCAAGAGACAAAAGAAGAATTGGCCAGTATTGATTCGTTGCGCCGGTGGATTGGGAATAGCTATACCTGCGCCGGGCTTTGCAGCTCATTGAGTAAGTCGATCCTGAATGATTTTTCCGAAAGAGAGCAACCTTTAGAAAAAGGGGATTATTGATGCAAGAGATAAAGATCCATTCTATCGGAGATTCTCATGCCTGGCACGCCTGGTTGAAGATACCCTTTGTCCAGACGCATACGATAGGCCCTATGACGATGTACCGTTTCGGCCAGGATCATCCGATCGTAGTGGGAGGAATCCCGGAAGATACGATTGCGGTTTTCTGTTGGGGTGAGATTGATTGCCGCTGTCATATTTTTAAACATCCGCCTTTTCCGGATACGATCGACAAGCTTGCCAGTGATTACCTGACGTCCGTGGATCACAACGCCAGGATTCATCCAAACATCTGGCTCTTTAATGTGGTGCCTCCTCCGCGCAAGAAGGATGTCCAGGAGAACCCTGATTTTCCTTTCCTGGGATCTGATGAGGAGCGCCTGAGTTTTGTGAAACGACTCAATGACCGACTAAGGGAGAGCAGCTATCCTTTTATCGACGTGTACGATAAGTACTGCGACAAAGATGGATTTTTGATCCCGGAGTTAAGCGACCGGCATGTGCATATTGAGGATCCGGCCGGATTGCTTCTTGAGCTTCAGAAAAGATTAAACCAAGAGGAGGAATCGTCTTTTAGTGCGATTCCTGATGTATGACACAAAACCAGTTTGTCCCGGAGAATATCCTGATCCCTTTTTTCGGCAAAGATGCGCACTTGGTGGGTGTTGAGATCGGGGTGATGACTGCATGTGGATCCGTGGCCATGCTGGACCGTATGCCTAACCTCAAGTTGATCTGCATTGATCCCTGGAAGCATGTTCCCGGGGCGCCATTTGAGGCAGGACATGATCAGCCTTACCACGACACCAATTATCAGCATAGTTGCCAGCGCTTGGCGCAATACCCGGGCCGAGTAACGATCCTGCGCATGGGAAGCGATGAGGCGGCTGAAGAGGTTCCTTTTGGAATTGATTTCGTGCACATTGATGGGCACCATACGGAAAATCAGGTTACACAGGATATTTTGAATTACTGGCCAAAGATCAGGCATGGGGGATTAATTTCCGGACACGACTACTTACAGGTACCGGATGTCACTTGGGCTATTGATAAGGTTTTCTTAAAAGATAGGATCCACACGGGGGAGGATTTCACCTGGTGGGTCTATAAATAGGTTGTTAAAGGCTGAAATAAGGCATGGTATTCAAAAAGTTTGTGCTTGAGAAATGCGAGATCTCCTCATTAGGCATAGAAGAATACCCCGAAACGCGCTACGGGGCTAAAAAGGGGCAATAATGGCAAAGGTAATTGAACCGCTTTATTCAGAAAAGAAGCTTATTCAGGAGATTAGCACTGATACCAATAGAGTGCTAATTGTCTTTTGGCATGGGCTGGGTGATCTGATCATGTTCCTCAACCCTTATTTCCGCTTAAAAGAACTCTACCCGGACATCCAGTTTGATCTGGCGGTTCAAGAAGGCCTTTCTTTTGAAGATATCATCCCCTGGACAAAGTTCGTAAGTGGGGATCAGATGGGCTACTTAGAAGATTTGCCGTACGATATTGTAGCTAAAATTCATTTCCCTATGGAAGACAACGGTCCTTTAACCAAGGCCGAGATCTGCTGCAAGAACGAGTTGGGGATCGATCCGGTATGCGGCCATAAGCTTATCCCGGAAACACCGCGCCGGCTAATCGGAGTGCATTTTAATATTACCTGCCTCCCGGATGCGGCCAATCCGGATGAGGAGACCGCGCGCAAGGTATGGCAGGAGATCCTGGATGCCGGATTCATCCCGATCGAAACTCACTTTGAGCACGTCTTCCACAACCCGGCGAATAAGAAATTCGATTTTATCGATTGCTCAGTCCGCCGCGCCCGGGCGCGGATATCAAATCTCACCGGCCTATTCAGCAGCCTGGCCGGCTTCGTGGGAGTAGTGAGTGGTAATTTCCATTTGGCTCTGGCGATTTTGCCGAGTAACAGGGTGATGTTCCTTGAAAAACACTTAAAGCTCGAGTGTTTTACTCGCCTTCCCGTCGCCAGGGCCTCGATATTGCCGGGGCAGTTCCCGGATGGCGCAGTCAAGAAGTGGCTTAAAACCTTAGAAGGAGGATAAAATGGGCGGAAAATTATTGTGGTCGGGATTAACGGTTATCATGGCCGGGCAGTATTTCAATATGAATCCCTTTACTCAAAAAGTAGGGGCGGCAATTATGCTTGTCGGATTGATCTTGCTGTTGCTGGACAAATAAGGGAGGGTACGATGTTGACAAAGAAAGTTGATCCATTCATCAATCTTAAAGAGAAGTCTCCGGATACGATGGCGATGCCGGTGGAAACAAAAGAAAAGCCGGAATCGCGCGGTCCTTCATTTTATGTATCCGATATCGAGCTTCCGATCGATGATAAGGATCTTGATAATTTATTGGTTGCGGAGATCAAGCTTACGCCGCGAAGAATATCAAAAAGCACCACGAACGGAAAGAAAAACGTATCCTATGATTTTGAGATAACCGGGATTCGCTTCAAAAACTAATGGATTCCGTAGACGAGAAGATCGTCAATGAATGGTTAGATAAGAAAGGTATCAAGGGTAAGTTCCGCAAAGAGCTTAAGAAAAAAATAGACAGGGTATTAAGAAAAGGGGTTAATCGAGAATGCAGATTTTAAGGGGAGGACAAAAAGAGTTTTTTCCAAAGGACCGCAACGCCTTTTTTGTCGGGGCTACGTATGGTTACGTTCCGGAATTATGCGCCATGCTTAACAGCCTCGATTATGTAGGATCAAAGGCGGATGTCCACGTCCTGGGGATTGAGCTTCCTCAGGATTTTGTCGATCAGATGGCGCAGCTGAATTACGAAGTGATATTCCATGAGATTCCGGAAAGCGAATGGCAAGCCGGCCGCGGCCGCAGCGAGATCGTGTGTCGTAAGCGTTACTGGTATGCCGCAGAGTTTGGCGTCGGGAAATATGACGCGGTATGCGTCCTTGATGCGGATCTGATTTTTGCGCGTAATCCTGAACAGTTTTTCCGGATTGCCTCATCAACTGGATTTATCCTGGGACCTTCAAAAGAACAAAATAAGGTGTATGACGAAGATCATCACCTAGTGGATGTTGAAGGTAAGGGTTTGACCTGGATATGGAACGTCGAGCGCGGCTATTACAATGATAAAGATCTCTGCAACTGCCCGGTATTCTTAGATCCGTATAAATGGGAAGGGGCGTTGCGCCTCAGTTGGGACGTGTTTATCAACGGGGAATTCCGGGCGCCAGATATGGACGCGATGAATCTAGCTTTTCTGCACGTTTATGGTCATGACAAGATCATCAAACTCCCGGGTTTGCAATGGTTGGGAACGAATGAGCAGCTGCTCAAGCCTTACATCCGCGCAGTAGAACGCCGCGGTCTGTTGTTCACGGAGTGCGGACTGGAGATATTTTCTTACCATGGTCAGTATTACAAAGAAAAATGGCGCGCGCAGCAACTAATCAACCGGCACGGATGCGCAGCCGGATATCTTAAAGCCACGGAATGCTGCGACGACATTGCTAAGGGGTCAATGGATTTATTATATAGTATTTTTTTGAAGATGCTCGACTGGAAAATTAAAATCGATAAAAAGGAGTATCTTAATGCCTGAACCAAGTTCATCCAGTTCTTCGTCTTCTTCGAGTTCATCGTCGAGCTCTGCTTCTTGGGCTGATACTTCTGAATTTACGACAAATTGGCAGGATCGATCAAGCTCATCAGCTGATTGGACCGATAACAATAAAGCCGTTACGGATTTCAAGGATCGGCCGAGGTAAGGAGGACCTATGATATTAAGCGCGTTTAAGACATACGTAAAGCAGGACTGGAAGCGGACAGATAAGGATACCGAACTGGTCCAGGCTTATAATGATTCGATCGTATATATCTCAATCTCCATGCCACACGGAGGGTATAAGTACCAAAGCTATGTGCCGGCAGTCGTTGGCCAGCCGAATTATCCTCTCCCGGATAATATGATCTACCTGATCCATCCGATAAAGTTCCTGGAGGGATCTGGGACAAACGATTCCGGGTACCAGTTGGAGCAAATCTCTAAAAATGAGTATGACGTGATCGAACCAAATCCTAACCGGACCAACCCTCCCACTGGTAAGCCGCAAAAGTATTGTATTTTTTCCCGGGCAATATTGCCGTCTCCGATACCGGATTCTGCGGCATACCTTTTTGAAATAGACTGGAGTAAACGGCCGGCGGCATTATCCGGGGACAATGATCTTTCCGCCCTTGGATCAGAGTGGGACCAGATCCTCAAGTGCATGGTATTAAGTCGCCTAAACGGAGGCCTTGAACTGTTTGGAGAGGCGCAATATTGGAGAGCCATGTATGAAGATGTGTCAGGGAATCCGATCGGATTATATAAAAGACTCCTGGACATCGAGCGTGACCGTGAAGATATTTCGATTACCCAGGCCCAGAATAATAGTTTATAGAGGAGGACGTTATGGCAAACATTGCAATCGTACATACGATAACTCACGATGAAAACAAACCGGCCGGAAGTCGCGCGCGTAGCCTGGGTGATGATGATATCCGTGAAGCAAAGGCGGATACCCGGGAGCGCTTTGCGGTGGACCATGTGGCTCTGGCGGATGAATCCGGAGAGGCTGCAATCGGGATCCATAAACAAGTCACCATGCGCGCAGCTGCGGGAGATCTTACAGCATACGAAGATGTGGGAAGAGTGTATGCCAAAGTGGTATCCGGAATAATCGAGCTTTTCTTTATCGATTCTGCCGGCAACGCCACGCAGATCACAAGCGGAGGAAAACTTAATGATACAGTCCAGGCCAAACAGGGGGACTGGTTAGCTTCAAGCGTAACGACTGCCCGGGCCGGATGGACGAATGTTTCTGCAACATACTCCAATAAATTCATCCGGATCAATGCAACACCTTTAACTACCGGAGGCGCGGATACACATACTACTCCTGCGCATACTTTGACGACTGCGGAAATACCTGCGCATACTCATACCTACTATACCAGTGGTGCTTCAGGGGTAGGGACTACTGCCTACGCTGGTCAATCTGCCAGTTATGCTGGTGGTGGCCCTACTGATGCAAATACCGGAGGCGGAGGAGGCCACACGCACGATGCCGCGGACAATGTTCCGGTGTACGTGCAGGGGGTTTTGTTCCAGAAAGATTAATCGGGAGGAATAATGCCAGGAAAAGAGCTGAAGCTAAATCAACCTGAGGTACCGGGTATCGGCGTGGGGGGAGTGGTTATGTGTCCTTTTTTCAAAGGACCATGCCTTAAGGGGGGGTGTGAGTTATGGGTAGGATTAAAGCAGGGTGATAACTGGGTAGCTCGGTGTACTCTTTCCTGGATGACGGTGCTTGCAATTGAGACACGCCAGTCTATCGATAAAATCACCGCGCCCATGAAGGCGCCCTTGCAGAAAAAAGGGAGGAAATAATGCCTCTTCTTAGAAAAGGTGTAGTCATGCCGGTCAAGGGTATTGATTACAGTATGCCGGCGACTTTCATCGGGGATCAAAATGGGTTCCCGAAGAATATGTACTATTACCGCGGAGAACTGCGCAAACGCCCGGGTAAGACTCTTGTGGGATCCGCGATCGAAGGCGGCCAGATCATGGGTCTCTCCAAGCTTGAGACAAACAGCCTGGTCAAGTATGCGGTGAGAACATCGAAGACGAAGATCCAGAAGTACAATACTACCACTTCCGTCTGGGAATCAATCAGCATATCGGACTTTTCTGGAGGGGATGACGATTTCTTTTCCTTTGCTACAGTCACAGAAGATGGCCTGCTGATCATTAGCAACCTGCAGAATGTAATCCGTAAATGGTCCGGTAGCGGGAACGCGGCCGCACTTGGCGGCAATCCTCCCAAAGCAAAATTTATGACGTACCTTTCCCCATACCTACTTTTGGCGTATGTCGATGACGGAGTGAGCATAAATCCCTGGAAAGTCCAGTGGCCGGATACCGGTAACTGCCAGCAATGGACCGGAGGAAACTCCGGGGCCCAGCTTTTAAGCGATGATGCTTCTCCTATCCAAAACATTATGAAGCTCAACGAATACGCCGCAGTTTACAAAAAGGAGTCTCTGTGGATCCTAAATAAAGTGAGCACGACTGATGTGTTTCAGAAAAACTGCGTACGGACCGGCATCGGTCTTGCCGCGCCCCGGGCGCTTGCGGATGCCGACGGGAACCATTATTTCATGGCGTTGAATGATTTCTACATGTGGAATGCCGCAAACCAACCTACTCCTATAGGAACCGGTGTGCGCGATGAAGTGTTCAGCAAAATCAACCGCAACCGGATCAGCCGGTGTTTTGCGATCCATGTCCAAGAGCTTACCGAGATCTGGTTTTTCGTGGTGGTAGCAGGATCCGATTGGCCGACTGAGGTGTGGAAATATAATTACCGGAACGGATTCTGGTATTACGATACCTGTCTTGAGATCACCGCGGCAATGAAATGGGAAAAGGTGCTTTCTGAAACCTGGGATGACGATACCCCGGGATCATGGGATGAGGCGCTTGACGTGTGGGATTCCGGCGATTCGATCGCGGCGTGGGAAGAGATCCTTTTTGGTAACAAAGACGGCAATACGCTTAAGCTCGATTATACCAAAGCGGATGACCTGGGTGTTGCGGTTGAGGGGGTGTTTGAAACAAAGGATTTTATCGGAAATTCCCTGGAGTTAAAAAGTCGCTGGTTGCAGATCGACTTCTGGTCCCGGGGATCATCCGGCGCGCGCTTGTATGTCGATTACTCCGTCGATGCTGGGGATACTTGGGTAAACGTTCCCTACACCTCAAGCAAAGCGTACATTGAGCTTACTGAAAAGCCGGTGCAGTACAACGTGTATTTTGATGTTATTTCTTCCGAGATCCGCTTCCGGGTGCGCAATGCCGAATCCGGTGAGCTGTTTTATATAAAAGCATTCTTCCCATATTATTTATCAAAAGAGCAACGGAGGTAAGTGATGCCACATGATAACAACAGCGAAAAATCTTGGACAGAATGGTTGAGGTTGGCGACTCCCATAGGGCTTTTTGTATTGACTTTGTTTATTAATGGTTTGAGAAGCGATCTTCTTTCACTACGTGGTGATATCAAAGAAGTTGATGCCAAGATGTTCAAACACTTGACCAACGATGAAATCCATACTCCCAAGGCGATCGCGCTCACTCGTCCGGAATTCAACATCTACCAAGAAATGCGTACGAAGGAAATGAACGACCTGCGAGATGGGATATGCCGCATTGAAGCGCGGCTTATTGAGCACGATAAGGATGCGCGGGGGTTGAAGTAATGGTTGAGTTTAAAGCAGGAGATATATTCCTTTGTGATTCAGACCGGATAGGAGCCAAGATCGTTAAGTTCCTTATGACTGCTCCGACGGTGTGGCATTATATATGGCGGCATTTTAAGGGGACGCAGAAGCATGTCCGGTACTATCACGCAGGAATGATGTTGAGCGCGACGCAACTTATTGAGCAGCAGGGGAGAGTCCAGCTGGACAGCGCGGACAAGATTCTTTCCCGGGACGTAGTAGTATATCGCATGAAGAACCTTGAGGATGAAGCGCGTCTTATTTTATGTGTAGAAGCAATGAGCGAAATTGGACATGGTTATGATATCCCTCTTATTTTTGGGAAGACTTTGACTTGGCTTACCGGGATCCGGTTATTTACTGATATCCTGGGATTTTTGAGTGTCAACGAAGAGATTTGTGTTACCCGGGTTGGCTGGTGGTACTTAGGTTTGTGTCAGTTCGGGGTTAAGAACCACTCAGAACTTACGACACTCATCATGGATGAGTATTGCATGAAAAGCGCGGATTGGGAAGTCGTGTACCAAAACGCGGGAGGATGAATATGGCAGACAACGAGGCTTTCAGCTTCAAGAAGTTTTTTGCCTCTTTCTTTCAGGCTGTCCCCTGGATGAAGAATATTCGCTTTATCCTGGGGCTGGTGATCATCCTAGTGTTGGGATACACGATTTACCGGGCATACATCATGCCGAGGAATAAGCAGGTGCAGAACACACAGATCCATGTGGATAGCGGAGGCACGCTCAACTTGACCAATTCCCAGAAGATTGAGGAGAAAAAACGCCCCTGGTGGTTACCTCATTTATTCGGAGAGGTCTACGGATTTAAGGAATTTGAAGCAGCCGGCGGGTCCAGGACCGGCGTTGGCGGACGTGCCGGAGGGAGGTGGGAATGGTGATACTATCCGGCATTTTATATATAGCGCTATGCGCCTTTTTATGGCGCATGGGAGGGTGGGGTAAGGAAGACGGAAACCCACTTCCGGCAAAACAGTGGAGGACTGTGGGAATCCCGGTTACTTTGGCTGCATGCCTGGCAATACGTACCGGCATCTGGTGGATTTTTTTAGTAGAAGGCGCGCTGGTTGCGGCCTGGATAGTTCAGGGGTATGGGATCCCGGATGAATCGGATGAAGGATCATGGTTGGGGAGGATACTAAAGATAGGTTGGCTTACACGGGGGGTATGGGGTTTTCTAATGGCACTTGCCGCAGGTTTGGCTCTTGCTATTTTGAAAGTCTTACCGATTTTCAGGTTAGTGGTCTATGTGGCGGGATCGTTCGTCCTAGGGGCTCTTTTGAGCTATTTTAAGGTTAAGGATAAGTATATCGAGCCGGCAATTGGCGGTTGGATTGGATTGGTGGTGTTGCTTTGCAGATAAGGAACCGGATCAAGACATCCAGGCCTGCGGACAATAACGATTTTGAAAAGAATCTTGTCCAAGAGCTTTTCAGCTTTTCCGGGGAACTCGCGCAGATCCTCAACAAGGGTTTGAAATTTGAGGATAACTTTAATGCGGAGGTAAAGACGATTGCGGACTCAGGCCTTGCGGATACCCAGAATACAGTGGCCCACACCCTTAAGCGCGTTCCTTCAGGATTCATCGTGATCAAGATAAATAAGGGTGGCGTGGTGTATGATTCCGGGACCAGCTGGACAGATACCGCGCTCTATCTAAAGTGTAGTGCGGCCAATGCCGCGATTACTCTATTGGTGTTTTAATGACGATTACAAAGAATCTTTTGGACCATAGCATAATTCAATATACCGCGTGGGATGAGAAAAATCTTTATCCGGTAGGAATCGTGTGGGTTGCTTTTACGAAAACACAAAACGATTTAGTCGTGGGATTGCTTCTTCATGCAATGACTATTCCGCTAGCCCGGCGTACGGGTGTCTGTACGGCTATTTTCTCGTCGATAATCGAGGATTGCGATATCATGATTGGCGCAGTCGGTTCCGTTGAGGGAGGAAAAGCAGTCATGCAAAAGTTCGGTTTTATTTTAGATCCTAAGGTTGATATGTGGATATACAAAAAAGGAGGGTAGGATGGCGTGGATCGTTCCAGTAGTCAGCGCGCTTGCAACCGCATATTCTGCGTATTCTTCATCTCAAAAAAAGAATGAATCTGGAGGAGAAACAGTTACGGCCGACCAGATGATTCCTGCTTTCCAAAGGCAGACCGGCCAGGACCTTGCCAACTGGATTAGCAAGTATATGGGGAATTATGCTCCGGGGGAGGATTATACCGGTAAACTTTCTGCCGGCATGACCGGGCAGGAAAAAACCGGGCAAGGAATTCTAGACCAGTATTTAAGCGCTCCAAATACCGGAGGACTTTTCCAGCAAAGCCAAAAGCAGATTGAAGATACCCTGGCCGGCAAGTACGCAGATCCTAATGCTTCCCCGTTCATTAAGGCCATGAAGCAGGTGAGCGATCAGGACCTGCAGGATGCGATCAACCAGTCGCGGCGTGGCGCCGGTGCCCGGGGAAAGTTTTTTTCAACTGCATCCCTGGGGGAGGAAAAGGATCTTGCAAACCGCAATCTCCAGAGTCTCAATTCGGTAATCGGAGGGTTTATGCAGAACGAGCGGCAGAACCAGCTGAACGCCGTTCCGCTTGCGAATTCAATGGACCAGTACTCTATGCAAGGAGCACCGCTGGCTAAGGTTCAGGCTTCTCAAACGTACGGATCATTGACACGGACTTTAGAGCAAGCCGATCTTGAACGCCAGTACAATGATTATTTACGTAAGCGTAGCGAAATGGCTCAGCCTATAACCGCCGCTCAGTCGATGTATGGTACTCGAAGCGATTACGGGATCCCCAGCTGGCAAATGCCTCAGCAACAAGGAACAGATTCACTCAGCTCTATCTTAAGCGCGATAATGCCCCTTATGTCGATGTTTGGGGGAAGCGGTAGCAAATCCGGGACGACTACCACTAACTACGGCGGGGGAGCAACCGGAAGCAGTACTCCTTATATAAACAATTTCAAATATTCTTAGAGGGAGGATACGATGGCAGATTTTGAAAGAATTTTAGCGGCAATGGGGGCAGTCCCGTCCGGAACGCGGCCGAAAACTATTCTTGCCGGTGATGAGAACCAGGAACCCGGGTACTATGCCACGGATCCCTTGAGCAATATTGTGAGGGTACTGAAAAAGCGCCAGTTGGATATTGAAGCAACGCAGAAAAAACAGCAGGAGGCAGCGCAGAAAAAAGCCGATATGTATAAGACGCTGCGTGATGCCGGATATGAACCTAAAAAAGCGTATGAGGCGGTAGCCAAAAATCAGTTTCCGGAACCAGGGAAAGAAGATTTCTCTTTAAAGAAAAGTCCGCGTGACATTATTCTCGACAAGATGTCTAAGGGCCAGGTACTTACCGAGGGAGAGCAGAAAGTATACGATGAAACGATCCAGCACAAGGAAGAGGACGTAGCCAATCCTACTCAGGTAAAGATGCGGGATCAGATCCTCGGCAAGATCTCCCGAGGAGAGGCTTTGACAAAAGGGGAACAGAAAATATACGACGAGACGATAAAAAAGGGAGCTGCTAAATCCGGGGGACAAGATAATCTCGATGCGATCCTGTCAAATAAAAACACGACTTCCGCGCCGGATGCTTCGGTATCGGATCTCAGTATGCGTGGTAAAGATATGGTGCCTGTTATCTCTCCGGACGGTACTCCTGGATGGATTCCTATCAAGAAGTTGGCAGCGGCACTCAAGGCGGGATATACAACGAGGAAAAAATGAGCATTGAAGATTTTGGATTCGTAAAGGATGAAGGCGATCTTGGGTTTGTGGCGGATCAGGCGGGTAAAAGCGCGGTGGAGGATTTTGGGTTTCAACCTGATCAGCCGGCTAAACCAGAGCTTTCTATGGAAGCAGCGCTTGCTGCCGAAAAGCAGCAGATCCAACAAGCCCGGATGGACCGGCTGGCCACGGCGAAGAAAGAAGAAGCTTTCCAGGGGTTTTATTCTCAGATAGCCAAGGCTAATAAGCTTGATCCTAATCCGGACGCGCCGAATAACCGTTACGATTTCAGATCATACTTTGATGCGGTAAGCGCCGGCCAGGCGCAACCTCCCCAGATGCGTCCGGACAAGAAACAGTTTGCCCTTCCGGAAGATTTTACGCAGCCCGGCCATCCGGATTATTACGTTAAGACGGATCCGGAAACCTGGACGATGGAGCAAGCTAATAAGTACGTCAAGGATCATCCGGCGCAGTCTCCGGAACAGGAAGCGCAGTATAAGGTCTTTATTGATCAAAAGAAAGCCCAAGCGGCGGAACTTGAGGCCCGACTTACCGGATATGACAAGTATGTGCGCGATCAAGCCAATAAGCAGATTGCGGCAAAGCAGGAATATCCTCACGAAAACCTACTTCAGGATCCTGCGAAGTTAAGCGCTTTTGAGAGTTTCATGATTCCTTACACCAAGGGCACCGCGGGATTCTTTACGCGCATTGTTGGGATTGAACCGCTCAAGGGGGTTTATTCTCCGGAAGAGATTGCGCAGTCCCAGAAAGATCATCCGCTTGCCAACGCTTTCGGTAAGGCAGCCGGCGGCCTGGGCCCCATGGCAACTGCGGTGGCAACCTCTGGAGAATCTTTATTGTCCCAAGTATTTGCTTTTGGCGCATCCGGAACAGCTTCAGCCATTGGAGCGGAGAAGATGCAAGGCAGCCTTATGGATCAAAAAGCAAGCCAGGATCGAATTGTCAAACAGACGATTAAGAGCGCGGCGTATGCTCCACTATGGTTTTTTACTAAGGCGATTACTTTGGGAGGACCGTTGTGGTCAATAGGTACCCGGGCCTTGGCCAGGGGCGCGGGTGGCGCCGGAATTGAAGCTTCCGGTGGCGCGCCAGCAAAAGAAGCGGTAATGAGCGGTCTTATGACCGGCGCTTTATCCGGGATGTTTGAACTCACTCCTTTTGCTATTGAAAAGATTAACACTTCCGTTAAGAATAAATCGATCGACAATATAGCCGGGATGTTGGTGAAAGATGATCCGGAATTCCGGAACCAGGGTATCCAGGGATTCTTGGCCAAGAATGGCCGGGCGCCTACCGAACAAGAGTTAGTGGATCATGCGCGTGCAGCCTTGCGTGTGGAAGTGGTACAGAACAATATCCCTACCTCTAAGATCGTTTATAATGAAATGCGCCTCAAGAAAGCGTTTGAGCCGGTTACTCCGGAGATCGTGGAGTTTCATGCCGGGATCCCCGCGCCGAAGTTTGAGCCGGGCCAGTATGTTCGGGCCGGGGAGATTACCGGTAAGCTTTCAAAGATCGTGGGTGAGAATGCGTTCGTGGTGAATACGCTGGGCCAGGAGATCCAGGTGGCGCTTTCTGATATCCATAAAGATATCCTCCCCCAGGAAATCCCGGACAAATACCTTAAGAAAGTCCCGGAAGAAAAAAAGGATTTCCTGAGGCAGCTTTATAGGGTAGAAAATCCGGCTGTTATCGACGAACTTATACATTCAGATCCTCACGTCCAGGAAGCGATCGCGCGCAATAAGGAATTAGGGAATAAAATCTTTATTGAGTCGGATAATCACGAGGTATGGCCGGAGCATTACCAAAAATATATCGATGAAGCATTTCGTAACGATATCCCCGTGCCAAAAGGCCAGCCGGAAGTGATCCTCTGGTTAGGTTTCCCGGGATCCGGGAAGTCAATGCTTTCAAAGCAGCTGGGGGTTGATAAGACGCATGTCCTGGTGGATCCGGATCATGCGAAGGAATATATCCCGGAGACAAAGCAGGATCCCATTTTGGCCCCGCACGTCCAGCTTGAAAGCGCCTTCATGGCGGAAGAGTTGCTGGCAAAAAAGCTCATTGCGGCAGGGAAAAATATCATTTGGCCGAAGCTTGGCAAGGGTGAAAAAACTCTTACCGGGATAATGCAGATGTTTCGCGATAAAGGGTACCGGGTGGTTACGAATTATAACCGGATCGCGAAGGTGGAAAGTAAAAAACGCGCCTACAAACGATTTCTTGAAGAGAAGCGCTGGGTTCCGATTGATTATATTGATAGTATTCCGGACTTGCAAATAGAGAAAGTTTATGATAAAATTAAGATGGAGGGCGATCAGTACAACGCATTCGATGTCAACGTAAAATTTGACACTCCTCCGGAATCTCTCGAAAAAGGAGTTACCGATGCCGAAGCAAAATATCGATCTGAACAAACTCAAGCTCTCCAAGGACCCGGAGGATCAGAGTTACTACCGCATGGCCAGGGCCCTGCAAGCGGTACCGGACAAGAAAATCTCCCCACAGCATCCTCCCAAGAAGTAATACCTCCTCAAGAAGTATCTCCAGAAATACCTCAAGATCCTTTTATAGCTGAATACGATTCTATGCCGCCGGAAGATCGCGCGAAGTTCGATCTTGAAATGGACGATCTGCGCAAGACTCCGGAAGGGAATCTTTTTGTCGCGATTAAGACATTGGGAGGAGTCCGTCCGTATCGTGATCAATTCCTAAAAGAAGAACTCCAAGGGGTTCCTTTTTATCTTAAGCGCGCCAAAGGATCAGCACTTGATGAGTTGGTGTCTGAGCTTAAGACATTCGGCTGGCATTTTGATTCGAGTGATGAGTTGCTGGAGGCTATAAAAAATCAGGCGGCAAATCCTACGATTAAGGTTGATCGTGCGTCATTGCAGCAGATCATAAAAGAGGCGGAAAAAAATAAAGCGCTCCAGGCCGAGATTGAGGCCAAGATGGGGAAACGCCGCAAGTTTATTACTACCGTCAAGGATGCAGAAAAGACCGCTCCGGAAGTGGCGGACAAGATCGAATCGCGGTATGAGCCGATCACGAATAACGAAACGCTCAGGCAAGCGCAGGAATATGTTAAGGCTAATTATAATGAAGCCGTTGAATTTGTAGAAGGGCCATCCCGCGGTAGTGCGTTTTTAAATACGGTAGGTATTGTATTAATGGATAAGGCACAAGCCGAAGGACGTTTCGCAGATGCGGTTCGAATCGCGGAGAGAGTGGCGGAAAAACAAACTGCGCTTGGCCAGGCGATCCAGGCGCTTTCGATGTATGCCCGACTTTCTCCGGAAGGGATCCTTCAGCTTGCGGTAAAGCAAGTCCGCAAGGCCCGGGCAGAGTTGCCGCAACAACAAAAAGTTACCAATTTCGAGAAGGCCGCAAAGGGAAAGACTCCGGCTGAGATCGATGCCCTGGCCGACAAGTTCAAGGTTCCGCACATCTCTGAGATCGTAGCCAAGCAGCTGCGGGAGATGGCAGAGAATATCCAAAAGATGCCGTCTATTGATGACTGGCCTGACTTCCAGAATGTACCTCCTCGTTGGGCGTATCAGTTCATGTTAGATATCCAAAAGACTCTTCCTGAAATGGGGGAGGCAGCCGCACCGATCCGTAACGCTATCCAGCATGTTTTTGATGCTTTCCGGGGAGCTGGGGTTACCGGGGAAAACGTTCCCTGGAGCAGGGAGGAGCAGTCGGCCTTTGAGGAATGGAAGAAAACTGGTAAGGTCCCGGATACCGGGGAAAACGTTCCCTGGACAAAAGAAGCTCAGGATGCCTGGAGGATCGGTTTAGGACAGATGTCCAGGGCGCGCAAAATTGAAGTGGCGCTTATGCTTAAAAAGGTTGCAGATCAGGTTCCTCCCGAACTTGGCAAAAAGATTGCTACGATTCAATATATTGCGCAGCTTTTAAATCCTAAAACAGTTGTCAGAAACACGCTTGGTAATATCGGATTTCTCGCCTTAGAGAATATCGCGGATACGATCGGAACAGGATTGGATATTGCAACGTCTCTGAGAACAGGGAAGAGGACTGTTTTCTTACCTCGTTTGGGGATCCAGTTTGGAGGTTACGTTCAGGGAACCGCAGAGGAGTTTCAGGAAACTCGACTAGGTATCAACCTTAAAGATACTTCTAAGTATAGTCTTCCGCGTAACGGCGTATTTGATAAGGGGGTATTGGGATTTCTAGATAAGTTTCTGAGGTTTGTTATTTCAGATCGTCCGGCATACCAAATGACTTTTAATCAGACGATCTATCAGGAAACCAAGAATTCCGGAATAGCAGAACCTACGCCTGAAATGATCGAAAAGGCAAATGCCATTGCTTTATACCGAACCTTTCACGACGATAATAGGATTAGTCATTTTACTACCGGATTAAAAAGACTTTTTAACGCAAACAAGGAGTGGGGTTTTGGGAACGCGGTGATCAATTACCCCGGAGTGCCAGGAAGTATCATACATCACGCGATCGAGTATTCTCCTTTTGGGGTGATTAAAACTATTTTTTCTCTGGGAAAACCTCTTTTCGGAAAACAGATTAATAGGGCTTTGAATAAACAGGTGATCGATGAGGAATTTGATCAGGAGGAGTTCGTGCGTTCTGCTTCGCGTGCCGCAACCGGAACGGTATCCTTAATTGCTACCGGAGTTATTCTTGCCGGTCTGGGGATAATTACTGGTCGTAGATCTAAAGATAAGGATGTTGCGGGAACGCGCGAGAACGTAGGAATCAAAGAATATCAGATGAATATCTCCGCATTAAAGAGATATATTGCTAGCGGACTTGATCCTGAAGCGGCTAAGTTTCGGGAGGATGATGCCTTGCGCTCTTATGATTGGTTTTTACCGGCATCAATAGGTGTGGCGCTTGGGGCTAATCTTGTTTTAAATCCCAAAGAAAACGCGCTACAAAAAGCGCTTAATTTAGGAGATCGCGTTGCGCAGTCTCTAGAAACCATTCAGGAGCAACCCTTAGTTCAAGGGATCCGTACGATGGCCTCAAAACGAAACTTAGGAGAGGGGATACTGGATGTTTTCCAGGGGATTCCGGCCAGCTTCGTACCTACACTTTTGAATCAGGTTCGGCAGCTTACCGATAATACGGCGCGCAACACTAAAGATCCTAATTGGTTTGCGGAGATGGGAAAAAAAGCAATGGTGCGCGTTCCTGGATTATCTACACTACTGCCGGAAAGAATTGACTCGTTGGGGCGGCCGAAAGAAATGTATCAACTAGGTTCCAATAATCCTTTTAATGTCTTCCTAAATCCGTCTTTTGCCAATACGTACAAGCCGGATCCGGTGTCGAAAATGGTTCTTGATCTTTGGGAATCAACCGGTCAGACAATTCAATTTCCGCGAGTAGCCGATGCAAGGATCAAGCTGGGAAAAGAAACTCCGGAACCGGTTGAGTTATCTCCTGGGAAATATATGGAATACCAGAAGTATATCGGCAATAAGACGAATGTCCTCTTTACAATTTTGGCGGAAACGCCCGAGTTTATGCAGTTGTCCGATGATGATAAAGCTAAAAAGCTACAAGGATACCTTACGGATATCAACACTGCGGCTAAGATCGAAGTCTTGGGATATCGGCCACAAAAGTATTCCAATGATGTTGTTTCAATTATAAAACTGATTGCGGAGGATAAACAGAAAATTGATGCAGTATCAAAAACGAAGGAAGATTTCGGATTTATCCCGGACTAAAGAAATATCCTGGCCTCTACGAATTTATCTCTGGTTTTGGTTGATAATTTCCGGGGGTTTTTTTCTTTGGTGGTGTATGCTTTAGGTTATTTATTGGAAGAGTTGTTTATTTGATCTATTAACTCAACCTTTTTTTTATGACACCATTCAACCATTCTTGCTTTTTCTTCTTTTGATGGTGTATTATAAAAATCGAGCAAGGACTGTATAACACTTAATACAAATGCGTTAAGGATCAAAACTCCCAATAACGAAGACCCGATCATGGCCATTTTATTAGCTAACAAATTATTTTTAAACAGGGTAGCGGCAAGTCCAATAAAAAAAAAGATGGCCGATGTGGAGATATAGCCAAAACATAGTTTTTTCCAAATCTCTTTTCCTTCGCAGGAGGCTATTCCGGGGAATGTTTTATCTAGAAATTTTTTCATGGCTTAAGTATGCCTCAAGCTTTGCCAAAAGTCAAGGGTATATTTTATGAACTATGACCAGAAGACTGAAGCGATTAAATGCCATGGATGCCTGCGGATCCTGGATCCTCCCAAAGAAACAATTCAGCCATTCGGCACCGATGATGTTTTGTGCATTCATTGCATAGCGCACCTGGGGTATGTCCATGATATCCCACAATTTTTCTGCATAGAGCACTATTCCGAAAAGTAATTCCTCGACGGTAATTTATCCTCCGCAAAATCTTAAGAAAAAATAATTAAAATAGTTGCTTGACAGAAAGCGCTTTCATCTGTTATACTCCTTGTGTGTGGTTGTGTGTGTGTGTTGATTTGGGGAGGAGAAAGATGATTGCGCTTTTGGAAGAGAAAATAGACAGCGAGAAGTTCAAACGGTGGATCCGCGCGCGTCAGATTGGCGGCATGTCGCTTGACGACTGGTCTTATGCCTTCGGCGTGGTAACGGATTACCTGGAGGAGGTGATGAAGATGAGAATTGCGGCCATTGAGGAGGAGTTGAGGAAACTTCCCGCGGATGAGCTGGACCGGCTGATCGAGTCGCTGGATTACTCCTGCAAGAAGTTGCCGGAACCGCTGATCCAGGAAATGGGGTTGCGGACCCTGTGGAACGTGGTAAAAATCGTAAAAATGAATAAGAAAGGGGGTGAATGATGGGGAGGTTGACGAAATCTCAGTTTGAGGAACGCGGGCGTTTTATAGCGCAAGCGGCCGCTAAGGTTGGGATCCGGAAGGTTGAGTCTTGGTTGAGGGATCCGGTAAAGCTGCGAATTATCAACGCGTTGGTTGCTGCAACTTCGGGAAGGAGCTGAGTCGTATGAGTGCATTTCTAGTGCAAGACAAGACAATCAATGAGGTAATTGGGATGTTGGCGCTCTCGGAGGATCTATTTGATACCTCCTTTTTTATTCGCAAGCTCAAAGACGCAGGATACGATCTGCGCGATGGCGGCGATGAGCGCCTGGGTAATGCGATGTTCGCGCTGAACGTGCGCGCGGTTGAAGCGCGGTATCGTCCCGGGACAGCGACGCAATTCCGCAAGCTTGATTACCGGTATGAGCGTTGTTATGCGATCGGTAAGATCCAGGGACTTAAAAACTTGGATTGTTGGATGTACCAGTGCACTGAAGGTACGATTCCGGAAGATCCGCTCTATAAGCTCATGGAGCAGATTGCGGATTCGATCCGAAGATCTCTTGTTTCCCGGATGCCGGAGTACGAAAAAGCAACGTGGGGATAAACTCCCCGGGGCAGACAAGGCTGCGGCCGGTTGAGGTCAATCCGGATGAGAAGCGCGTGACCCCGGGTAAGATTCTTTAGGGAGGTATTTATGCAGAGTGTTTGGATTAAGAGAGGGAACACGGCAATCGAGTGTATCGTAATTGGTGAAAGCGAATCAGTAGCAACCTCTGATGGTGTAAAAAAGACGCTTAAAGTTAGAAAAATATCTGCTTCCCCGTCTTGCACCTTTGATATTCGAGAGGACGAGGTATTAAATTTGGCACAAGCTTTGGACTTTTAAAAGGAGAAAATCATGGCAGAGAGAAAAGGGGAAGCTAATCATAAAATAACCAATCGTCCATCATGTCCAGCATGCGGCAGCAAGCAAGTTATTTTCCGGATGAAGACGCAAGATGCCTGGTGCCGGTTGTGCGGCACAGTGTTTGATCCTAAGAACAAGAAGGTCAAATAGGGGGTTAATATTGCCACGGAGAAAGCGAAAACCAGATGAATTTTAATCCTTTTGTGAAGTTAAATGGTATTTTCCAGAAATCGCATCCAAGAGGTAAACAGCATTTACCAAACCCCTCTCCTGGATTAAAACTGGTTTTCAAGAAAGACTCGGTTGGTACGATTAAAAATGTAAAAGGCTGGCGTACGGACCGGGAAATGGCCGAAGCTTTGGGTGTTACCCGGGCCTACGTGTCAATGATGGCGGCGCGCAGGGTTTCGGTCAGCCATAACATTATCTTGCGGCTGGCCTACCTCCTTGGCTCAATTCGGGGGAATTGGTGGGTCTTCTACGAGATCATCGATTCCGGAGAGCCGATTGACCGGGATCATCCCCTTTGGAACAATGAGAAGTACGAAGGGAGGATCCCTTATTCCAGGTACTCTTCTTCCGCGGATGTGCGCGCAGCTGATTATAAGGTGGAAAGACGCACCTTTGAGGAGGAATTCCGACCGCAAAGTAAGCGCCGGAAAAATTCGGTAAGAGTGAGTAAGTGAAAACGCGGTTATTAACAGCTGAAAGGAGGAATACAAAAAATGCTTGACAACAATGGGGTTACGCGATATATTTGTAATATGCCTAGTTTACATAAGATATATTGTAAAAATCCGTCGGTAAACAGTAATTCCCCGGCGGACAATTCAGTAAATAGTATTTACCTATCTCGTCGAGAGAGAGTCTCGAAGAGGTAGGTTTTTTTGTTTTTAGGGAACTCCAAAAAAGGAGTGTTTGATGCAAACGAATTTTCTAGAGCAACACAATTTTATTTTGTCCAACCAAAAACCCAGTCGCCCCTCGAATATATTGAATAAAGGGGAGCCTTCCTTGTGTAGGCCTAGAAACGACTGGGTTTTATTTTTTTTAGGGAGGAGTGCTATGGGGAAGCAGCAAAGGTACCACGATACCTGTGTTCTATGCGGGAGGGATCTTGGAGGGTACGGATCCAAAAGGTACTGGCCGGCGCACAGGGTAAAGGATGTCGTGCCGGGATTCCAGGGTGCAAAACGCTGGAATTATGAGCTGGGAGTTCCGCACGAAAAAGGCGGGTTTGTATGCCGCAGCCGTGGAACTTGTAATGAAGCCAGGAGGTCATGCATTAAAACCTCGGAGGTTCCGCATGATCAAACGGCTTGAAGTTATCCAAGCAACGCGCCGGGGCCATGAATGTAGCGCGCCCGGATGTGGAAAGAAGATCCCGGGGAGGATGCCGGCAATCGCGTTAATACAGGAGGATGATTCCGATGAAAAAAAGAGTAAGTACATTACTTATTTTTGCTCTATTGATTGTTACAACGAATATGAGGTCCGCGCTGTCCATGCCGCCGACGCCGCGCACGATGAGGGGAACAGCCAGCTGGTATTCAGTTAAAAGCTGTATGCGCGAAGGCACCTCAGGCATCATGGCCAACGGAAAACGGCTTGATGATCAAGCGTTCACTTGTGCCAGCTGGGATTATCCGTTTGGTACGCGCTTGCGTGTGGAAAGCGCCGGACGCAGCGTGATAGTCGTAGTAACCGATCGCGGACCGGCGAAGCGGCTATATCGTCAAGGACGCATCATTGATCTGAGCAAGGCGGCATTTAGCGAATTAGGATCCCTGAAAGCGGGGATTCTATCCGTCACTGTTGAGGTTACCACATGATATATAAAATCGGCAATCAAAGTTATGACATCAGAGTCAAAGGAAGAAAAAAACACAAACAGAAATTTGAATTATGCCTTGAGTGCATGAAATCTCATCCGGGATGCAAAAAGTGTTGCCGGAAATGCGCACATCAATGCAACAACTCTCAAGCATGCAGATTAATAAAATAAGAAAGGAATTTCTAGATGAACGAAGAAAGAAGAAGACCAAGCGATTCAGAATTTAACCGTCCACTCCCTAAGCAAAAAGCGTTACCTCCCTTACCGTTTTTCCCGGAAAGAGAATGGCTCCGGGGGCGTATCGGAAAGGTCGATTACGAGTACGTGTATTTCCGCGGCAAACTCCAATACCTCACTAATAAAGACACCGGTGAAAATATCCTGGACGAAGAAAACCAGCCTATTCCTCGCCGGCAGTTCAATATCACGATTCTCTGCAATGATTACAACCTTTCTAACGGAGATCCCCGGAAGGCATGGATCAAGCTTGGCGCATCGATGGGACCAAAAGCAAACCTCCCGAAATTCCTTAATAATGTCGGGATGGACCTTGAACTGGATGATCCTACACCACAGATGATCATCGATTTTTTAACCGACAAAGATATTAAGTTCCAGATGGCGACAAAGCAAGGTGAGAATGGTGAATACCAGCTGGTTGTTTGGGATGCAGTTAAGGCCATTTAAGGAGGCCTTTTGATGGAAGCGACAGTGTTGAGGCGGACTAAGAGAGATCAGTTAAAAGATTGGATGATCCATAAAAAAATCTTTGCAACGCACGAAGTGATTCTTTGGGGTACGCAGAATTATTATAATCGCGCGGCCCAGACAAAAGGTGATCTTGTCCGCGAAGGATTCCTCGTGCGGTGCGCTGATCTTGAAAAAGTCGTTGCCGGATACAACTGTAAAGATGAAGTTTACGCGATAGCAGAAGCAAGCCGTGTCTCTACTCCCGTTAGGCTATAAACAACTGGGAAGCGTAAAGTCGCCCCGCGCTTTGGGTGAGTCCGGAAGCCAGGCTAACATAACCTCCGGCCCCAAGGGTAGCGTTTGCGGATAATATTTCTTGTAAGCAAAAACACCGGCCTAATCGGGCAGAAGCTGGTTGAGTGAGCAAGAAAATAATCTTCAGATTTTCAGTGGTAATAACTACTGCCCTAGCTTGGAGTCTATTAATACAGTGTGGGTAAAAAAGGAGGAGGCATGGCAAAGGTAAAAGAAGCAAAGAAGGAAGCAGTACCGGGAGTGCGTTTTGTGGTAACAGCGGAGAACATCCTCACGGACCGTAAGATCGGCCTGGAGATCATCCAGGATCCTACGCTCCTAGGTGATGCGTTCAAGAAGCTCATGAAGCATGAAGAAGCACAGAAGGCTTGCGCTGCGCTTGACTTCGGAGGCCATAAAGACTGGCGCTTACCGACCGTCGAAGAACTCTGCGGGATGATCGACAGGACGAAGCACGATCCTTGTTACGATACCACCATCTTCAAAGGAAAGTTTGACGATTGGTACTGGTCGAGCGAACTCTGCGCGTGGAACAGCGGTGCCGCGTGGTGCGTCTATTCACGCAGCGGCTACGTGTACTACGACTACAGGCTCAACCTTAACTATGTACGGCCTGTCCGCTCCAGCCAGGGTCCTTTTGCCCCTTTGCCCGTGAGGTAAAACCATGAGTCCCGCATACGAAGGATTACCGATTTATAGAGCTGCAACCGACATGGTCGTGTATTTTGAGATTGTGGTACGAGGGTTCCAAAGGTACCACAAATTTTCCATCGGCTCTGAATTGCGTAATCTTTCGCATGCAATCCTTGTTTTGATCGCGCAAGCGAATATCAGGAATGACCGAGAGCAGCGGCTCAAGGCTGCCCTGGAGAAACTGCAAGAGCTAAAGATCAGGGTACAGATCTGTTCGGAGATCAAAGCTTTCCGGAGGCAGAACAATTTCGCAGCTGCAACCCGGAAGGTCATTGGTGTAGCAAAGCAGTGCGAGGGATGGTTGCGTAGTTGCCAGAATCCGGGTAGGCAAGTGCCTATCCAGGAGAGTGCGAATATGAAATCACTGGGCGCTCATGCCACCGGAGTTATCGGTATAAGAATACAAGGAGTGGTACCGCAAGGATCCGCTCCTGATGGCCATATAGGCGTTAAGTGCGTGAGCAAGTAGTGCGGTGCCGCGTGGTGCGTCAATTCAAACAACGGCAACGTGAACAACAACAACAGGAACAACAATAACTATGTACGGCCTGTCCGCTCCAGCCAGAGGTTCATCATGCATCTTTTCGTTCGAGAATATCCACCGGGCATATATCAATTGCCGGAAGAATAAGCGCGGGACCATCAATGCGCTGCGGTTTGAATTTAACGCCGCAGAGCAGTTGCTTAAACTCGAACATGAATTAAACAGCCGCATTTACCATCCCTCGCGCTCGATTCTTTTTGCTATTACCAAGCCTAAAAACCGGGAAGTATTCGCTGCGGACTTCCGCGATCGCGTAGTGCATCATTTACTCGTCGAGCAGTTAGAGAAAATCTTTGAGCCTATTTTTATCCACGATTCATACGCCTGCCGCAGAACCCGGGGAACGCATTCCGGGGTCAAAAGGCTACAGAAGTTTACCCGCCAGATCACCAAGAACGGAAACATCCGCGTCCATTATCTTCAGCTTGACATTAAGGACTTCTTTCCATCGATCAACAAAGAGATCCTTTTTGCTTTGATCGCAAAAAAGGTTACGGATCCGGATATACTTTGGCTTACCCGGTTAGTTTTGTTTTGGGATTGCACAAAGTCGTATGTTTCGCGCGGGGATGCAGCGTTATTGCAAAGCGTGCCCGGGCACAAGAGCCTTTTCGGGAAGAATAATGAGCAGGGCCTACCGATCGGTAACCTTACCAGCCAGTTTTTCGCAAACGTTTATCTAAATGAGCTTGACCAATTCGTCAAGCACCGGCTTAAGGCGCATTACTATATGCGCTACGTGGATGACTTCGTGATCTTGCATAAGGACCCGGAGCAGCTGGCCAGGTGGCGCGATCAGATCCGCGTGTTTGTCCAGGACAAGTTAAAGCTCCATCTGCACCCGGTGAGGCATAAGCTCTTGCCGATTTCCAATGGCATTGACTTCCTCGGGTACATTATACGTCCCGGGTATATTTTAGTCAGGCGCCGGGTGGTTAATAGCTTCAAAGAGAAACTGCGCGAGTTTGCGCGCGGGGTGATCAGTATGGATAAGTTTAAAAACACGGTGGCGTCGTATGTCGGGCATTTCAAATGGGCGAACAGTTTTAGACTTCAGGAGAAATTATTAATCAAACACTCCGCATAGCGGAAGAAAGGAATGTATGGCGTACACGAAATTAACACCCGCGCAAGAAGAGCAGATCGTGAAGATGGATCGTGACGGCAGTCCGGCAGACGAGATCATTGCTTTTTTCCGGACCACGTACCAGATCACGATCGACAAGAAAAAGATCTCTAACATTAAGCAGAAGATGAAAGCAAAAGCCGAGGCAGCGGCCGCGGAGTTCAGGGGGGGGGGATCTACAAAATCGAACAAGAAGAAGTACGCCAAGCGGATCACCAAGAAGCAGTCTGTTGTTGCTGATGATGAACCTGTCGATGTCGCTGAGCTGGCGGTCCTGCTGCAGGAGATCGATGCCGGCTACAAGAAGCTGCTTTCGCATTTTAAAGATACGCTTAAAAATCTGCGCGCTGAGCTGATGAAGTCAAAGGCACAGGTAAACGATATGCTTACCGGGGCTGGGATAAAGGAGGAATAACCATGGGATATCGGAGCGGCAGAAAAATTCTTCTTAAAGGTCAAGGGATGCACCGGACTTCTTTACCCGGATACTGTAGGGTTTGTGGTTGTACTGATGATGCCGGTTGTATTGTTGATGGGGCACCTTGTTCTTGGGTGGATAAAGAGCATACGCTTTGTACGGCGTGTAAGGAAAGAAGGTGATTATGCGTATTAGCGTTAGAGTGAATTCTGGCGATTATGGATTAAGGACGTTGTTTGCCATTATTAAAGAAGTTGACGATAAGTGTTTTATTTTTTTGGAAGATGAGTGGATTCCTTTAGACACGATCGGTATTGGGCCGGAGAAATTTACATTCATGGTCCCGGTTGAGGCCCGGGATGAGGTGTTGCAGCAGCTAGTGAACTTGCTTTCCGGGATGGGATTTAATCCGGAAAAGGCAAAAGCTGCTGAAGTGGAGATTGATCGCATTGAGAATCACTTGGTCGATGCGATTGAAGTGAGGGACCGGTTGTTAAGTATGATCGAGATATCGACGAAGAGCGTAATAATAAAACAGTAGTACATTTTAAAATGGGGAGGAGAGTATGGTAAAAAGAGCTAGTGAGCAAATGGAATTTACGAAGTTTCCCGAGCGTTCTCCGCTTGGGAAAAAAGCGATCGAGTACCTCAACCTGAAAGATAAGATCGCGCGTATGGAAGGGGAGCTGGACACGATCAAGATCGAACTGATCGAGGAGTTCCGGGAGTGCGGCATGGCGAAAATCAGGGTGGAGGGGCAGACGATATCTTATCTGCACTCCGAAAAAGATAAATTGGTGGTTAAGAAGAAGCCGGCTGAAATTCAATGAGCCCTACGCAGTTTTTCCGGAAAGACTCCGTGAGGATCATGGTGGTTCCGGCAATAATCGTATTCTGGTATATTTTTGTGCCGTTAGCGGTGATCGGCATGTTGTGGATATCCCGGGAAGAAGAAATGGAGGATGGAGTTGCTGATACTATTGACCACGCTCTCTTTGGTGGGGGTAGTTCTAAACATTAAGAAGCGCCGCGAGGGTTTTTGGGTGTGGATGATAACGAATAGCAGTTGGGCGGTATACGATTACAGTATCGGTGCCTGGGAGCAGGGCATCCTATTTACCGTGTACTTTTTTCTTGCGGTGTGGGGATCCTGGTCCTGGAGATTACGCGATGAAGTTTTTATTTGGCCAAGGAGAACCTAATATTAGCCCGCGCGTGTCGGCTTGGTAAGCGCCTCACGCCGCTTCATGGTGTGTGCCACAGAAAGAGCGCACCAGCCAAGCCGGCACCCGGGACCATTAACCAGGAGGAACAAATGGCAGACGAAAAGAAAGTATCGATTGTAACACAGATTGCCGCGTTGTTGTTTTACAACGCGATGAAAGAAGATAAGAAAGGCGAGCCTTGCCCTCAGTTTGAAGAATTGGAAGAAAAAAAACAGCATCCGTATATTGCGCGGTCCGTGGAGATGATGGGAGCGCTCGACAAGCTCAATCTTAAGATCATTCTCCGTCCGGATGCGCGTAAGGAAGAACTTACCGAAGCCAGGAAGGTCGAAGAGCTGAAAGAGGTTATTGGGGGATTCGTCAAAGGTCTTAAGACAACCAAGCCGGCACTATTCCCTGTTGAGGAGTTGGCCTTGCGGATATTGCGCAGATGAGGATTTTGGCCGATCAGATAAACAAGTACCGGGTAAGAAGTGGGCCATTAGCATCGGATGATTCATTTGGTTTTGATGGTGCTTTTTTGGTTCCACTTGCTGTTGGGGTGGTTGCCGTAGTGATCTGTTCGGAAGGGATGGGGTGGGATCATGTTTCCGCGAGCCTTCCTGATCGGTGTTTGACTTGGGATGAGATGTGTCGCATAAAGGATCTGTTTTGGCGTGAGGACGAGTGCGTGATGCAACTCCATCCTCCTAAAAACGATTACGTGAATAGGCATCCTTACTGCTTACATTTGTGGCGTCCGCAAAAGCAAGAGATTCCTTTGCCTCCCAAGGAGATGGTCGGATGAAGGATTATTTCTGCATCCTAGAAGTTTCTTCTGAAGCATCGATTGAAGATATCCGCAAAGCGTATCGCCGACTTGCACTTATTCATCATCCGGATCGCGGCGGAGACGTCAGGAAAATGCAGGATATTAACGAAGCGTATGAGGTGCTTTGTAAAAGGCGTGGCGCGGATCCCGGGGTAAGGATGGAGGACGTGATGCGTAAAGCGCAAGCGCAGCAAAATAACGCGCAAGAGTATTATTGGAATTTCCAAGGATCCGGTAATACCACGTCCGGACCTACGTATGAAAAAATGCGTGATATCTGGGAATGGATTAATCAATTTGATGGGAACTTCGATGAATAAGTACGCGAACAAAAAAAAGAAGTGTTTTTCCGGGCATCTGCATGCCTCCCGACTCGAAGCGAATCATTGCAACTCGCTCTTGGCTGATAAACAGGCCGGGAAGATTAAGGGATATTATTCGCAGTATCCCTTTGTGCTGATCCCTGGTCAAGACGGAGAGGAGCCGATCAAGCACATCGTTGATTTTCTCGTCATGCTGGAGGACTGGGCGCCGATCCACGGATTGGGTAATTGTGTTGAGGTTCATGAGTGCAAGGGGTATCCGACTGAAGTGTGGAGAATCAAGCGCCGGCTATTCAAGCAGCTGTATCCGCATATACCATATAAAACATTTTATCGAGGGGGTGAAGAGTGGACCAAAGCGAAAAAAAAGGAGTTTCTCAAGCACCAGCCGGTGATCTTGGCGCGATAGTCGAGGAATGTATGGATGCACCCGGGTACGTCATTTTCGTAGGGGTTTTGTCTAATGAACGCAACAGCGATGGAAACGTGAAAATTAATTTTAAGTACCGCCGGTATCATTTTGCGATCGAAGACGTAGCTAAGGGGTTGGTTGCTTTTAAGCAACACATGATCAGGGACCTGGAGAAAAAAGAATAATGGAAACGGCTTTGGAAAAGTTCCAGAATGCAATGAATAAGACTTCTCTCCATTGGACCAAGTGTATCAAGGTTACGGCTCAGGGAGGAAAAATCGTCTTTATTGAGTGCGAGGGGTTTTGTTTCAAAAGCGATTCGAGGCGTGATGAAAAAGCTGGTTGCACAATTAAAAAGTAAGATTCTCTTTTGGTGGTATGGTGATTATTATGGCCATAGGGACATGGTCCTTTTCTGGTCAACGATATTGCTGGGATTTTTTTTGGGTCTTATATCTGTAACCTCTTGTGCCAAAAAGCCTTGACAAACCATAGTTTTTGTGATTTAATTTTAGTGTGAGGTAACAAAGCTGGTTCCCTAATGGAGCACCCGAAAGGAACCGGTACAATTTAGAGTAACTAAGCTCCCGACGGAAAAACCGAAAGAGCGATTTCTTAGTATCAACTAAGAGGTCGCTCTTTTTTTTGTTACTGGTGGAGGAGAATGATTAAAAACTCAAGCGTACATTTTACAGGATCATTCGATTCTAAGAAATCATGCGTCAAACTTGGCGGAAACGGATCCGCTGAGGTGATCATCAAGACCGATGCGAAACAGGTGGCATCGGTTTTTCCGTTTATAACCCAGTCGCAGGACTGCAATATTGAGGTTAGTTTCAAGAAGCTACCCGGGAGTTACCCGAATGGATCAGAAAAAGAAGTTAAGCAATCCCCGAAGCGTCCTAAGATCTACCGGTAGGATCCCCGGCAAGGGATCGACCGGTCCCAAGCTGGGAGGTAAGAAAGAAAAGTACCGGATTGAAATTTGTAAGATGCTGGCCCTGGGTTTTAACCCCGGGCTTGTTTCCCAGGAGATGAAAGACCAATTCGGGATCGTGATATCAAGGCATACGATCCGGAAATCGTACCAGCAGAATCCTAAGCGCCGCAGAACGATAGAGGCCTTAAAGGATCGGGCAGCCGCAGAGCTGATGAAGCATCCGTTGGCCGACAAGCGAGTGCGCTTAGGATATCTTCTCCGGGCATTGCAGCACGCATTGACCTGGGGGACTGACAAGCTGTATTTTGACAAGGATACCGGCAAGCTCCTGGGTAAGGTCGAGAAAGTCCAAATTGGAGCGGTTCCGGCATTGATCAAAGAAGCGCGCGAAGAGATCGAGGGCGTACGCGCCGGTGATGGAGCCCAGGCAAAAAAGAAGCTTGATCTGCTCCAGGTGATCAAAACTATTTCAAAAGATGGACAAACAACCATTATCGAAAACAGAATTGGAAGCGGCGAGGGCGAAACCCCTCGAGTGGATCAACCTGGCGCTAGGAGTTACCAAGTTCTCTAAGGGGCAAGCGCAGATATGCGAAGCTATTCCTCGGTCGATTGCGGAAAATAAGCCGATCATCGTTCCTTCAGCCAATATGCAGGGCAAGGATTTCCTTTGTGGCCGCATCCCCTTGTGGTTCCTGTTTTCATACGCTCCCTCCAAAGTCATCATTACCGCACCCACAGACAGGCAGGTCAAAGAGGTCATTTGGGCCGAGCTTTCAACCGCGTGGAATAATGCGCAGGTTGAACTTCCCGGCCGGCTGCTTTCGTGCAAGGTAGACGTTGAGCCGGACTGGTTTATCCTGGCTTTCACCACAAGAGAGTCCGGGGATCAGACTGGTAAGGCCCAGGGTTTCCACTCCCCCAATGTTTGCGTGATTATCTCTGAAGCCCAGGCCGTTGATGACAAAATCAAAGAACAGCTTGACTCTTTGCTGGGAGGTGAACATAACCTTTTGATCGAAATAGGAAACCCTTTGCGGACCACAGGATTCTTTGCTCGTGACATCGATGACACCACAAATAACATCGTAATTCAGCTGGATGCGCTTGACTCCCCGAATTACCGGGAAAAGAAGATCGTGATCCCGGGGATGGCTAGTTTTGAGTGGATCGAGAAACGCCGGAAGCTCTGGAATCCTGAAGGTACCGAAGATGATCCGCGCTGGCTGGCCAGGGTCCGCGGCCGCAAGCCCATGTCTTCGATCGATACGCTTTTTACGCTTGATCTGGTTGAACAGATGATCAAGCAGCAGCCGAAGCAGGTAGTGCGCAAGATCGTCACCTCATGCGATCCTGCGCGCGAGGGCGATGAC
>Ga0105105_10000085_pt1 | contig 41683 bp, 31 predicted proteins | sample PPLLaktember2015_4_FD_79108 | JGI IMG/M metagenome (GOLD analysis project Ga0105105, IMG submission 79108) | Freshwater sediment microbial communities from Prairie Pothole Lake near Jamestown, North Dakota, USA - PPLs Lake P8 Core (1) Depth... | ecosystem: Environmental > Aquatic > Freshwater >...
CGCGTAGCACTTGGCCAGGTTGTCGGTGCGCAGCGACGCCATCCCTCCCCCGCCGAGCACGTCGTGCAGCAGGAAGTTCATCGCGCCGAACCCGGGCAGGTCGAAGCGCTCGACGCGCGACGGTCCGTTGTGGGCGAAATGCGCCGCCACCCGCTCGGGCGTCAGCCAGGCCGACAGCAGCGGCAGCCACTCGGGGCGGCGCGCGACGATGCCGATGTTCGCCTTGTCGCCCTTGTCGCCGGAGCGCCCGTGGGCCAGCGCGATCAGCGGCACGGTACGGGCGGCGGCGCTCGGCGGTGCCGCGTCGGCATGGCTGCGGGCCGATGGCAGGTCGCGTGCATCGAAGCCGCCCTCGACCGGGATCGCCACGAGGTGTCGGGTGCCGTCGACGTCGATCTCGACCGAGACCGCCCGCTTGGGCACCAGGAAGGAGAACAGCCGGATCACCGGCGACGGCGTCGGACGCCCGCCCCCGAAGCCGGTGGTGCCGGGCGCCATCGAGGTGCCGGCGGGCGCGAACTCGCGGGCGAACAGCTCGAGCGAGGCCTTGGAAGGCGCACGCGCCGCGAGCTTGAGCACCACCTCGCGCGCATCGGGCCGCGCGATCGCGCCGAACATGTCTTCGGCGCCGACGACCTCGATCCGCGTCTCGGTGAAGGCGGGCAGCTTCTGCTCGGCCAGCATCCGCTGCATCCGGGTCAGCAGCGCCTCGCCGGTGCGGCGGGCCTTCTGCGCGGCGCGCTCGCCGGCGACCACCAGCAGGGCGACGTTGCGGAACCCGTCGGGATGGGTGGCACTGACCTTGTAGGTGTCGGTGGGCGCGCGGCCGCGCGCGCCGGTGACCCGCACCCGGTCCGGGCCGGTCTGCTCGAAGCGCACGCGGGTGAAATCGCAGGCGACGTCGGGCACGTGGTAGGCCCGCGGGTCGCCGATCTCGTAGAGGAGCTGCTCGCAGAGTGCCGCGGGCGAGACGAGGCCGCCGGTGCCCGGCGGCTTGGTGATCTCGAAGCTGCCGTCGGCGTGCGCCTCGACGACGGGAAAGCCGATGTCGTCCCAGTCGGGAACGGTGTCCCAGTCGGTGAAGAGCCCGCCGGTGGCCTGGGCGCCGCATTCGACGAGGTGGCCGGCCAGCGTGCCCTGCGCGAGCCGGTCGAACTCGGACGCCTGCCAGCCGAAGGCGTGGACCATCACGCCGAGGGTGACCGCCGAGTCGACGCAGCGGCCGGTGATCACCACGTCGGCGCCGGCATCGAGGGCGCGGGCGACCGGCAGCGCGCCGAGGTACGCGTTGACGCTCGCCAGCCGCGCCGGGAACGGCGCGCCGCTGAACATCTCGGTGGTGCCTGCCGACCGCAGCGCCTCGGCCTGGTCGGACAGGTCGTCGCCCAGCACCACGCCGATGCTCAGCGGCACGCCGAGCTCCTGCGCCACCCGGGCCAGCGCGTCGCGGCAGGCCAGCGGGTTGACCCCGCCGGCGTTGGCCACGACCTTGATGCCGCGCGCCTTGAGCTCGGGCAGCAGCGACTTCATCGTGATCTGCACGAAGTCGGTCGCGTAGCCGGCGGCCGGGTCCTTGGCCTTCTGCGCGGCCATGATCGACATCGTGACCTCGGCCAGGTAGTCGAACACCAGGTACTCGATGTCGCCGCGGCGCACGAGCTGCGGGGCGGCCGAGGCGGTGTCGCCCCAGAAGCCGGATGCGCTGCCGATCCGGACGGTCTGTCTCGTCATCTTCGTCTCCTCCCTGCCCGACGCGCCGGTCAGCGCGCCCTCGCCCGCAGCTCGCCCTCGAGCCGTGCGAGCCGTGCCTCGATGCGCTCCAGCGGCGCCTCCGCGGCCGGCGGAGCCCGCTGCCCGAAGCCCTCGAGCAGCAGCCCGGCCATCTCGCGCGCCATCCGCGCCGGTTCGATCCGCCGGCCGCGCCCGAGCAGGTCGCGCACCCGGTGTTCCAGACCGCCGAACACGAAGTCCCGCGCCATCGCGAGGTCCAGGTCGGCCCGCAGCTCGCCGCGCGACACGCCGTCGGAGAGCGTCCGGGTCATGAACTGCACGTACCGCCGGTTCAGCGCGTGCAGCTTCGATCCGAAGTACGGCTGCCCGCCGCGCGCCTCGCGCCCCAGCATCGCCGAGATGCCCGGATCGTCGACCGCGATCTGCAGGTGCCGCGCGATGAGGAAGCGCAGCCGGTCGGCGGTGCCGTCCAGCGAGGCGAAGCGCGGTTCGATGTCGGCGATCAGCGCATCGTAGACGTCGGTGAGGACCGCGTCGAACAGGTCGCGCTTGTTGCGGAAGTAGGTGTAGAGCGTGCCTTCGACGCAATCGGCGCGGGCGGCGATCTCGGCCATCGAGGCGTCCTCGAACCGGCGGGCGATGAACACCTCGCGCGCCGCGCCGAGGATCTCGGCGCGGCGGACCGCCTTGCGTCGCCTGGGCAGTGCCGTCATCGTCCGCGGGGCGCACGAGGGCGCCGTTGCTGAGTGCGACTCAGTATAGGCCGCTCCGGGTCGACGTCAAGGCGGCCCGTCCGAAAGCCGCTCCCTGAGCCGGTTCCGGAGCGATCGACCGATTCGAATGCTGCATTGCAACTTGACTCGACGCGACCCCGAACGCAGGCTGTCGGAACTCCGCTCATCACTGACCGACGCCTGCATGGACGCCTCCGACACCGCCTCCGATCCACGCGCCGAACGGTATCGATCGGTCTTCCGGCCCGGCCTGTTCGAGGGCCGTACGGTGATCGTGACCGGCGGCGGCTCGGGCATCGGCCGCTGCACCGCGCACGAGCTGGTCTCGCTGGGGGCCAGCGTGGCGCTGATCGGGCGCAAGCCCGAGAAGCTCGAGCGGGTGGCCGACGAGATCGCCCGGGTCGGCGGCCGGGCCACCTGCCACCCGCTGGACATCCGCGACGAGGCAGGGGTGCAGGCCGGCATCGACGCGGTGCTCGCCGCGCACGGCCGCATTGACGGGCTGGTCAACAACGCCGGCGGCCAGTTCCCCGGCGCGGCCGAGAGCTTCACGCTCAAGGGCTGGGAAGCGGTGATCCGCAACAACCTGACCGGCGGCTTCCTGATGTCCCGCGAGGTCTTCAACCGCTGGATGAGGGACCACGGCGGCGCGATCGTGAACATCATCGCGGACATCTGGGGCGGCATGCCGTCGATGGCGCACTCGGGCGCGGCCCGCGCCGGCACGCTCAACCTGACCGAGACGCTGGCCTCCGAATGGGCGCCGTCGGGCGTGCGGGTCAACGCGGTGGCGCCCGGCTGGATCGCCTCCAGCGGCATGGAGACCTACCCCGACGAGGTCAAGGCGCGGCTCGCCAAGCAGTGGCGCATGGTGCCGCTGCAGCGCTACGGCTCCGAGGCGGAGATCTCGGCGGCGATCGTCTTCCTGCTGTCCGAGGCGGCGAACTTCATCACCGGCGACTGCATCCGGGTGGACGGCGGCGTGCCGAACGCCCGCCCGAACGCACCGGCGCAACCGCTGCGGGTGAAGGACTCCGGCTCGCAGCGCACCTTCGACGGCTTCCACCTGTCGAGCCCGCCCGCGTTCATGAACATCGAGCCGAAGGGCTGACGCGGTGCCGGTCATCGAGTCCCGCATCGACCCGTCCTCGCCGGTCTTCGCCGAGCGTCGGGCCGGCATGCTCGCGCTGGTCGAACGGCTGCGCGCCCTCGAGGCGCGGTCGGCCGCGGCCTCGGCGAAGTCCAAGCCGCTGTTCGACAAGCGCGGGCAGCTGCTGCCGCGCGAGCGCGTCGCCCGCCTGCTCGACCCCGGTGCGCCGTGGCTGGAGCTGTCGTCGCTCGCCGGCTGGCTGGTCGACGACCCCGATCCCGACACCTCGGTGCCCGGCGGCGGAATGATCAACGGCATCGGCGTGGTCGGCGGCACCCGCTGCGTGATCACGGCGAGCGACGCCGGCATCGACGCCGGCGCCATCCAGCACATGGGCCGCGAGAAGCTGCTGCGCGCGCAGGAGATCGCGCTGCAGAACAAGCTGCCCTTCGTGCAGCTGATCGAGTCGGCCGGCGCCAACCTGCTCAAGTACCAGGTCGACGGCTTCGTGCACGGCGGACGCATCTTCTACAACCTGGCGCGGCTGTCGGCCGAGGGCATCCCGGTGGTGGCGGTCGTGCACGGCTCGTCGACCGCGGGTGGTGCCTACATGCCCGGACTGTCCGACTACGTGGTGATGGTGCGCGGCCGGGCGCGGGCGTTCCTGGCCGGCCCACCGCTGCTCAAGGCCGCCACCGGCGAGATCGCCACCGACGAGGAGCTCGGCGGCGGCGAGATGCACGCCACCGTGTCGGGCCTGGGCGAGTTCCTCGCCGACGACGACGCCGACGGACTGCGCATCGCGCGCGAGCTGATGACGCGGCTGCAGTGGGACGCCCAGGGCCCGCCGTCCTCGCTGGTCGACGATCCGGCGCTCGATCCGCTGCATCCGCCCGACGAGCTCGCCGGCACGATGCCGCTCGACTTCCGCCAGCCGGTGGACATGCACGAGGTGATCGCGCGGATCGTCGACCGCTCCGAGTTCCTGGACTTCGGCGCCGACTACGGTCCGGCCACCGTCTGCGGCCACGCCTCGCTGTACGGCCGCCCGATCGGGATCGTGACCAACAACGGGCCGCTCGATCCGGCCGGCGCGACCAAGGCCACGCACTTCATCCAGTCGTGCTGCCAGGCGGGCATCCCGCTGCTCTATCTGCAGAACACCACCGGCTACATCGTCGGGCGCGCCTCCGAGCAGGCCGGCATGATCAAGCACGGCTCCAAGATGATCCAGGCGGTCGCCAATGCGAACGTCCCCTCGATCACCCTGATGTGCGGCGCCTCGTTCGGTGCCGGCAACTACGGCATGTGCGGCCGCGCCTACGGCCCCCGGTTCGTGTTCGCGTGGCCCAACGCCCGGACGGCGGTGATGGGCGGCGAACAGGCCGCGCTGGTGATGCGCATCGTCGCCGAGGGCGGCGCGAAGCGGCGCGGCGTGCCGGTCGACGAGGCGCAGCTCGGTGCCGTCGAGCGCAGGATCGTCGCCAGCTTCGACCGTCAGTCCGACGCCTTCTACACCAGCGGACGCCTGCTCGACGACGGCGTCATCGACCCTCGCGACACCCGTCGCGTGCTGGGCCTCGCCTTCGACCTGTGCCGCGTCGCCGAAGGCCGCAGCCTTCGCCCGGTGCAGTTCGGCGTCGCCCGTCCCTGAACCGATCTCCACGGAGCCTTCCATGCACCCCGCCCTCTACGGTCCCGAGCACCTCGCCCTGCAGGACTCGCTCAAGAAGTTCATCGAGTCGGAGATCAACCCCTTCGTCGACGAGTGGGAGAAGGCGGAGATCTTCCCCGCCCACGAGCTGTTCCGGAAGATGGGCAAGCTCGGCTTCCTGGGTGTCCACAAGCCGGTCGAGTGCGGCGGCATGGGGCTGGACTATTCGTACGCCGCGGCCTTCGCCGAGGCCCTGTCGCACACCCGCTGCGGCGGCATCCCGATGGCGATCGGCGTGCAGACCGACATGGCCACGCCGGCGCTGGCCAAGCGCGGCTCCGACGAGGTGAAGAAGCTGTTCCTCGAGCCCTCGATCAGCGGCGAGTACGTCGCCTGCCTGGGCGTCTCCGAAGTCGGCGCGGGCTCGGACGTGGCCTCGATCCGCACCACCGCCCGCAAGGACGGCGGCGACTACGTGATCGACGGCGGCAAGATGTGGACGACCAACGGCACTCAGGCCGACTGGATCTGCCTGCTGGCCAACACCTCCGAGGGCGGCGGCCACAAGAACAAGTCGCTGATCTGCGTGCCGATGAAGACGAAGGGCATCTCGGTCGCCAAGAAGCTCAAGAAGGTCGGCATGAACGCCTCCGACACCGCGCAGCTGCACTTCGATTCGGTGCGGGTGCCGCAGCGCTATCGCATCGGCGAGGAAGGCATGGGCTTCATCTACCAGATGGAGCAGTTCCAGGAGGAGCGGCTCTGGGCGGGCGCCGGCTGGCAGAAGTCGAAGCACGTGATCCAGGAGACGATCGACTACCTGCGCGAGCGCCGCGCGTTCGGCAAGCCGCTGCTCGACAACCAGTACATCTACTACAAGCTCGCCGAGCTGCAGACCGAGGTCGAGGCGGTCGGCGCCCTCTTCCACAAGGCGGTGGGCCTGTACGTGCAGGGGCACGACGTGACCCAGCTCGCCTCGATGGTGAAGCTCAAGGGCGCCCGGGTCGCCCGCGAAGTCGCCGACTGGTGCGTGCAGTTCTGGGGCGGCATGGGCTACATCGAGGAGATGCGGGTCAACCGGTTCTGGCGCGACACGCGGCTGGGCTCCATCGGCGGCGGCGCCGACGAGGTGATGATGGGCATCATCGCCAAGACGATGGGCATCCTGCCCCGCCAGGGCTGAACCGGAGCCGGACCGCCGCATGGCGCATTTCGACACGCTCCTGATCGCCAACCGGGGCGAGATCGCCTGCCGCGTGATCCGCACCGCGCGTGCGATCGGCGTGCGCACGGTGGCGGTGTATTCCGACGCCGATGCGAGCGCGCGCCACGTCCGCGAGGCGGACGCCTCGGTCCGTCTGGGGGCGGGACCAGCGCGCGACAGCTACCTCGACGCCGCGAAGCTCGTCGCCGCCTGCCGCGCGAGCGGCGCCCAGGCGGTCCACCCCGGATACGGATTCCTGTCCGAGAACGCGGACTTCGCGCGGACGCTGCGCGAGGCCGGCCTGGTCTTCGTCGGGCCCCCTCCCGAGGCGATCGAGGCGCTCGGCAACAAGTCGGCGGCCAAGCGGCTCGCGGGGCGCCTCGACGTGCCCTGCCTGCCGGGCTATCAGGGCGCCGCGCAGGACGACGACACGCTGGTCGCCGAGGCCCGACGCGTCGGCGTACCGCTGATGATCAAGGCCGCGGCCGGCGGCGGCGGACGCGGCATGCGCGCCGTCGACGACCTGGCCGACGAGGCCGCGCTGCGCGCGGCGATCGCATCCGCCCGCGCCGAAGCCGCCGCGTCGTTCGGCGACGGCACGCTCCTGATCGAGCGCCGCATCCTGCGGGCGCGTCACGTCGAGGTGCAGGTCTTCGGCGATGCGCACGGCGGCTACGTCCATCTCGGCGAGCGCGACTGCTCCACACAACGCCGCAACCAGAAGGTGCTCGAGGAGGCGCCCGCGCCGGGCGTCACCGACACGCTGCGCGCCCGGATGGGCGAGGCCGCCATCCGGCTGGCCCGCGAGGTCGGCTACGTCGGCGCGGGTACCGTGGAGTTCCTGCTCGAGCCGGACGGCGCGTTCTGGTTCCTGGAGATGAACACCCGGCTGCAGGTCGAGCATCCGGTCACCGAGGCGGTCACCGGGCTGGACCTGGTCGAGTGGCAGCTGCGGATCGCACGCGGCGAGGCGCTGCCGCGGGCGCAGGAGGCGATCCGCTTCCAGGGGCATGCGATCGAGGCGCGGCTCTGCGCGGAGGATCCGTACGCCGGCTTCGCGCCGCAGGTCGGACCGATCGACGCCTGGCGCATGCCGGAGGGACCCGGCCTGCGGGTGGATCACGGACTGGCCGAGGCGGCCGAGGTGCCGCCCTACTACGACTCGATGATCGCCAAGGTGATCGCGCACGGCAGCGACCGTGAGCAGGCCCGCGTGCGACTGCTCGCGGCGCTCGAGCGCTGCACGGTGGCGGGTCTGCGGACCAATCGGGACTGGCTGCGGCGCTGCCTCGCGGCCGAGCCCTTCGCCACGGCCACGCTGTCGACCGCCTGGCTGGGCGAGGCGCTCGCCGGCTGGTCGGCGCCCGGGCCGGACGCGCGCTGGCTCGCGGTGGCGGCCGCGCTGCGCGTGCACCGGGCAGCGCGCGTCCACGGGCCGCTGGCGGGCTGGTCGTCGAGCGGGACGCGCACCGCACCGCTGCGACTCGAGGTCGCCGGCCGCGAACATCCGGTGCGCGTCGAGAGCGGCGCCGGTCGGGCCCACGCGGTGACGTTCGCCGACGGTACCGTGGTGCGCGTCGCGCTGCGGCACGACGACGGTCTGCGGGCCGGGGTCTCGGTCGACGGAGTCGGTCTCGAGGTGATGGCGACGCTGGATCGCGGCCGCGGCTGGCTCGACGGCTTCGGGCTGGCCGACGGCTTCACCGACGTGACCGACCGACCGCCGCGGCGGGACGGCGGCGAGGCCGGCGGGACGATCGTCAGCCGGATGCACGGACAGCTGACGCGCATCGCGGTCGAGCCCGGCCAGCGGGTCGAGCGCGGCACCTACCTGCTGTCGATCGAGGCGATGAAGATGGAACACCGCTTCGAATCCCCGGTGGCCGGCATCGTCGCCGAGCTCGGCGCGGCCTGCGGCACGCAGGTGGCCCCGGGTCGGCTGCTGATCCGGATCGACCCGGATCCCGCCTGAGCGACGAGACACGCCATGCCCGCCCCCCGTCTTCCCGCCTTCGACTTCGGCCGTCTGCCCGGCCTCACCGACGAGCACCGGCAGGTGCAGCAGGCGGTGCAGGCCTTCGTCGAAGGCGAGATCCAGCCGAACGCCGATGCCTGGGACGAAGCCGGCAGCTTCCCGCGCGAGCTCTACCGCAAGGCCGGTGCCGTCGGACTGCTCGGTCTGGGGTATCCGGCCGAGTACGGCGGCACGCCGGCCGACCACGTCTCGCGGCTGCTGTCCTCGGTGGAGCTGGCGCGCGGCGGCATCGGCGGCGTCACCGCCGGCCTGGGTTCGCACACGATCATGCTCTGGCCGCTCCTGGCCGGCGCGCGCGAGTCCGTGCGCCGGTCGGTGATCCCCTCGATCCTGGCCGGCGAGTCGATCGGCGCGCTCGCGATCACCGAACCCTCCGGCGGGTCGGACGTCGCCCAGCTGCAGACGCGCGCCGCGCGCGTGGCGGGCGGCTGGTCGATCACCGGCTCGAAGCTGTTCATCACCTCGGGCATCCGGGCGGATCACATCCTGGTCGCCGCCCGTACCGGGGGGCCGGGCGCGGGCGGGGTCTCGCTCTTCCTCGTGGACGGCACCTCGAGCGGCCTGACCCGCACGCCGCTGAAGAAGATCGGCTGGTGGGCCTCCGACACCGCGGCGCTGTACTTCGACGAGGTCTTCGTCCCCGAGGACCGGCTGGTCGGCGAGGAGAACGCGGGGTTCCGGCTGGTGATGCAGAACTTCAACGGCGAGCGCATGACGATGGCCGCCGGCGGGCTGGGCCAGGCGATGGCCTGCGTCGAGGACGCCCTCGCCTGGGCGCGCGAACGTCGCACCTTCGGTCAGCGGCTCGTCGACCATCAGGCGATCCGGCACAAGCTCGTCCGGATGATCGACGAGATCCTGCCCGTCCAGGCCTGGGTGCTGCAGCTCGCCCAGCGGCTCGATGCCGGCGAATCGCCGGCGGGCGACCTCGCGCTCGCCAAGAACCACGCGGCGCGGCTGATGCGCGACTGCGCCGACCAGTCCCTGCAGATCCTCGGCGGTGCCGGTTTCATGCGCGGCAGCCGCATCGAGCGTGCATGGCGCGACTGCAAGGTGTACATGATCGGCGGCGGCGCGGAAGAAGTCATGAACGACCTGGCCGCCCGGCAGCTCGGGCTGCTCTGAACCGGCACGACCGGTCGCCGCGAGCAGCGGCCGATCCACGTCGACCGAACCCGTCCGACCCCCTCCCGACCGAACCGACCCCAGGAGCCACCATGTCCGAATCCGCCGTTCTCACCACCGTCGACGCCGGCGTCATGACCATCACGATGAACCGACCGGAGGTGCTGAACGCGCTGAATCCGGCGATGCTCGAAGGCCTGTCCTCGGCCCTGGCCGCGGCCAAGGCCGACGACGCCGTCCGGGCCCTGATCCTCACCGGCGCGGGCCGCGGCTTCTGCGCGGGGGCCGATCTCGGGGCGGCCTCCATGCGGACCGGCGAGCACGACGTCGCCCAGGGGCTGCGCGAGTCCTACCATCCGATCGTGCTGGCGATGCGCCAGCTGCCCAAGCCGATCGTGGCCGCCGTCAACGGTTCGGCGGCCGGCGCCGGGATGAGCCTGGCGCTCGCCTGCGACGTGGTGCTGGCCGGCGAGTCGGCGAGCTTCCTGCAGGCGTTCACGAAGATCGGCCTGGTGCCCGACTGCGGCAGCACCTGGTTCCTGCCGCGCATCGTCGGCGACATCCGTGCGCGCGCGATGGTGATGCTCGCCGAGAAGATCCCGGCCCGGGACGCGCTGCAGTACGGACTGGTCTGGAAGGTCCATGCCGACGACGCGCTGGGCGCCGAGGCGAGGCGCTGCGCCGAGGGCCTGGCCAGGATGCCGACGCGGGCCTACGCGCTGGTCAAGCAGGCGCTCACCCAGAGCGCGGGCAACGGACTGGGCGACCAGCTCGAGGTCGAGGCGCTGATGCAGGCGCAGGCCTTCCGCACCGACGATTTCCGCGAGGGCGTGGCGGCGTTCGTCCAGAAGCGAGCGCCGCGCTTCACCGGCCGGTGAGCGACGCCGCGGCCATCCGGCCGCTGATCGCCTGCGCGGCCGCCCTGTACACGGCGGTCATCGGGTTCCGCGTGACCGTCGCCCTCGCCGCCGTCCACCTGGGGCTGTCTCCCGCGTCGATCGGGCTGGTGCTCGCCACCTTCGCGCTGGTGCCGATGCTGCTCGCGGTGCGGGGCGGACAGCTGATCGACCGGGTCGGCGTGCGTCGCCCGATGCTGGTCGGCGCGGCCCTGTGCGCCGTCGGCGCGCTCGGCTGCGCGGCGCTGCTGCACCCCGCCATGCTCGCGCTGTCGGCCGGCCTCGTCGGCGTCGGCATGATGGGCTTTCACCTCGGCATGCAGCACGCGGCGGGAGAGATCGGCGGCGACACGCGGCGCACCGCCAACTTCAACCTGCTGACGATGAGCTTCTCGGTGTCGGGACTGCTCGGGCCCCCGATGGTAGGCCTGATCATCGACACCGCGGGCTACCGGCAGGCCTTCGCGCTGTCGGCGGCGCTGCTGGGCGCGACCTGGCTCGCGGCGAGCCGATATCCGTTCGAGCGGCACCTGCCCCGGCACGGTGCCGAACCGGCCGTGGCGCCCGAGCCGCCCGGGCCGCTCGAGCCGCCAAAGGCCACCCCCCTGCCCCCCGACGCGGATGCCGCCGCGGCCGCCGTCGAGGCGCCTCGCGGCGCGAGCGCGGCGTTCTCGCTGCTCGGCGCCCCGCGTCTGCGCCGGCTGCTGCTGGCGTCGCTGCTCGCCTCCGCGTCGTGGGACGTCTACCAGTTCGTGCTGCCGCTGCACGCGGGTTCGATCGGTCTGTCCGCATCGTCGGTGGGGCTGTCGATCGCGGCCTTCTCGGCAGGGTCGCTGTCGGTCCGGCTGATGCTGCCCCGGCTCCTCGCGCACATGCATCCCGCACGATGGATGCAGGCCGCGCTCGCCGTGTGCGTGCTGGCCTACGCGGCGGCGCCTTTCGCGGGCACCCTCGGCACGCTGGTGGCGCTGTCGTTCCTGATCGGCATCGGGCCGGGCATCGCCCAGCCGCTGCTGATGGCGGCGCTGCACGCGGCTTCGCCGCCGGGCCGCGCCGGCGAGGCGGCCGGCCTGCGGATGACGCTGCTGAGCGCGATGCAGCTGCTCGTGCCGGTCGGCTTCGGCCTGGCGGCGGGCCTCCTCGGGACCGCACCCCTCTTCTGGCTCTACGCCGGCACGGCGGCCGCGATCGGCATCGTCCTGGCGAGGGCGGAACGGCGCTGACGCCGTCCCCCTCTCTGGCTCGGCTCAGGAGTCGGCGGTGAAGCCGATCGTCTTGACGATCGGCCCCCAGCGCTCGTGGTACGACCGGGTCAGCGCGGCCAGCGCCTCGGGCGTGGACGACTCGGCTTCGAGGCCCATGGTCGCGAGGCCGTCGACGACGTCCTTCTCCGCCAGCGCGGCGCGCAGGGCCGCATTGGCCCGGGCGACGACCGCAGCCTCGGGCTTGCCGGGCAGGAAGAATCCGAACCACTCGCGGAACACCAGGTCCTTGTAGCCCTGCTCGGCGAAGGTCGCCACCTCCGGAGCGAAGCGCGAACGCTTGTCGCCCGAAGTCGCGATGACGCGGCACTTGCCCGCGAGCACATGCTGGGTGAACTCGCCCACCGGGCCGGACACCGCGGCGATCTGGCCGCCGATCATGTCGAGGATCGCCGGCTGCGTGCCGCGGAACGCGACGTGCTTCATGTCCGTCTTCGTGCCGAGCGCGAGCAGCGCGCCGATGAAGTGCGGCATCGACCCGGCGGCGGGCGATCCGTAGTTCGCCTTGTCCGGATTGGCCTTGCACCAGGCGACGAATTCGGCGACGTTGCGCACCGAAGCCGGCACCATCGGCCCGACCGCGAAGCCGAAGTCGAAGTTGCAGCCGAGCGAGGCCGGGGTCACGTCGTTGAACGGGTCGTACGACAGCTTGCGGTAGATGTGCGGGTAGATGACCAGCATCGAAGCCGGCGTCTGCAGGATCGTGCTGCCGTCGCGGGGTGCGGCGCGCATCAGGTCGATGGCGAGCTGTCCGCCGGCGCCGGTCCGGTTCTCGACGACCGAATTGCGCGCGTAGGTGCCGCGCAGCTTGTCGGCGACACGGCGGCAGATCGTGTCGGAGGTGCCGCCCGGGGGAAAGCCGGTCACGACGCGGACGGTGTCCAGCATCGGGGCGGACTGCGCATGCAGCGCGGCCGGCAGCATCGACGCGCCGACGGCGCCGCCGATGGTGGCGATCAGCCGGCGGCGTGTGGCCGCGGACGTCTCGGTCTTGGGGTCGAAGCGCATGGTGTCTCCTGTGGGCCGTGCGGCCCGGGGTCGGGCCCGCGACGACCGCGGGCCGGCGCGGTCTGTCCCCGCGCGGGGTGGCGCGATGATAGCGCCGAGCCGGGCCGCGCGCGACGGCCGACCCGTGCCGCGACCGGTCGGTCGCCCCGCCACCGGCTCAGTCCTCGAACGGCAGCCCGACGTAGTTCTCGGCCAGCGCGGTCGCGGCGGCGCGGGACCCGACGAGATAGCCGAGCTCGGCTTCCTGGATCTTCTGTCCGATGTCGCCGGTATCGGGGAACCGGTGCATCAGCGTGGTGAACCACCACGAGAAGCGCACCGCCTTCCAGACCCGGCGCAGGCAGCGCGCCGAGTACTGGTCGAGCTCGGTCGTGGTGCCGGACCGGTAGTGGTCGATCAGCGCACGCGACAGGTAGCGCACGTCGGAGGCCGCGAGATTCAGTCCCTTGGCGCCGGTCGGCGGGACGATGTGCGCGGCGTCGCCGGCCAGGCACAGGCGGCCGAAGCGCATCGGCTCCACGACGAAGCTGCGCAGCGGCGCGATGCTCTTCTCGATCGAGGGTCCGGTGACCAGCGAGGCCGCGGCCCGTGCGTCGAGGCGGCTGCGCAGCTCGTCGAAGAACCGCTCGTCCGACCAGTCCTCCACCCGCTGCTCGAGCCCGCACTGCACGTAGTAGCGGCTGCGGGACCGGCTGCGCATGCTGCAGAGCGCGAAGCCGCGCGGATGGTTCGCGTAGATGAGCTCGTCCGACACCGGCGGGGTGTCGCAGAGCACCCCCAGCCAGCCGAACGGATAGACGCGCTCGAAGGTCTTCAGGGCCGCGGCCGGCACCGCCGCCCGCGACGCGCCGTGGTAGCCGTCGCAGCCGGCGATCCAGTCGCAGGCGATCACGTGCTCGCGACCGTCCTTGAGGTAGCGGACTTCCGGCGTCGGTCCGTCGAAGCCGTGCAGGGACACTTCGGCCGCCTCGTACACGGTGGTCGCGCCGCTCGCTGCCCGGGCGGCCATCAGGTCGCGGGTGACCTCGGTCTGGCCGTAGACCGTGACTTCGCGGCCGACCAGGTCGGCGAAGTCGATCCGGTGCCGTCCGCCTTCGAAGGCGAGCTCGATGCCGTGGTGCGGCAGCCCTTCCGCGTGCAGTCGCGCGCCGACGCCGGCCTCGTCGAGCAGCGCGACCGTGCCCTGCTCGAGCACGCCGGCACGGATGCGGCCGAGCACATAGTCGGGCGACTGGCGCTCGACGATCACCGCGTCGATGCCGGCCCGCTGGAGCAGCGCTCCGAGCAGCAGGCCGGCCGGGCCCGCGCCGACGATCGCGACCCGGGTACGCAGGCGCGTGCCCGCCTCAGACATCGAAGAACACCGTCTCGTCCTCGCCCTGCATCCGGATGTCGAAGCGGTAGACGGTGCCGCCGGGCAGATCCGAGCGGCGGGCCAGCAGCGTGCCGCGCCGCTCGGCCGGCACCGACGCGAGCACCGGATCGGCCGCGTTGGCCGCGGCCTCGTCGTCGAAGTAGACGCGGGTGAACGCATGCGACAGGAGGCCGCGCATCGACACGATCACGTCGATGTGCGGCGCCTGACCGTCGGGGGTCGCACCGGGCTTGATCGTCCGGAACGCATATCCGCCGTCCGGCAGGGTGCCGGTGCCGACGCGACCGAAGCCGCGGAATCCGCTCTCCTCCACCTCGGCGCGGCTGCGCGGATGCCGGCCTCGGGCATCGGCATGCTGGATCTCGATCAGGGCGTCGCCGATCGGCGCACCGTTCGCGTCCAGCACCCGGCCGGTGAGGACGATCGGCAGGCCCGGCGTGCGCGCCTCGGCGAGCACGCCTCCGAACAGGCTGCGGAACGGATAGCCGTATTGGGTGGGGACGAGCCCGTAGGCGAAGAAGGGCCCGACCGTCTGGGACGGGGTCTGCCCGGGCGTGGCCGCGGTCGGATCGCTCATCGCTGCGTCTCCATCGGAGTCTGCCGCGGTCCGCGCAGCACGATGTCGAACACGTAGCCGAGCGCGAAGCCCGGCTCGGTCGCATCGAGGGCGAAGCGCGACACCAGCCGCTCGCGGACGCCGGGCGGCGTGCTGCGGTAGATCGGATCCAGGTCGAGCAGCGGATCGCCCGGGAAGTACATCTGGGTGACGAGGCGGCTGGCGAAATGCTCGCCGAACAGCGACAGGTGGATGTGGTTGGGACGCCAGGCGTTCGGGTGGTTGCCCCAGGGGTAGGCACCCGGCTTGATCGTGAGGAAGCGGTACCGGCCTTCGCCGTCGGTCAGCGTGCGCCCGGCGCCCAGGAAGTTCGGGTCGAGCGGCGCGTCGTGCGTGTCGACCGCATGCACGTAGCGGCCGGCGGCATTGCATTGCCAGAGCTCGACCAGCGTGTGACGCAGCGGTCGACCGCCTTCGTCCGTGACACGCCCGGTGACCACGATCCGCTCCCCGAGCGGCGCGCCGTTGACCGCGGCGTTGCGGGTCAGGTCGTGATCCAGCTCGCCGATGTCCTCGTGCCCGTAGACCGGCTGGGCGAGCTCGGACAGGGTGTGCCGCATCGGGACGAGCGGGCGCGACGGGGCCCGCAGCGGGGTGGACTTGTATGCGGGGTGCAGATAGGCGGGCTGGCTCGTCCAGTCGCGCGCCGCGATCCGTGGCAGGTCGGCCATCGGTGTCTCCTCCAGGGGCGAGGTCAGGACTGTACCGCGCTCAGGGCTTGAGCTCGACGCTCCCCGAGACGCCCACGACGACGTCCGACTCGCCGCCCTCGGTGGGCAGCGGCGCGGCGTCGGCGGCCGTCGCGATGCGCGCCATCGCGGCCATCGGGCGCGGTCCGGGCGCCCCGCCGCCCGAGCGCAGCGCCATCTCCCTGAGCTCGTAGCCCGCGAACCCGAAGGCGGCCGCCGCATCGGCGGCGCGGGCCCGGAAGGCACGGGCCGCCTCGGCGATCAGGCGCTTCTCCTCGGCCTGGCGCCGCTCGGCCGACAGCCGGAACTGCACGCCGGAGAGCTGCATCCGCTCGCCGAGCCGGGCGCCGAGCTGCGCGAGCGCGCTCATGCGGGTCGACTCCAGGACCACCTCGCCGCGGACCCGCCAGCCCTGCTGCTTGCCCTCCCGCGTGTGGTTCGGCTGGGTCCAGAGCGACCCGAGCCGTGCCCGGACGCCCTCGACCGACTTGGCCTCGGCGATCGCCGCATTGAGCTGCGCCAGCACCGCGTCGTTGAGCACACCGACCTGCGCGCCGTCGCGCTCCACCGCCAGCACGACGACCATCTCGTCGTTCGCGACAGCGGCGCGGGCCTGCGCATCCAGCGTCAGCACCGGCCCGGCGGACGCACCGGCGATCGCCCAGGGCGCGACGGCCAGGACGGCGGCCAGCGTCACCGCCCGGCCGAGCCGCTCTGCGCCGCTCCACGTGCAAGGCCATCCGCTGCCCCCCCTGCGGCCCCCCCTGCGGCCCCCCCTGCTGCCCCATCTCCCGATCATCCTGTCCCGTCCCGTCGTGCGATCGTCATTCGGCTCATCGTCCCGCCTCCCGTTCGAACTCCCGCAGCGACGGCAGCGTCGGCAGGCCCGGACCCGACAGCCCCTCGGCCGCCCGCACCGCGCGCAGCACGGCCGTCGCGGTCACCGCCGCGATGGCGGCCCCCAGCGCGACCGGATGCACCCGCGCCCGGCTGCGTCCGGTCGCGAGCGCGAACAGGGTGTCGCCGTCGAAGGCGGTGTGCACCGGGTCGATGCTGCGGGCGAGACCGTCGTGCGCGCATTGCGCGAGCTTGCGGCACTGCGCCTTGGTCAGTTCGAGGTCGGTCGCGACACAGCCGATGGTCGTGGCCATGCCCGGCGACAGTCGCGGCGGCAGGTCGCCGGCGATCAGGCTGGCCGTCGTGCCCACCAGGCGCCGCCCGTCCTCGCTCCTCGCCCCGGCGATCGGTCGGCCGGTGGACGGATCCACGACGTCGCCGATCGCGTTGACGACGATCAGGGCGCCCACCGTCGCCCCGCCGATGCGCAGCGACGCGGTGCCCACCCCGCCCTTCATCGCGCGCTCGATGCCCCAGAGCTTGCCGACGGTGGCGCCCGCGCCCGCGCCGACGGAGCCTTCCGCGGGCGGCGCCTCGGACGCCGCCTCGCAGGCGAGACGGCCCGCCCGCGCATCCGGACGGATCGAGGCGTCGCCGACCCACAGGTCGAAGAGGATCGCCGCGGGCACGATCGGCACCCGCGCCGGCCCGACGGGCAGCCCGATGCCCTGCGCCTCGAGCCATGCGACGACACCGCCTGCCGCGTCCAGGCCGAACGCGCTGCCGCCGGCGAGCAGCACCGCGTGCACCTGGTCGACCGCATTGACCGGATCGAGCAGGTCGGTTTCGCGGGTGCCGGGCGCCGCGCCCCGCACGTCGACGCCGCAGGTCGCGCCTTCGCCGGCGAGCACGACGGTGCAGCCGGTGGGGCGACGCGGGTCGGTGTAGTGCCCGACGCGCAGCCCCGCGACATCGGTGATGGCGCCCGCGGCCGCGCCGTCCGGTCGCCGGATGTCGGATACTTGCATGCCGTGATCCTACCCAAATCCCCCTCCCCGGACACCTTCGAGCGGCACCATTTCGCCTGGCTCTCGATCGCGGCCGCCGTCGCCACGATCACGCTCAAGACGCTCGCCTGGTGGCTCACCGGCTCGGTCGGGCTGCTCTCCGACGCCCTGGAGTCCTTCGTGAACCTCGCAGGGGCGTCGTTCGCGCTGCTGATGATCGTGGTCGCCGCGCGGCCGCCGGACGACGAGCATCCGTTCGGCCACGCGAAGGCCGAGTACTTCTCGAGCGGCTTCGAGGGCATCCTGATCTTCGGCGCGGCCGCGGCGATCATCTGGGCGGGCGTCTCCCGACTGCTCGCGCCCCAGCCGCTCGAGGCGGTCGGGATCGGCCTCGTGGTGTCGGCGGTCGCCACTGCGATCAACCTCGGCGTCGCGATCGCGCTGCGCCGCGCGGCCGTCCGCTTCCGCTCGGTCGCGCTCGACGCCGACGCCCGGCACCTGATGACCGACGTGGTCACCTCGGTCGGCGTGGTGGCGGGGGTGGCCGCGGTGTCGCTGACCGGCTGGCTCGTCCTCGATCCGCTGATCGCGATCGCGGTCGGACTGAACATCCTGCTCGAGGGCGCCCGTCTGCTGCGGGGCTCGGTCGACGGCCTGATGGACCGCAGCCTCGATGCGGCCGAGCTCGCGCGGCTGCGCGTCGCGCTCGACGCCCTGGGCGCACGCGGCATCGCATGGCGCGGCCTGCGCACGCGCCGCGCCGGCTCGCACGCCTGGATCGACGTGGTGGTGCTCGTGCCGGGCGAGTGGACCGTCGACGCGGGGCACGCCGTGGCCGACGAGGTCGAGGCGACGCTGGCCTCGATCGTCGAGCAGGCGACGGTGGTCACGCACCTCGAACCGATCCCGCGCTGAGACCGACACCCTTCGTCACACGGCGGGCCCGCTCGGATGGGGGAACGGCCCGCCCGCCGCCGCTACAATTCCCCGATGCCTGCCGCCGCGCCCGCGCCCGTGCCCGCCCTGCGCCTGCGCGAGGTCCGGATCGACACCGATGCCGAGAACGTCGCCTACCTGGCGCGCGGCTGCACCGCCTGCCGGGTCGACGCGCTGCGTGCCGCCCAGAAGGTCGCGGTGCGCGTGGCGGGCGCGTCGACGGACGCACCGCCGATGCTCGCGGTCCTCAACGTGGTCGACGATCCGTCGATCATCGGCGCCGACGAGCTCGGACTGTCCGAACAGGCCTTCGCGATGCTGGGCGTCCCCGCCGGGACCCCGATGGCGGTCGGGCCGGCTCCGCGCCCGGCATCGCTCGACGGCGTGCGGCGCAAGCTGCAGGGCGAGCCGCTCGACCTCGATGCCATGCGCGCGATCGCCCGCGACATCGCGGCGCGCCGCTACGCACGCAGCGAGATCGCCGCGTTCCTGGTCGCCTGCGGTCGCGACGACCTCGAGCGCGAGGAGGTGCTGGCCCTGACCCGGGCGATGCTCGAGACCGGTGAGCGGCTCGACTGGCACGAGCCCCTGGTGGCCGACAAGCACTGCATCGGCGGCATTCCGGGCAACCGCACGACGATGATCGTCGTGCCGATCGTCGCGGCCCACGGCATGCTCATCCCCAAGACCTCGAGCCGGGCGATCACGTCCCCCGCCGGCACTGCCGACACGATGCAGGTGCTCGCCGAGGTCGAACTCTCCCCGGCCCGCATGCGCGAGGTCGTGCTGCGCGAGCGGGGCTGCATCGCCTGGGGCGGCACCGCCCGGCTCGCGCCGCTCGACGACCTGCTGATCTCGGTCGAACGCCCGCTCGCGCTGGACTCCCCCGGGCTGATGGTGGCCTCGATCCTGTCCAAGAAGCTCGCGGCCGGCTCGACGCGCCTGCTGCTCGACATCCCCGTCGGTCCGAGCGCGAAGGTGCGCACGCTCGCCGAGGCCCAGCGCCTGCGAAAGACTTTCGAATACGTCGGGCGCGCGCTCGGCCTGCACGTCGAGGTGACCGTCACCGACGGCTCGCAGCCGGTCGGTCGCGGCATCGGCCCGGTCCTCGAGGCACGCGACGTGATGGCCGTGCTCGAGAACCGGCCCGAGGCGCCACAGGACCTGCGCGCGAAGTCGCTGCGGCTGGCGGGGCGCATCCTGGAATTCGATCCGGACGTGCGCGGCGGAGACGGCGAGCCGCTGGCGCGAGACATCCTCGAATCGGGCCGGGCGGCGGCCAAGATGGCGGCGATCGTCGACGCCCAGGGACGGCGGGCGCACCCTCCCGGACCGGGTCGACTCGTGGCCGAGATCGCCGCCCCGCGCGATGGGCGCGTCACCGGCTTCGACCACCTGCGGCTCGCCCGCGCCGCCCGTCATGCGGGCGCCCCGGCCAGTCCGGGCGCCGGGCTGGACCTGCTGGTGCGTCTGGGCGATGCGGTGCGCGCCGGCCAGCCGCTCTACCGGCTGCACGCCGAGACGCCGGGCGAGTTCGACCTGGCCCGTGACTGGTGCGAGGCCGACACCGGCATCGCGATCGCCTGAGACGCCGCGCCCTGGAACCGACCGTGACCGCACCGATGACCGAAGCGCTCCGCCCCGTGCTGCTGCACTTCGCCGACCAGGAAGCGCCCGCGCGGCGATTGGCCGATGCGGCGGGGCTGAGCTGCGCGCCGATCGAGACGCGCCGATTCCCCGACGGCGAGACGCTGCTGCGCCTGCCGGTGCCGCTCGCATCGCGCAGCGTGCTGTTCTGCTCGCTGGGTGCCCCCGACGCGCGACTGGTCGAGGTGCTGCTCGCCTCGAGGGCCGCGCGCGAGCACGGCGTCGCGCACCTGACGCTGGTCGCGCCCTACCTGTGCTACATGCGCCAGGACATGGCGTTCCGTCCGGGCGAGGCCGTCAGCCAGCGGATCATCGGCGGCTTCCTGGGCGGCCTGTTCGACGCGGTGATCACCGTGGATCCGCACCTGCACCGGATCGACCGGCTGGACGAGGCGGTGACGGGCGGCGCGCTCGCCGTGTCGCTGACCGCGGCGGCCGCGATCGGAGCCTTCCTCGCCGGGTCGGTGCCCGATGCGATCCTGGTCGGGCCCGACGAGGAGTCCGCCCAGTGGGTGGCCGCGGTCGCCGCGCACGCCCGTCGGCCGTTCGCCGTCTTCACCAAGACGCGGCATGGCGATCGCGAGGTCGACGTCGTGGCGGAGGGCGGCGCCCCGGTGGCCGGCGCTCCGGTGGTGCTGATCGACGACATCGCCTCGAGCGGCCGGACCCTCGCGCAGGCCGCGCGGGTCTGCCTGGCCGCCGGCGCGACGCGCGTCGATGCCTTCGTCACGCACGCCCTGTGCGCGGAGGCGGACCTGCAGGCGCTGCGGGCGGCGGGCGTGGGCCGGCTGTGGAGCACCGATGCCCTCGCCCACCCGAGCAACGCGGTCCCGCTCGCCCCGCTGCTGGCGGCGGGCCTGCGCGCGCACGGACTCGCCTGACCCGAGGCGGGACGCCCGCCGGCCGCTCGCCTACTTCGTGCCGAACAGCCGGTCGCCCGCGTCGCCCAGCCCGGGCAGGATGTACCCCTGGGCGTCGAGCTGCCGGTCGATCGCCGCGGTGTAGACCGGCACGTCCGGATGCGCGGCGCGGAAATGCGCCAGCCCCTCGGGCGCGGCCAGCAGGCACACGAACCGGATCGAGCGCGGGCGGGTCTCCTTGATGCGGTCGACCGCGGCGACCGCCGAGTTGCCGGTCGCCAGCATCGGATCGACGACGATCGCATCGCGGCCGTCCATGTCGGCCGGCACCTTGAAGTAGTACTCGACGGCGACCAGGGTCTTCGGGTCGCGGTACAGCCCGATGTGCGCGATCCGCGCGCCGGGGATCACCTGCAGCATCCCGTCGAGGATGCCCGCGCCGGCCCGCAGGATCGACACGAACACGGTCTTCTTGCCGTCGATCAGCCGGGATCGCATGGGCTCGAGCGGCGTCTCGATGTCGACCTCGTGCATCGGCATGTCGCGGGTGACCTCGTAGGCCAGCAGCATCGACAGTTCGGACAGCAGCCGGCGAAAGCTGTTGGTGCTGGTCTCTTTGCGGCGCAGGAGCGTGAGCTTGTGCTGCACCAGCGGGTGGTCGATCACGTGCACATCGGCAGCCACAGCCATACGTCGTCCTCCGGGAGTCCTAGAACACCGTGCCGTCGCTGGCGATCGCGATCGGCGGCTCGCCGCCCCGGCGCGCCGCGGCGAGTTCCCGGCCCGCGGCCCAGGTCCCGCCCTCGAGCACGGCGGCGAGCGGCATCCGCGCGGCATCGGTACCGAGGCGCTCGCGTACCTTCGGCGCGAGCACGTCGATCAGCGCGACGGTCAGCGCGCGCCATTCGACGATCGGCTCGTCGCCCGGCGCGAGCGGCGACGCGAAGGTGGACGGTTCGCGCGGCACGAGGACGCCCGCGTCGACCAGCAGCCCGCCGTTGCGGTACTCGGCCAGGCCGGTGAGCGCGTCCAGCCCGTCGACGGACACGCCGGCCGACTCGAAGGGCTCGAGCAGCGAGTAGGTCAGCCACTGCGAGAGCTTGTGGAACGGCACCCATCCCGCGGTCTCGCCCTCCCCGCCGGCGAGCCGATGGCGCCAGGCGTCGCCGACCGCCACGCCGCCGATCCGCGCGCCTTGCGGCCAGATGCCGCCCAGGCCCGTCAGCAGCGCCACCAGGATGTCGTGCGCGGCGACGCGCGTCGGATCCGACCCGCGCAGCGCATCGAAGAGCCCGCCCGGCCGCCCCGGCACGCCGAAGCGCGCGGGCTGCGCGGCGAGTGCCTCGCCGAGCCGGCGCAGCAGCGCGACCCGGCCGTCCAGGCCGACCAGCGGGTTGTCCGCGCGGACCTGGAACGCGGCGCCGAGCGCGGCCGCGTCGATGCGGGCGAGTCCTTCGGCATCGGCCTGCATCGGTCGGCGCGGGTCGGACGAGAACAGTCCGCGCTCGAAGGCCCGCAGGCTCGCGATGCCCAGCCCCTCGGAGCGTCCGAGCACCGTGCCGGTGTCGCGGTCGTCGAAGCGCCAGGTCGCGCCGGCCCCGGCGTCGAGCAGCACCGAGACCACCGCCAGGTCGATGCGCGCCCGCGCCCGCGCGGACGGGTCGGCCTCGCCCGCGGCGGCCTCCATCGCCGCGACCCGGTCGACGCCGCCGGCCTCGAAGTGCCGCCAGCGGCTGTGGTACGGGACCGCGAGCGTCGGATAGCGCCGGCGCGTCACCGCGGCGACGACATCGGCCACGTCGTCGAGCCGCGCCGGCACGACCTCGAAGGCCGGCGCGCGTCCCTCGATCGCAGCCTGCAGGATCCGGTCGCAGCGCTCGCGCACCGCGCGGCTCGACAGCAGCGCGTGCGCAGCGCTCACAGGCCGCGGCCCTTGGTCGTCGACAGCGCGTCGGCGTCGGGCGCCGCGCCCTCGGTGAAGTAGCCGGCCGCCATCTTGGCCTGCATCTCGACCTGCGCGTCGGCGGGAATCAGCGCGTCGGGGATCGGGATGCGCTCGTCGACCGCGATGCCGGAGCCGACGATCGCATCGAACTTGAGGTTGCTCATCGACACCAGCCGGTGGATGCGCCGCACGCCGAGCCAGTGGAGCACGTCGGGCATCAGCTCCTGGAACCGCATGTCCTGCACGCCCGCGACACATTCGGTCCGCAGGAAGTACTTGTCGGCCGAGTCGCCGCCGACCTGGCGCTTGCGCGCGTTGTACACCAGGAACTTGGTGACCTCGCCGAGCGCGCGGCCTTCCTTGCGGCTGTACGAGACCAGGCCCACGCCGCCCTGCTGCGCGCCGCGGATGCACTCCTCGATCGCATGGGTGAGGTAGGGGCGGCAGGTGCAGATGTCGGAGCCGAACACGTCCGAGCCGTTGCATTCGTCGTGCACGCGCGCGGTCAGCGGCACCTCGGGATTCGAGAGGTCGGCCGGGTCGCCGAACACGTAGACGGTCTGGCCGCCGATCGGGGGCAGGAAGACGTCGAGATCGGTCCGGGTGACCAGCTCGGGGTACATGCCCCCGGTCTCCTCGAACAGCGCACGCCGCAGGTCGGCCTCGCTGCAGCCGAATCGCTTCGCGACACCGGGCAGCCACCAGACCGGCTCGATCGCGGCCTTGGTGACCACCGCCGAGCCGTTCTCGAGCAGCACCCGCCCGTCGGGCACCAGACGCTGGAAGGCGATCGCCGTCCGGATCTCCGGCATGTCGATGTGGGCCTTCGTGACCGCGATCGACGGGCGGATGTCGATGCCGGCGTCGATCAGCGGTCCGAAGGCCTCGGCCACCTTGGCGCCCCAGGGATCGATCGAGACGATCCGCTCGGCGTCGGTCCACTGCGGATGCGGGCCGATCGAGTCGGTGGGCGCGGTGTTCGTGAGGTCGGCGCGGTGCTGGCGATTCAGGGAGCCGGCCGCGACCGCGAGCGCCCGATAGACGCCGTACGAGCCCGAGTGGGTGCCGACGACGTTGCGATGCAGACGGCTGGTGGTGGTGCCGATGACCGGCCCGCGCTCGGCGGCGCTCGGAGCGCCCCACCGCAGCGGCGGCACCGGCGACGAACCGGGCGCGGGATGCGATGTCAGGCGGATGTGCCGGGGAGACGCGCCATCGGTCGACATCACGAACGCTCCTGCTTCGAAGGTTCAGCGTAGCGGGATTCGCCGCAGGTGTCGACGCACGGCGCGCCGGTCGGGGCGGACCTCGCCAGGGGTTCAGCCGACGGCATCGTGCCCGAACGCGTCGACATCGTCGGCGAGCTCGACGAAGTCGCGGCGCAGCGCGCCCATCGCGTTCGCGAATTCGTCGGCGTCGAAGGCCCGCGGCTGGAAGCAGCTCGCGGCCGGTCGCGCCTGCGTCCAGGCGAAGACCTCGAGGCCCCGCACCCCGAGCAGCTGCCCGCTGATGCCGGCGGCCTGCGGGGCCGCCAGGAAGGCGACGACATTGGCGACATGGCTGGCCGCGAGCGGCGCATTGAGCGCCCGCCATGCGGCGAGCGCCGCCGATTCGCCCGGCACGGCGCGCAGCGCCCGCGTTCCCGCGAACGGAACGATCGCATTGCAGGCGATCCGCGCGTCCGCCAGCTCGAGCGCGAGCGTGCGGGTCAGACCGAGCAGACCCGCCTTGCTCGCCGCCTCGCCCCCGCGGCCGGCACGCCCGTACAGCCCCACGGCCGACGCGACGTTCACGATCGCACCGGGCCGGCGTCCGCCACGCACCTGCTCGCGCAGGGCGCCGACCGCGGCGGCGGCCATCGCGTAGGGGCCGACCAGGTTGGTACGCAGCATCCGCTCGAAATCGGCGCGTGCGCCCTCGCCGATCGGCGCATCCGCCTCGATCGCGGCGTTGTTGACGATCAGGTCGATCGCGCCGAAGGCATCGAGGGCGGCCGCGACGGCCTGCTCGGCGGCCCCCTCGGCGCCGACGTCGAGGGCCAGTCCGATCGCACCGGGCACCCGCATCGTCGCCAGCTCGGTGACCGCCGAATCCTCCGGCCCGCCATCGAGCGCGGCGCCGTTGTCGACGATCAGCACCCGTGCCCCCAGCAGGCCGAGCGTCTGGGCGACCGCGAGCCCGATGCCGCGTGCGCCCCCCGTCACGATCGCCGCCCGTCCCGCCAACAGATCCTGCATGCCGCTTCTCCCGCCCGTGCGCGTCCTGGTCCGAGCCCGCAGTGTGCCGCAAGTCGGCCGAGGCCTCCCTCCGCGATCGCCGCAGACCCCTCGCTCTGCCCGAGCTGGCCCGCACTCGACTGCCGGTGGCGGGCGTTCCCGGCCCGGGCGCAGCGTCGGCGGCGATTGGGGCATCATGCGGGCAGCCGCCCCCCTCCGATCGTGACCGCCGCCGACGACAGGCCCCTCCCGCGCCGAATCGCCCATCTCGACATGGACGCGTTCTTCGCGTCCTGCGAGCTCTCGCAGTATCCCGAGCTCAGGGGGCAGCCGATGGTGGTGGCCGGCCGGCGCACCGACGCGCCGCAGCTCGGACCCGACGGCCGGCGCGCGTTCGCCCGGCTGCGGGACTACACCGGCCGCGGCGTGCTCACGACGGCCACCTACGAGGCGCGCGCCCTGGGCGTCCACTCGGGCATGCCGACGATGAAGGCCGCCCGCCTGGCGCCCGACGCGGTGCTCCTGCCGGTGAACTTCGACCTCTACCGGCGCTATTCCCGGCTGTTCAAGGACGCGGTCCGGACGATCAGCCCGGTGATCCAGGACATCGGCATCGACGAGGTCTACGCCGACGTCACCGAACTCGCCGATCCGTCGCAGGCGATCGCGGCGCGCCTGAAGGCCGCCGTGCTCGACGCCACCGGCCTGACCTGCTCGGTGGGCATCGCACCGAACAAGCTGCTCGCCAAGCTGTGCTCGGACATGCAGAAGCCCGACGGCATCACGGTGCTGACGATGGCGGACCTGCCCGCGAAGGTCTGGCCGATGCCGGCGCGACGGATCAACGGCATCGGTCCGAAGGCCACGGAGAAGCTGGCGTCGCACGGCATCTCGACCATCGGCGAGCTCGCCGCACGCGACCGGGACTGGCTGATCGGCGAGTTCGGGCGCGCCTACGGACAGTGGCTCCACGACGCCGCGCACGGCCGCGACGACCGGCCGGTCGTGACTCACCGGGAGCCGGTCTCGATCAGCCGCGAGACCACGTTCGAGCGCAATCTGCACGCCACGCGGGACCGCGCCGAGCTCGGCGAGGTGTTCACGCGTCTGTGCGAGCAGCTGGCGGCCGATCTCGTCCGCAAGGGCGTGACGGCCCGCACGATCGGCATCAAGCTGCGCTTCGACGACTTCAGGACGGTGACCCGCGACACCACCCTGGCGGTGCCGGTGGTGGAGGCGGCCGCGCTGCGGCGGGCCGCCGGCGCCTGCCTGAAGCGGGCCGACCTGAGCCGGCCGATGCGCCTGCTCGGGGTGCGCGCGAGCGGCCTCGCGGGCGAGGATGCCGCGCGCCCCGACCCGGCGCGCCAGTTCGACCTCGACTTCGGCTAGTCAGGTGCGCGGCGGGGTGCCCGGTTCGCCGAGATCCCAGTAGAGCCCGGCCATCAGCCGCAGCGCCTCGCGTGCGACCGGCGCGAGCAGGTGCTCGTTCGGGGCGTGCTGCGAGCAGCCCGCATACGAGTGCGGCACCCACACCGTGGGCAGTCCGAGCCGCTCGGAGAACGCGTCGTTCGGCAGCGAGCCGCCGAGGTTGGGCAGGATCGCCGGTGCGGCGCCGGTGCTCGCACCGATCGACGCGGCGGCCCAGCGCACCCACGGATGGTCGGGTTCGAGTCGCGTCGCAGGGAAGTAGCCTTCGGCCATCCGATCGACGCGAACCGCCCCGAATCCGTTGGCATCGAGGTGCCGGCGCAGGGCGGGAAGGATGTCGTCGGGATCGATGCCGACCACGAACCGGAGCTGGCAGTGCGCACGCGCGCGCGGCGGGATCGCGTTGACCGGACGGGCGGGGTTGCCGGTCTCGAAGGCGAGCACCTCGAACGCGCACCAGCCGTAGACCCGCTCGGCGGGCGTCAGACCCGGCTCGCCCCAGTCGGGGTCGATCGCAGGCCCCTCGCTGCCGCCGTCGACCGACAGCGTCGACAGCGCCTCGCGCACCGCGGGCGTCAGCGAGTCCGGGCGCCACTCGGGGATGCGGATCGCGCCCCGGGCATCGGTGATGCACGCGAGCGCGTGCGCCAGCACGACACCCGGATTCGCGATGAGGCCGCCCCAGTTGCCCGAGTGGTGCCCGCCTTCGCGCAGGTCCGCGACCAGGTCGAAGTTCAGGGCGCCGCGCGAGCCCAGGAACAGGGTCGGGCGGCCGGGGCTGACCCGCGGCCCGTCCGATGCGATCAGGACGTCGGCGGCGAGCCAGTCGCGACGTGCCTCGCAGACCGCGTGCAGTCCGGGGGAACCGACCTCCTCCCCCGTCTCGATCAGCCACTTGAGGTTGAAGCCCAGTCGCGCCCGCGCGGCGTCGGCCGCGGCCAGCCCCTGCTCGCGGGCGCGCGCCTGCAGCACCAGCCGAAGCGCGGCGATGTTGATCGAATGCTGGCCCTTGTTGTCCGCGGTGCCACGTCCGTACCAGCGATCGCCGTCGGCCAGCAGCGTCCAGGGGTCGCGGGCGTCGCGCCATTGCCCTGCCTGGCCGCGGATCACGTCGCCATGCCCGTAGGCCAGCACCGTCGGCCGCGTCGCATCCTCGATGCGGCGGGCGAGCAGCATCGGCCCGCCGGTGCCGGCCGGATTGGCGACGGTCTCGCACTCGAAGCCGAGCGCGCGCAGCGCGGGCACCATCTCGTCCCGCAGATAGGCCTCGAGCACCGGCGCGCGCGACGGCTCCTGGCTCTCGGTGGGCACGGCGACGCGCCGGGCGAGTTCGTCGAAGAAGCCGCCGGAATCGAACCAGCGGTCGGCGTCGGCGAGCACGCCGCCACGGGCGGCGGTGTCGCGGAGTGCGGTGGGGGCGTGGGCGGTCATCGGTCGGGCACGGGGATAATCCGCCGATGATCGCATGCGATGCCGGCCGCCGATGACGGCCCGTCCTCCTCCCGACCCGGACGCCCTCTCCCGAAGCGACCCGCTTCAGGCGGCGCTGCACGGGCCGCTCGCGGCCGCGGGGCTGCCCGTCGCCTGGCGCGCCATGGACACCTTCGTCGTGCTCGAACTCGGCTTCGGCGCGGGGCTCTCGTTCCTCGCGGCGCTGCGCGCCTGGGTGGACGACCCGGCACGCCCGGCGAGGCTGCACTGGGCGGCGACGCTCGAGCGCCCGCTCGGACGCGAGGCCTTGCACGCCGCGCTCGCATCGCTGCGGGTCGCATCGGCCGATGGGGCGCCCCTGCTGACCCGCTGGCCGTCCGCGCTGCCCGGCGTGCACCGCCTGCCCTTCTTCGACGGGCGCGTGCTGCTGTCGCTCTCGGTGGGCCCCGCGCACACGACGGTGCCCGGCTGGGTGCCGCGTGCGGACGCCCTGCTGCTGTCGTATGGCGCAGGCGACGCGGACACGGTCGGTCGGATCCGGAACGCCTTCGTCGCCTGGAGGCCGGCGGCCGCCTGCCTCGCCCCGGGCGCACGGGCCGCCCTGTCGCCGGTCCCCGGCGAGCCGCCCAGCGACAGCCTTCGGGCCGCACGCGGCATCGGCCGACGTGCCCTCGAGTCCGCCGGCTTCGTGATGTCCCACGAGCACGGATCGCCTGGACTCATCGCTCTGCCGGCCGACTCGGCCCAGCGGCTCCGCGGTCACGCGGCCCGGTCGGCGTCGATGCGCGGCGAACGCCCTGCCGGGGCTCGCAGCGCAATGGTCGTCGGCGCAGGCCTGGCGGGCTGCGCGACGGCCTTCGCGCTCGCGCGACGCGGGTGGTCGGTGCTCAGGCTGGATGCCGGCAGCCCGCGCGGATCGGATCAGGCGGTGCTGGCGCAGCACCCGTCGCTGACGCCGGACGATGCGCCGCTGTCGCGCCTGACACGGGCCGCGACGTTGCTGGCGCACGGCCCGTACGACGTCGGCGCGCTGCGCCGTCATGGCCGGGTGCAAGTGTCGGACCCCGAGCACGCGCACGCCGTCGCGGCACACCTGCCGCGCGACTGGGTCGAGCCGGTGGATGCGGCCGGCGCGTCCGAGCGCGCCGGCGTCGCCCTGCGTCGCGGAGGCTGGTGGCTGCCCATGGCGGGCAGCGCGGACCCGCGCGCCCTGTGCGATGCCTGGACGATCGCGGGCATCACGGTCCGCGGCGGGACCGCGGTCGCGACGCTCGCGCGCGTCGGCGCGGCGTGGATCGCGACCGATGCCGACGGGCATGTCCTCGGCGAGGCGCCGGTGGTCGTGCTGGCCTGCGGCGCCGGCGGCCCGGCTGTGGTCGCCGCTGCCGGCGGGCCATCGGGCCCGCTCGACGCCTGCTTCGGTCCGGCGGGTCTGCGGCGGCGCACCGGCATGACGACGATCGCCATGCCGCCTGGTTTCCTCATGCCACGCTGCACGGTGGGCGGAGACGGTCATGCGGTCCCCGTCGATGCGACACGCCTGCTGCTCGGTCCCGCCGGAGGCCTCGACGACGACGGGAGCGCAGCCCCGGGCACGGCGGACGGCGAGGCTGCCGTGCGCGCCTGGACCCGCTTCGCATCGCATCTCGTCGAGCCCGGCCCGCGGCCGGCGCTCGCCATGGGGACGCGCGGCGAGCGCATGTCCACCCGGGACCACTTGCCGCTCGTGGGCCCGGTACCGGACGCGACCGCGATCGCGATGCTCGGCCGTGCCGCACGCGACGACCGCCTGCCGCTCGCCCGACTCCCGGACCTGTGGACGGCGACGGCCTTCGGCGGTCGAGGCCTGCTGTGGTCGGTGCTCGCGGCCGAGCTGATCGCGGCACGCCTCGACGGCGAACCCGCTCCGCTCGAACACGCGCTCGCATCGGCCCTGTCGCCCGACCGTTTCCTCAGGCAGGCACGACGTCGGGCCGACACGGCGGGTTGACCCGCGGGACGCCGCTCCGTACCTTCGACGGTTTGCCCGGCCGCGCATGCTCACCGTCCTCGAGGTCACCCTCCCCGTCTTCGCGCTCGTGCTGTGCGGCTGGATCGCGGCCCGCCGACGCCTGCTCGGCGACGTCGGTGTCGAGGGCATCAACGCGTTCGTGTTCTGGTTCGCGCTGCCGGCGATGCTGTTCCGGGCGGTGTCCGCACATCCGGTCTCGAAGATCGCCGACGTCCGGTTCTTCGCCGCCTTCCTGCTGGCGGGAGCGGTGCTCTATGCCGGCGTGCTGTGGACCGCACGACGACGGCCGGCCGGCGACCGCACCGCGCTCGCGTTCTCCGCGACGCACGGCAATGTCGGCTACCTCGGGCTGCCGCTGCTCGCGCAGTTCGGCGACGACGGGCGTCTGCCGGCGATGGTGATGGCGATGATCGCCGACATCTGCGTGCTGATCGTCGGGACGATCGTCCTGTTCGAGTTCGCGCGCAGCGGCGCCGGAGGCCCCGACGGCGAGATCCCCCTGCACCGTCGAGTCGGCGCGGCACTGGGTGGCCTGCTGCGCACGCCGCTGATCCTCGGCATCCTGTGCGGCCTCGTGTTCTCGGCCACCGGTGCCCGACTGCCCGAGGCCGCCGATTCGTTCGTGCGTCTGCTGGCGCAGGCGGCCGGCCCGTGTGCGCTGTTCGCCATCGGGGCATCGCTCGGGGGCCGAACAGTCGTGGTCGACGCAACGGTCCGCGGTCTGATGCTCGCCAAACTCGTGCTCCATCCGCTGCTGGTCGGCGCCGCGATGTGGGCGTTCGGGGCAGACCCGACGCTCGCCGCGATCGGCGTGCTCGCAGCCGCCCTGCCGACGGCGAGCAACACCTACATCCTGTCGCAGCGATACGGCGTGGACACGCGCGCGATCGGATCGGCGATCGTCGTCGGTACCTTCACGGCGGCAGCCACGGTATCGTTCGTGATCTGGCTGCTGCAGCTGAAGCCCGCCTGAAGTCCGAAGCCCCCGAGCCCGACCCGACTCCGACTCCGACGCCCACTCCCCGCGCCCTCATGACCCGAAAAACCATCCCGATCGTCCGCTACGACTGCTCGAAATGTCCGGGCTACTGCTGCAGCTACCCGCGCATCGAAGTGAAGGACAAGGACCTCGCCCGACTCGCGAAGCACTTCGACCTCACGAAGGCCGAGGCCGAGCGCAAGTTCACCCGCTGGTACGAACCCGGCGAGCGGATCCTCAAGCATCGGAAGGACGAGGTCTACGGCTCGATCTGCCGCTTCTTCGACACCTCGGTTCGCCGCTGCACGATCTACGAGGCGCGGCCGGCGGTCTGCCGCGACTATCCGAACGGATCGAAGTGCGGCTACTACGACTTCCTCAAGTTCGAGCGCAAGCACCAGGACGATCCGGAGTTCATTCCGTCCGCCTGAGGCCTGCGCCCGAGGGCCGACGCCGGCTCAGTGCCAGTCGCGTCGCCCGTAGTCATGGCCGTGGCCGCGGCCATGACCGCGCCCGGGGTGGCCCCGCCACACGACCGCCGGAGGCGGCGCGTAGACGGGCGCGGGCACGTAGACCGGAGCGGGATGGTAGACCCGGGGCGGCGGGTAGTAGACACGGGCGGGCGGGTAGTACACCTGAGGCGGCGCCTGCCACGTCTGCACCGGCGGGTAGTAGTGGACCGCCTGCGGATAGACGGGCCGTCCGTAGACCGGCTGGGCGGTCCAGGTCCGACCGTGACCGGACGAGATCGCGGTGCCCGTGATCGCGCCGATGGCGCCGCCCACGATCGCGCCCTCGTGGCCGCCGAGGGCCTGGCCGATCACTGCGCCCGCACCGGCACCGAGCACAGCGCCGACGACGGCGTTACCGCCGTGGGCGTGAGCGGCAGGCGCTGCGGCGAGCGCACCGAGCAGGGCGAGCGTGGCGGTCAGGGTGGACTTCATGTCGGGCCTCCGAGGGCCGGGTTGCGGTCGAGTCAGGCTACCGGAGGCTTCGCGGATCCGGCGGCCGAGCCGGGCAACAGATGTAACCGCCTGTGTCGGCTCACCCTCTTCGGCGCGGACCGGGCGGGCCGAGGTAGCGGTCGGCATCGAAGGTCTGCAACCACTGCGGCCGATAGACCGCCAGACCGGTGACCACGATCCCGGTGGTGACGGCCTCGCCGTCGGCGAGGATCAGCAGCGCGATCCACCAGTCGACGCCGGTCTCCCGCCCGGCGCCTAGGGAGAACAGCAGCCGCTGGGCCGCGCCCCCGGCCAGGGTGGCGACCAGCGTGCCGGCGAACACGGCGATGAACAGATAGATGAACAGATGCGGGGGCAGGCGCTTCTCGACGAGACGCAGCCAACCCCAGGCCACGGCGATCGGCAGCCAGCCGTCGATCAGCAGAGCCATCGGCATGGCGCTCCAGGTGATCGTGCCCGCCGCGGCGGCGAATCCGGCGCCGCCGAGCGCGGCGACGGCGGCCCATCGCGGGCCGAGCACGTAGAGCGCCAGAGGCGTCACCAGCCAGTGGAGCGGCGGTCCGCCGACCAGGGTCGTGCGCAGCGTCCAGGCGAGGCCGATCAGCACGGCGACGGCGCCGAGCGCGTGAGGCGACACCGACTTGGGCGGCAGGCCGACGCTCATGGGGACGGCGCCTCGCCGTCGGGCACCTGGCCGGCAGCCGCGAGGCGGACCGAGACGCGGGTGCCGCTGCCGGCGTCGCTCCTGATCGACAGGACCCAGCCCGCAGCCGCGCAGATGCGCTCGGCGATCGTGAGGCCGAGACCGAGTCCGGAGGGGCCGGTCTCGTCGTCCGCGGCCGACCCTCGCCAGAACGGATCGAACACCCGTTCGAGCGCCGCCGCCTCGATGCCCGGCCCGCGGTCGACGACTTCGATCGCGCCGTTCTCGCCACGCACCTCGACCGGGGCGCTGCGGCCGTGGCGGATCGCGTTGCGCAGCAGGTTGGAGAGCACGATCTCGAGCATCGCCGGGTGCAGGATCGGTCGATCGGGCTCGGCGAGGGACACCGACACGCTGGTGCCCAGCAGTCGTGCCTCACCGGCGAGCCGGGCGATGCACAGGCCGACGAGCTCTCCGAGCGGGCGTGGCGCGCCTTCGGGCGGAAGCGGTGACGGCCGGTCGCCGGCGGGCTGCCAGCGCGCCACCAGCAGCAGCACCCCGAGCAGGCGCTGGAGCTCGTCGACCGAGTCGCGGACCGAGTTCAGTCTCGACAGCACCGCATCGGGGAGGTCGTTGCGGGCGAGCAGCATCTCGGTGCCGGTGGCGATCCGGGTGAGCGGCGTCCGCAGTTCGTGGCTCGCGGCCGCCGCAAAGGCACGCTCCTTGCGCAGCGCGATCGCGACCTGCCGCCGATGATCGTCGAGCGCATCGGCGAGCGCGCTCACCTCGACATCCATCGCTGCGTCGCGAAAGGTCGTCGAACCGGGGCCCTCCGTGATCCGTCGCTGCAGGCGGTTCATGCCGCCCATCAGCCGCTCGACCAGGCCGAGCGCGAGCCGGGATGCCAGCAGGGTGAGCATCATCGCGATCGCGAGCACCGCCCAGAGCAGGTCGATGCGCCGCTGCTGGTGCTCGCTGGCGTCGTACGCGAGGAGGAACGCGAGCGGTCCACGCTGCGCGATGCCGACCTGGTAGTCGACCCCGTCGGCGGCGCGCACTTCGCGGAACACGATCGATCCCGGCACATCGCCGCTGACGTCGCGCAGCGGCGCGAGGTACGGCGGAAGCGGGTCGCTGGGCAGCGTGGGGTCCCGCGACGCGACGAACAGACGCAGGTCGCCGGTGTTCGGGTACGCGAGCAGCCGGTCGCGTGGATGGATCTCGATGCTGCGCCGGAGTTCGTCCTCGACCACGCGCTCGATCAGCCGGCGTTCGTAGCCGTACCAGACGACGTGCAGCAGCAGAGCCTCCGCGAACGAGGCGATCGACGCGGTGACGACGATGCCGACGACCAGCCGCCGCCTAAGCGAGGGGGTCCGGAGCCCGGATCCGATAGCCATGGCCGTGCAGATTCTCGATCGGGTCGATGCCGGCCTCGGAGAACGCGCGCCGGGTCTGCGCGACCAGCGCGCGCAGCGCGTCACCGCCCGGCGGCTCGTCGCCCCAGATCTCGCGTTCGAGGTCGGGACGCGAGAACACCCGGTCGGGCACGCTCATCAGGAGGTCGACCAGCTGGAACGAGCGCGGCGTGAGCCGGACGAGCGTCTCGCCGACCCGGACGCGACGCGCCTCGCGTTCCAGCCGGAGCGTCCCGAGCGTCGTGACCTCGGTGGCGCGGCCGTTCGCCCGGCGAGACAGCGCGCGCAGGCGCATGGCCAGCTCGTCGAGCAGGAAGGGCTTCACGAGGTAGTCGTCCGCGCCAGCGGCGAAACCGGCCCGCTTGCTGTCGATCGAATCGCGGGCCGTCAGCATCAGCACCGGCGTGACACCGAGCGGCCCCGAGCGCAGTCGCCGGCACCAGTCGATGCCGTCGATGCCCGGCAGGTTCAGGTCGAGCACCACGACGTCGGGCCGCTCGCGCTGCGCGATCTCCATGCCGACGATGCCGTCCGGCGCATAGCGGGTGTCCATGCCGGTGGTCTGCAGATAGTCGCAGACGTTCGCCCCGATCACCGGGTCATCCTCGATCACCAGCACGCGCATGGTCACGGTCCCTTGGTAGCTCCGACTCAGCCTACAGCGACCCGTGCGTTGCGCCAGATGCGCATCCACGGGGACTCTCCGGCGGCCCCGCCCACGCGCGGACTCCCCGTCACCGACTCGTCCGGGCGCCAAGACCATTGCGCCATCCGGAACACGCGCTCCGGATGAGGCATCAGGATGGTCGCACGGCCATCCGCGGTCGTGTAGCCGGTGAGGCCGCCCGCCGAACCGTTCGGATTCGCGGGATACGCGTCGGCGGGCGTGCCGTCTCCGTTCACGAAGCGCAGCGCGCCCAGCGCGGTCGCCGCGTGGTCGGGGCGGTCGTGATCGACACGGCCTTCGCCGTGGGCGATCGCGATCGGCAGCCGCGAGCCCGCCATGCCGGAGAGGAACAGCGACGGGGACGGCAGCACCTCGACCGCACCGAAGCGCGCCTCGAACTGGGCCGAGCGGTTGGCGCGGAAGCGCGGCCAGTGCGCCGCACCCGGGATGATCGCCTTGAGCTGCGACAGCATCTGGCAGCCGTTGCACACACCGAGCGTGAAGCTGTCCGGACGCTGGAAGAAGACGGCGAACTGCTCGGCGAGCGCGGCATTGAACAGGATGGTGCGGGCCCAGCCCGATCCGCCGCCGAGCACGTCGCCGTACGAGAAGCCGCCGCAGGCGACCAGGCCGGCGAAATCGGCCAGTCGGTGCCGCCCCTCGATGAGGTCCGTCATGTGGACGTCGTAGGCGTCGAAGCCCGCGAGATCGAAGGCGGCCGCCATCTCGATCTGGCTGTTGACGCCCTGCTCGCGCAGGACCGCGACGCGAGGTCGGACGCCGGTGGCGATGTAGGGGGCGGCGATGTCCTCGGCCGGATCGAAGCTCAGGCGGACCGACAGCGGTGCCTGGGCCCCGATGCCGTTGCGCTCGAATTCCTCCCGGGCGCAGTCGGGCTCGTCGCGCAGCGCTGCGATCCGGTAGGACGTCTCGCTCCAGGCGGCCTGCAGCGTCGCGCGGGCCTCCGCCCAGACCTTCTTCGCGTCCCGCCAGATCTCGATCGCATCGCGGTCGTTGGGCTTGCCGATCACGTGCGACAGCCGGGACAGCCCGGCTTCGCGCAGCGCGCCGAGCACCGCGTCGCGATCGGCCTGGCGGACCTGCAGCACCACGCCCGCCTCTTCGGCGAACAGGGCCTTCAGGGTGAGTTCGTTGCGCTGGACGGACACCTGATCGGGGCGGATCTTGAAGTCGCCCCAATCCGAGGCATGCGGATCGATGGTCAGCATGTCGAGGTTGAGGGTCACGCCGCAGTGCCCGGCGAACGCCATCTCGCAGACGGTCGCGAACAGGCCGCCGTCCGAGCGGTCGTGGACGGCCAGCACGCGGCCCGCGGCCGACAGCGCCTGCACGGCGGCGAAGGCGCGGACGAGCAGCGACGGATCCGAGACGTCGGGTGCGGCGTCTCCCACCTGCTGGGTGACCTGCGCGAGCGCGGAGCCACCGAGACGGTGCCGCCCATCGCCGAGATCGATGAGGATCAGCGTGGTATCGCCGAGGTCGGTGCGAAGCTGGGGGGTCAGCGCGCGTCGCACGTCGTCGACCGGCGCCCAGGCCGTCACGACGAGCGAGGTGGGCGAGGCGACCTCCCGCGCCGATCCGTCGTCGGCGCGCCAGCGCGTGCGCATCGACAGCGAATCCTTGCCGACCGGAATGGCGATGCCGAGCGCGATCGAGAAGTCGCTCGCGGCCTGCACGGCGTCGTACAGGTCGGCGTCGTCGTCGGGCGTGCCGCAGGCCGCCATCCAGTTGGCCGACAGCTTGATCGCGTCGATGGCGGCGATCGGCGCGCCCATCAGGTTGGTCACCGACTCGGCGATCGCCATGCGGGCCGAGGCGGCGGCATCGATGACGGCCAGGGGGGTGCGCTCACCCATCGACAGCGCGTCGCCCCGATGGCCTCGGTGGTCGACCAGGCCGATCGCGCAGTCGGCGACCGGCACCTGCCAGGGACCGACCATCTGGTCACGCGAGCTCAGCCCGCCGACCGTGCGGTCACCGATGGTGATCAGGAACGACTTCGAGGCCACGGCGGGCAGCCGCAGCACGCGCAACGCGACCTCGGCCAGCTCGAACCCCGAGGCGTCGACCGCCGGCAGCGCGCGCGCGCGGCGTACCGCGTCACGGTGCATCTTGGGCGGCTTGCCGAGCAGCACGTCCATCGGCATGTCCACCGGCCGGGAGCCGTCCGGAGCCTCGAGCACGAGGTTCCGGTCGTCCGAAACGGTGCCGACGACCGAATAGGGACTGCGCTCTCGCCGACACAGGAAATCGAAGGTGGCGAGCGAGTCGGGCGCGATGCCGAGAACGTAGCGTTCCTGCGACTCGTTGCACCAGATCTCGGCCGGCGACAGTCCGCTGGCGAGCAGCGGCACGCGGGCGAGCTCGAATCGCGCGCCGCGGTGCGCGCCGTCGACCAGCTCGGGAAACGCGTTGGACAGTCCGCCCGCCCCGACGTCGTGGATGGAGAGGATCGGGTTGGCATCGCCCATGGCGCGACAGGCGTCGAGCACCTCCTGAGCACGCCGCTGGATCTCGGCGTTCCCGCGCTGCACCGAGTCGAAGTCGAGCTCGGCGGTGTTGCTGCCCGAGCCCATGCTCGAGGCGGCCCCGCCGCCGAGGCCGATGCGCATGCCAGGTCCGCCGAGCTGGATCAGCAGCGTGCCGGGCGGCAGGTCGAGCTTGCCGACGTGCGCCGCGTCGAGGTGGCCGACCCCGCCGGCGATCATGATCGGCTTGTGATAGCCGCGCACGGCGCCGCCCACCGTCTGCTGGTAGGTGCGGAAGTAGCCCAGCAGGTTGGGACGGCCGAACTCGTTGTTGAACGAGGCGCCGCCGATCGGGCCCTCGATCATGATCGACAGCGGCGAGGCGATCCGGGCGGGCAGCCCGTAGTGCGCGGTGGTGCCCGCGCGGCCGTCGATCGGCGCGGTCGCGTCCTGCAGGGTCTCCCAGGGCTGCTCGAAGCCCGGGATCCGGAGGTCGGACACCGAGAAGCCGGTCAGGCCGTACTTCGGCTTGGAGCCGCGACCGGTCGCCCCCTCGTCGCGGATCTCGCCGCCCGAGCCGGTGGCGGCGCCGGGGAAGGGGGAGATCGCGGTCGGATGGTTGTGCGTCTCGACCTTGAGCAGCGCATGCAACGGCACGTCGCGCCAGACGTAGCGGCCGTTCTGCCCGTCCTGGACCGGGATGAACCGGCTGGCGATGCCACCGCCGTCGAGCACGGCGGCATTGTCGGCATAGGCCACGACGGTGCCGGCCGGGTGGGCGGCGTGGGTCTTGCGGATCAGCCCGAACAGCGAGCTCTCGCGGCGCTCGCCGTCGACCGTCCAGTCGGCGTTGAAGATCTTGTGCCGGCAGTGCTCGGAGTTCGCCTGCGCGAACATCATCAGCTCGACGTCGGTCGGATCGCGGCCGGCCTCGCGGAACGCGGCGAGCAGATAGTCGACCTCGTCGTCGGACAGCGCCAGGCCCATCTCGACATTGGCGCGGGCGAGCGCATCGCGCCCGCCCTCGCCCACCGGCACGGTGCGCAGCGGCTTGCCCGGCAGGTCGGCGAAGAGCGCGCCGAGCGCTGCGGCATCCGCGGGCGGCGGCACCACGGACTCGGTCATCCTGTCGTGCAGCAGTGCGGCCAGCCGCTCGAGGCGGGACGCATCGGGCGTGCGGGCGCCTCCGACGAGGCTGCCGATCAGCGTCCCCAGACCCTTGCGGAAGGTGAGCGAATAGGCGGTCCCGCGTTCGATGCGCGAGACCGCGTCGAGCCCGCAGACCCGGGCGATGTCGGTGGCCTTGCTCGACCACGGGCTGACCGTGCCCAGGCGAGGAACGACCCAGAGCAGCGTCCCGCCGTCGGGCTCGGCGGGCGACGGCAGGCCGTCGTCGAGGAGCGCCGCGACGCGCGAGCGCGTGTCCGGCGTGAGCGGCTGCGGCGACAGCACCACGTGCAGGTGCCAGGCTCGGAGATCGGCGACCGCATCGTCGGCCGCCTGCAGCGCCGCCAGCAGGCGGCGACGGCGGAACTCGGAGAGGGCGGAGCCGCCGCGCAGGACGATCGCGTCGGTCATTCGGAGGGGGCGCAGGGGTGAAAGCGCGATTATACCGGCCGCCCCACCCGCCCCGCCGTCCGCCCCCGCGGGGCCCGTCAGGCCGCTCCGAAGCCACCACCTCCCGGTGTCTCGATGACGAACACCTCGCCCGCCTCCAGCTCGGCACGCCCGACGTGGCCGACGGGCTCGATCCGTCCGTCGTTGCGCAGCACGTAGTTGCAGGCCACCGCACCGCTGCCGCCGCCGGCCGCGCCGAACGGCGGGAACACCCGGCTGTTGCCCAGCATCGAGGCCGTCATCGGCTCGAGGAAGCGGATGGCCCGGACACCGCCGTCACCGCCCTGCCAGCGCCCGCGCCCGCCGGTGTGACGCCGGATCCTGTACGACTCCAGGCGGACCGGGAAGCGCAGCTCGAGCACTTCCGGATCGGTCAGCCGGGAGTTCGTCATGTGCGTCTGCACGACCGGACAGCCGGCGAAGCCGCCGGTCTGCCGCCCCTGCGCGTCGAACAGGCCACCGGCGCCCGAGCCGCCGGCGATCGTCTCGTAGTACTGGTGGCGGGCGTTGCCGAACGTGAAGTTGCTCATGGTGCTGCCGCTCGAGGCCATCATGCCGAGCGCGCCGTAGAGCGCGTTGGTGATGCACATCGAGGTCTCGACGTTGCCGGCGACCACCGCGCCCGGGTGGCGCGGGTTGAGCATGCAGCCTTCGGGCACGACGATGTCGAGCGGTTCGAGGCAGCCCGCGTTCATCGGTATCTCGTCGTCCACCAGCGTCCGGAACACGTAGAGCACCGCGGCGGTGGTGACCGCGCCGGGCGCGTTGAAGTTGTTGTCGCCCTGCGGCGAGGTGCCGGTGAAGTCCACCCGGGCGCGCCGGGCCGCCCGGTCCACGGTGATCGCCACGCGGATCGTCGAACCGTTGTCCAGCGGCAGCGAGAACGCGCCGTCGGCGAGCGCGCCGATCACCCGGCGCACCGACTCGGCGGCGTTGTCCTGCACGTGGCGCATGTAGGCCTGGACGACCTCGAGCCCGAAATGGCCGACCATCCTGAGCAGTTCCTCGCGGCCCTTCTCGTTGGCGGCGACCTGCGCCTGGAGGTCGGCGACGTTCTGGTCGGGATTGCGGGCCGGATGGGTCGCGCCGGTCAGCCGTTCGCGCAGCGCCGCCTCCCGGAACACGCCGGCCTCGACCAGCTTCAGGTTGGTCAGCAGCACGCCCTCGTCGTCGATGTGTCGGCTGTCGGGCGGCATCGACCCGGGCGTGAGGCCGCCGATGTCGGCATGGTGACCGCGCGAGCCCACCCAGAACAGGATCGTGCCGCCCGTCTCGTCGAACACCGGCGTGACGACGGTGACGTCGGGCAGGTGCGTGCCGCCCCGATACGGATCGTTGAGCACGAACACGTCGCCGGGTGCGATCCGCCCGGCGTTGTCGGCGATCACGGCCTGGACGCTCGCGCCCATCGAACCGAGGTGCACCGGCATGTGCGGTGCGTTGGCGATCAGCGCCCCGGTCGCGTCGAACACCGCGCAGGAGAAGTCCAGCCGCTCCTTGATGTTGACCGAATGGGCGGTGTTCTGCAGCCGGTACCCCATCTGCTCGGCGATCGACATGAACAGGTTGTTGAAGATCTCGAGCATCACCGGGTCCGCGGCGGTGCCGATCGCCTGCCGGGACGGACGCGCCACCACCCGCCGCAGCACCAGGTCGCCGCGCTCGCTGGTCGTCGCGCGCCAGCCGGGTTCGACGACGGTGGTCGCGGTCGCTTCGGCGACCACCGCCGGGCCGTCGACCGTCGATCCGGCGGGCAGGGCCTCGCGCCGGTAGAGCGGCGCCTCGACCCATGCGCCGTCGGCGAACATCGGCACCGTGGCGACGCGGGCGAGGCCGGCCTCGCCGGCAGCCGGCGGCGCGGCGACGGCGGTCGAGCCGCCGCCGCCCGGCGAGACGACCTCGACGCTGACCGACTCCACCACGACGGGGCGCGCCGTCAGCAGGAAGGCGAATCGCTGCCGATAGGCGGCCTCGAACTCGGCGAGCATCGCGTCGCGGGCCCCCTCGGCGACCGCGAGCGCCGTATCGGTGCCCTCGTACTTCAGGTGCATGCGGCGCAGCGCGCGCAGCCGATCGGCGGGCTCGCCCTGCGCCACCAGCTCGGCGCGCGCCTGGGTCTCGACCTCGTCGAGCAGCGCCCGCCCCTCGTCGAGCCCGCCGGCGTCCAGCCGGCGCTCGACCGAGCGCTCGCGCAGCGTCGCCTGCTCGGCCAGACCCATGCCGTAGGCCGACAGCACGCCGGCCAGGGGGTGCGCGAGCACCGTCGACATCGCCAGCTGGTCGGCGACGGCGCAGGCGTGCTGGCCGCCCGCCCCGCCGAAGACCGTCAGCGCGTAGCGGGTCACGTCGTAGCCGCGCTGGACCGAGATCTTCTTGATCGCGTTGGCCATGTTCGCGTTCGCGATGTCGACGAACCCCTGGGCGACCTGCTCGGGCGTCATCCGGCGGCCGGTCGCGCGGCCGATCTCCGCAGCCAGTGCGGTGAAGCCGCTCACGACCGCGTCGCGGTCGAGCGGCAGGTCCGCGCCGGGCCCGAAGACCCGGGGGAAATGCGCCGGCTGCACCTTGCCGAGCATCACGTTCGCATCGGTCACGGTCAGCGGTCCGCCACGCCGATAGCAGGCGGGTCCGGGATTGGCACCGGCCGAGTCGGGGCCGACCCGCATGCGGGCGCCATCGAAATGCAGGATCGAACCGCCGCCGGCCGCGACGGTGTGGATGCTCATCATGGGCGCCCGCAGCCGCACGCCGGCGACCTGGGTGTCGAAGACGCGCTCGAATTCGCCCGCGTAGTGCGACACGTCGGTGGAGGTGCCGCCCATGTCGAATCCGATCACCTTGTCGAACCCCGCGGCCTCGCTGACCCGGGCCATGCCGACGATGCCGCCGGCGGGCCCGGACAGGATCGAGTCCTTGCCCTGGAACGCCCGCGCATCGGTGAGTCCGCCGTTCGACTGCATGAACTGCAGGCGCACGCCCGGCATGCCGGAGGCGACCCGCTCGACGTAGCGTCGCAGCACCGGCGACAGGTAGGCATCGACCACCGCGGTGTCGCCGCGCGCGACCCATCGGTTCTGCGTCGAGGCTTCGGGCGCCACCGAGACCTGCGGGAAGCCGATCTCGCGCGCCATCGCCGCGATCCGGCGCTCGTGCGCCGGAAACCGGTAG
>Ga0105105_10000087_pt1 | contig 40928 bp, 36 predicted proteins | sample PPLLaktember2015_4_FD_79108 | JGI IMG/M metagenome (GOLD analysis project Ga0105105, IMG submission 79108) | Freshwater sediment microbial communities from Prairie Pothole Lake near Jamestown, North Dakota, USA - PPLs Lake P8 Core (1) Depth... | ecosystem: Environmental > Aquatic > Freshwater >...
GACGCCTGGAACGTTATATATGTGAGATGCAGGATTTCCGGTTATAATACCATCACTGGTGTCCCACGAATAGGAGTATGGTGAAGTTCCTCCAGACTCAGAACCAGTAAACGTAATTGTGACTCCGACGATTCCACTGTATGGTCCACCTGCATCAACAACTAGAATATCACACACAAACACATCCTTGGAGATGGAATCAGTCGCACCGTCATCGTCTGTCACAGTCAGCGTCACAGTAAATGTCGCAACAGAGGTATATTGATGTATTGGATTTTGTTCATATGACATATTTCCATCACCTAAATCCCATGTCCAATTTTCAATAGTACCATCTGAATCATAAGATAAATCCATAAATTGTATACTATCGTTGACAGAGGGGTGAAGAGGAGTCCAACTGAAGTCTGCGACTGGATTGTTTTTATTCTCCCACCAAGCGATGGCATCGTCGTAAGGTGATGCTCCTAACACATCAATGTCAGTATCACCATCAACATCACAGGCATATACATCCCATGCGCCTTCAAAATTATCATCAATTATATGTTTTGTAAACGATTCGGCGCCATCATTTTCATACCATGCAATAATATCATAAGTATACCCCGCTCCAAGCACATCTATGTCAGAATCACCATCAACATCACATGCAAATACACTATTTGCCCAACCAAGACTCCCGTCGATAATATGTTTTGTAAAAGATTCTGTTCCATCATTTTCCCACCATGCGATAGTATTATTCAGACGAGATGTTGCTAACACATCTACGTCAGTATCACCATCAATGTCACATGCATGAATGCATGTTGGACCATCAAAATTTGTTTCGATTATATGTTGTGTGAATGTTTCTGTGCCGTCATTTTCATACCATGCAATAACATCACCAATCCAGGCCACTCCTAGGACATCTATATCAGTATCGCCATCAACATCACAGGCATATACACACCCCGGACCAATAAAATTTCCATCGATTATGTGTTGTGTGAAATTTTCTGTGCCATTATTTTCCCACCATGCGATAATATTGTCATTCACTGATGCTCCTAACACATCAATGTCAGTATCGCCATCAACATCACAGGCATATACGCTACAGGCATTATCAAAATTTTCGTCAATTATATGCTTTGTAAAAGATTCTGCGCCATCATTTTCAAACCATACAATATCATCTGCGTATGTTGCTGTTCCTAGTATATCTATGTCAGTATCGCCATCAACATCACAGGCATATATGCTATATGTATGATCAAAGCCATCATCAATGATATGTCTTATGAATGATTCAGTGCCATCATTCTCCCACCAAGATATGCTATCATATTCTGCTCCTCCGATTATATCAATGTCAGAATCACCATCAACATCACAGGCGTATACAGTTTCGGCACCATCGAAACTCCCATCGATTATATGTTTTGTAAATAGTATTGTATCTTGAGCAGTGATTTGTGAATAACTAGTCATAATGCTTGTTCCGATAATCAAGAGGACAATTCCAACCACTAAATATTTATTTTTCATTTTTATTTCCCCCTTTTATCATATTTTAAATGAATGTTCTCCTATAAAAAGAATATCCCCCGAAAGCAGTGACACATTTTTGATTTCAACCATCCTTTTAGACAATCATTACCATGCTAAAAAGTAACAGAGGGCCCGAACCGGGATTTGAACCCGGCACAGAGGATCCACAGTCCCATATGTTACCAGGCTACACTATTCGGGCCATATTTCTTTTGTAGTTCTATCAATTGACGTAACCAGTTATACATAATAACGTCATTAGTTATTATTTTATTGTTCGAGCCCCAAAACCTGAAATCTTTATATAATGGTATCGGAGAGCGAATTGTCAAAGTGAACAACCATACATTTTAGAAGGAATCAATCATTTTTTTTATTTTAACGCAGTTGCGAGTTTTTCAAGTGCTTTGGCTCGATGTGAAAATTGATTCTTTTCTTTAACGGACATTTCCCCAAAGGTTTTTTCTGCACCATTTGGAATAAATATAGGATCGTAACCAAACCCATGGGTTCCCTGTTTTTTTGTGGAGATGATTCCATTACATTCTCCTAGCACAATCAACGGTTTTTTTCCTGGTTCGCTATAAGCATATACCGATCGAAACACGGCCTTTTTATTTTCAATCCTCTCGAGCAACTGAAGGATTCCGTCCAAACCAATGGTAAAAAAAACATACTTGGAATACACCCCCGGGAACCCCTGGAGCGCATCAATGAATAACCCAGCATCTTCAAGCATGAACGGTTGGTCGAATCTTTCTGAAACAAAGGTGGCTCCCCATGCAGCGACTTCTTCAAGAGAATCCGCTTGCACCTCAGGATACCCAAGGTCTTTTTGAACCACAGAAAAACCAAGTAGTCGAAGTTTTTCTGTCGCTTCCTGCACTTTTCCTTTATTACTTGTAATAAAAAAGAGCTCTTTCATCGGTACCTGCCTCGACGGACAATTTCCTCAATTTTTTCGACTACAGCACCGGCATCTCCTTGAAATTGTTTTGAATATCCTTTAAGGACATCCTTGAAACAATGAGAATATTTCGAATGAGTTGATTCAAACGCTTCCATAAGGACGTGTAAATCCACTCCTTTTGCCTCCAGTTCAATGTTCTTACAACCTAGTCCAAAATCAATGAAATGAATTCGATCATTAAGAAAAATCATGTTCGACGTCGTAAGATCCCCATGGATAATGTCATGATTATGCAGTCGTGCGATACTTTCTCCAATCTTCAGACAGATGCTCCTTCGTTCTGATTCTTCTAATACATTGAGGATATCTTTGACACGGTTCCCATCCAGATATTCCATTGTTATTGCTCCCTTCACCAGATCAACATCATATAACAAGGGGACTGACACTCCATGACTCCGGGCTTCTGCGATTAATTTTGCTTCTTCTTTCGTCCGGTACGCTATAAGTTGACGATCGATTTCCTCGATTCGGTACGCTTTTTTCACTCGCTGCTTCTGCACCACCGTTTTCCCCATATATTCTGATAAACGGATTTCTGCTTCAGCACCCCGATATAATATTTTTTTAGTCACGCCAGGTGACCTCCACCATATCAGTCCGGAACCGCTGGTTAATGAGACTGTCATCAAGATTCATCCGGACGCCACTGTCATACATTAAGAACCCAAGCCATGCGATCATCGCACCATTATCAACACAGACATCACGAGATGGAACAAAAAAGTCTGCACCACGGTCATTTGCCATGATTTGTACCATCTCACGAAGCCGTTTGTTTGATGCAACCCCGCCTCCAAGCAACACCTCCTGTTTCTCAGTATGTGCCATCGCCCGCTCTGTGACCTCGGTCAGCATCGCAAAGGTCGTCTCCTGCAACGAATAACAGACATCTTCAAGACGTTTCCCTTGACGCATATAGGCTTCTGCTGCAGTCAAAAGCCCAGAGAAGGCAAGATCCATTCCTTTGATAGAGTACGGAAGCCCGAGATACTGTGTTGCTTTTTTTGCTAGCTCCTCAATCTTAGGTCCACAGGGGAATCCAAGATCCATCTGCCTGCCGAATTTATCAAGACAATTCCCGATGCCAACATCAAGCGTCTCCCCGAAGACACGATATTTACCCTCTGCAAACGCAATCACCTGCGTATTCGCCCCAGAGACATACAACAACACAGGATCACGACATCCGTTTACAGTCCCACGACCAATCTCCAGATGCGCAACACAATGATTCACCCCTATCAAAGGTTTCTCCAAGGTCAGTGCCAGCGCGCGTGCTGCGGTAGCTGCCGTGCGAAGACAAGGCCCAAGACCAGGACCCTGGGAAAACGAAATCAGATCGATATCAGCAAAATCAACACCAGCTTTACGAACAGAATCAGAGATAAGATCTGCAATATGAGCGGCATGATGATTCGCTGCTTCCCGAGGATGAATCCCACCTTTCTGGGGCTGATACGCTTTAATAAGATTAGAAAGAACATGACAGGAACCTCTCATGTCTTTAATGACACCAACACCAATGGAATGAGCAGTACCTTCAATACCAAGACAGATCATCATCATTGGGTAATAACAGGACTATAAAATACATTTGGTTTATTGGTAAACACCATTATTTTTCCACTTCGACTTCTTCTTCATACAAATAAAGATATCCAGTTTTCAATAACACGAACACCACACCAACAATACCAAAGATAATTATTAAGATAATAAAAATAATCAACCAAGGAACCTCAAAAAAGATATTGCTTTCTAATGGTACCGGTTCGATATAGGCTTGGATCTGCCCTATCGATGGAATATAGAGATATTCCCAACGTCCGTCGCTATCATCATCAATTAAGAACACACCCCCGCCCTTCCAGAGGACATCATTAGACGCCCCCGTAGAAGGATTATAGAAGGTCCCCTCATACTCAGAGGTATAAATAATCTGATACGTGATGTTATTCAGAACAAGCAGATCGATAGATGCCCCATTGGCTGCTGTTTTATCTGAGATAATTATTTGGACCGGCTCAGACCATGCTGATTCAAGACCATATTGGTTCTTTGCTTGTGCGCGCAATACGTAGATACCAGGTATTTCCCATGCGAACGAAAGATAAGAGCTCGTCCCTGAGGGAACATAAGGTGTCCATTCTGAAAAGGTCCCATTCCCATAATCAAAACGATAACACACTTGATAATCATACGGATCCGTCGTCAGCGCTGAGTAGGTATACACCGTGCTATTGAACCCCTGGATTTTCCCGGTATATAAGATAGGCGTATAAGGGTAATCATCGTTCGAATAGGTGGTAATCTCCACTATCATCGCATCAGACCAGATCCCATATGGAGCGGTTTCACTTTTATATTTCACGTGCAATTGATAGGAGCCGACTGCATCCCAGTGGTGTGTTTCTGTGATACTGGTTTGATTTTGTTCCAGTTGCAACCAAGAACTATTTGTCCCATCACCCCACTCAAACATCCATAACGAATCAGGGTTCAACGTCACAATAGCGTATTCATAATCAATCCCGACATATCCAAATCTTGTCCCTAGGGGCGTAGAAGGAATATACATCGGTGTTTTTGAAAACACAACAGGGGAACTGACAAAAAATGCACAACATATCAGTAATAGCAAAGAAAAAACGAAGAACACTTTTACAAAAGATTGAGAGATATTCTTCTTACCGCTATTCATAGTATAGAGAGTTTTTTTCTGCATCCCGAATTCATTCAAAAATCAAATTCACGGTATATAAACTTTATTGGCATATGCGTGTAATAAAATTATTTCCCTATGCCAATATCAACGGAGAGCTCGTCAATCATCCATTTCTTCTGCAGAACCCCTGAAGGTGTCTTAACAAACGACACTGATTTCGAGCGTGTTTCTTCTTTGATGTGCTCCTTCCAAGCTTCCAGGGCTGCTTGTTTTGTTTCATCCAACGCGATTTCAGTAATAATCCGGTCCTCGACAGCAAGGTTGACTTCTTTGCGCATTGATTGGATGCGTCGGATCAGCTCTCGTGCAAGTCCTTCAGCCTCCAATGCCGGAGTAATCGTTGTGTCTAAAAACAAGGTACTATCTTGAATGGTAGCCTTTGCAAAATGTGCTTTTTCATGTTCCACGACCTCGAAATCCTCAGAGGTCAGATGAATTTTTTCACCATCAATCGTCAGAAGGACTTCTTTTTTCTTCAATAGCTGTTCATAGAGTACATGGGCATCTAGCATCTCAAGAGCTTGGGTGATATGTTTTGCTTTTTCTTTGTATTTCGGGCCAAGATGCGAATATTTTGGTTTGACGGTTTTTACAAGAAAATCAGTTGCGTCCCTCGCGTAGGTTACCGTTTTAACATTCAGCTCTTCTTTTATCAGGTCAAGCAACGGTTTTGTTGATTTCTCAATTTCCTTCGAACAGACAATAGATGCGGCAGGCAAAGGATGTCGACCTTTGATGTTTATTTTCGATCGAAGCGCACGACCGGATTCAACTAACGCTCGGATATGCCCCATTCCGCTCTCAAGATCATCGTTGATTGCTTTCTTATCAAGGGCCGGATAGTCGCAGAGATGAACACTTTCAGGTATTTCATCTGTTTTAAGATTCTGGTACATCTCCTCAGTGATGAACGGGATGAACGGGGCGAGTAGTTGAGATAACCCAATGAAGATTTCATACATGGTGTGATACCCTGAAAGCTTATCCGGAGTCATCTCTTCGCTCCAGAGTCTTTTACGAGACCGTCTGAGGTACCAGTTGCTGAAATCATCAATCACGAAATCCTCAATTGCCCGAGCAGCTTTATGCGTCTCAAATGTTTTCATATAGCCCTGGACTGTTTTTAGGAGATTGTTAAAACGACTCATGATCCATTGATCAAGAAGCCCTCTTTTTGAGAGAGGGATTTTTTTGTTCTTTGGATCAAACGCATCTAATATGGCGTAGGTGGTGAAGAAATTATAGGAATTCCAATAGGTGAGTAAAAACTTCCCAAGGGTGTCTTTCACCGCCTCTTCATAGAACCTGGTAGACATCCATGGTGCATTCGCAGAGATGAGATACCATCGCAACGCATCTGCGCCTTCATGGTCCAGGATGATGGTCGGGTCAACATAGTTCTTTTTACTTTTGCTCATCTTTTGATTGTCCTTATCAAGGACCAGCCCGAGGGTTAGAACCGTCTTGTACGGGTTTTTATCAAATAAAAACGTTGAAATTGCTAGTAGCGAGTAGAACCATCCCCTAGTTTGATCCAAGGCTTCGCTGATGAAATCGATCGGGTAATTTTCTTCAAAGAGTTCTTTGTTTTCAAAAGGGTAATGCCACTGAGCGAAAAACGCTGAGCCTGAATCGTACCAGCAGTCAATCACTTCTTTTTCTCGTTTCATCTTTTCATGGCATTTGGGACAATGGATAACAAGTTCATCGACAAAGGGTTTATGCAGATCGTATTTCTCAGGGAAACTTTGACTGAGGTCACGGAGCTCCTTGACGCTACCGACACAAATAGCATGATTACATTTCTTGTTCGTACAGGTCCATATCGGTAGGGGAGTACCCCAATATCGATCTCGTGAGAGCGCCCAGTCTTTGACATCTCTGATGAAATCACCGAATCGTCCTTGTTGCAGATGTGGTGGGTACCAGGCGATCTGATTGTTGTTTTTCACTAACGATTCTTGGACTTTTGACATGGCGATGAACCAGGATTCCATCGCATAATACAACAATGGTGAATCGCATCGCCAGCAGAAGGGATACTCATGGGAATGTTTCTTCGTCCCAGCAAGTAGGCCTCGTTCTTGGAGATATTGGATGATGTTTGGGTCAGCGTCTTTTACGAATTGTCCATGCCAGAGGGTGACTTCCTCAGGGAACGTCCCATCGAGTTTTACTAGCTGGACGACAGGAAGGTCATAGGCACGGCCGATATTATAATCATCTTCACCGAATGCGGGGGCGATATGGACAATGCCGGTACCATCCTCCATGGTCACGAAATCCGCAAGGACCATATACCATGCTTTCTTCTCCGGTGAAGCATACTGAAAGAGAGGCTCATACTCCTTGTGTTCTAGTTCTTTACCAGTATAGCGATCAAGAATTTCATACTCTTGACCTTTGAGAAGAGCAGCTACACGCTGCTCAGCCAGGATAAGTATCTCACCGTTTGACCGTATTTTCAGATAATGCTCCTTTGGATGGACCGCAAGTGCCACATTGGAAATCAATGTCCAGGGTGTCGTGGTCCATGCAAGAAAATATCCTTCCTCATTTTTTATTTTGAATTTCACAAAAATCGATGGATCCTCAACTACTTTGTACCCCTGGGATATCTCATGGGTTGACAGCGCAGTACCACACCGAGGACAATACGGGACGACCTTATGACCACGGTACAACAGTTTTTTCTTCCAGGCTTGCTGCAGCGACCACCAGACCGACTCGATATATTCGTTCTTCAACGTGATATACGGGTTGTCCATGTCAAGCCAGAATGCGATTCGCTGGGTCATTTCCACCCATGCGTGTTCATAGCGGAAGACACTTTTTTTGCATTCTTCGTTAAATTTTTCTACCCCGTAGGTCTCAATCGCTTGTTTATCCTCAAGACCAAGTTTTTTTTCAACCTCTATTTCAACAGGTAATCCATGGGTGTCCCAACCTGCTTTCCGCTGGATGTAATGATTGGTCATTGTCTGATATCGCAGGATGAGATCTTTCATGACTCTTGTCAGGACATGACCTGGGTGCGGAAGTCCATTGGCGGTAGGCGGACCTTCCAAAAAAACATAAGGTGTACTTCCTTTTCGTTGTTCTATTGATTTTTTGAAAATGGTATTGTCTTGCCAGAATTTTTGAATACGTTCTTCGACTTTTTTTGGGTTGTATTTCTGTTCAGGTGGTTGTATCATTGATATACACCAAATAAGGTTAGAGGTTTGTTAAGGCCGTCAGGTAATAACACAACGTCGTTAAAATCGTTTCCCTTCATAGAATCCCTAAAAATTTCTTGGATCCTGTGATTTCATTACCTCTCGGAGAAGGGAGGTTGCATAGCATCCTTTTTGTAACTCAAAATGTAAGGTTAGTGCTTGACGATCTGAGGCGTATTCGTCAGTATGTAAGGTCCATTCAAGGGACGGTAACAAGGCTAGTAACGGTCGACGTGACCCTGCAGAGGAAAGAAATGGTATCTCAGGGATGATAAAATCTCGTGGGTCAATCTTCTGAGCATCGATAATGGTATGTTCGATTATTCCCATCTCACCATCCGCGTAGGTGCTTTCATATCCGACCAGAAGTCCGGTGACGACCGCTTTTTTCTTCGCTATTTGTAGATTGACTTTCTCGATATTTGATTCGGTGACAGGAATCGTTTCATTCACAATAACATTCTTTCTCATCGGATAGATGATATCACCGATGACTGCCTGATGGATTGGCAAGTTGCGTTGGATCCGTTCACTGAGAATTTTATTAAACAACCATGACTCGTATGCGTTTACAAACATCATCAGAAGATTCTTCGGGAGTTCTTTGAACGCTCCAATGAAGTCATGAGGATCCTGGATAAGCCGGTTCAATATCGCCTTTTCAAAATTCAATGTCTCAGGATAGGAATGAAATGCTTTTTTATAATCCCGTGTTTTTTCAAGCTCTGCCCGTTGCGCGTGAGTTGTTTCGTTTTCTGCTGGCATCGGATTCCCTATATACGTCATAGCTGCTTTTTCGAAGTCCCCTTGAATGATGTATTTTCCCACGAGATGGGTGATTGGTCGGATAATTCCAAATCGTTGAATTCCATAAAAATTCGGAAAACCACCCCACTGTTGAAAGGGGGAAATCAAGGAGATGATATCTTCCGGTTCGATATGCATTGGTATGTTTCGTATGGTGATATCAAACCGATTGCCTGAGAGTTCTCCGATTCGGACTGGAACATCTGACTGATAAATATTTTCGATTGAAACGTCTTTGATGGTCACTGTAGATAACTGTTCGGGGAGAACATGATCAAAAGACATTAGCTGTGTCGTCCAGGCCCGTTTATCCTTCGTTCCAGCAAAACTAATTCGCCTTTGTGACAGATGTAATCGGTGCGCGAGTTCTTGGACAAGGGTATGGGTCTCCCAATTTCGACTAGTGATCTCAGCGATAGTAAAATTTCCTGAGTCTTTCTTTGAGGGATACAAATACAGCTCTGTTACATGAAAATCATCGAGACGGACACGCAGTTTACCATCGATACCAGGATGGTCTGTACAATAGGTATCTATGCCTATCTCTTGTTCAAAATCAGGGGTTTTCATCAGCGGGCTGCCCTGTTATTTTTCAAAATTGCTCCCAAAGAGCTTAATTTCATCCTCTAGGTATTTCACCGCTTTTTTTAAGACATCCTCAGGCGAGCCTTTTTTTACACGGATGAACAATCGTTTCTTCACAGCAAGAGGGCTGTCTGCCATACATGCAGCATACTCGACGTCATCATTCTGTAGCAAGATATGAGTGATTGGATGAAGAATGGTTTCATCTTCACCAGTGATTTCCAATTCAAGCTCAGTTTTTGTTTTTCTAATGGTTTTTAAATCCATATTCTCACAGACCCTTCATTTTCGTCATAGATTTTGTATGTCAAGATTCCCATAATCTTCTGCGATACGTCGATGTTCTTTATTCCCGCAGTTTTCACATTCAAGCCCATGGCTTTTTTTGACAAGCGGATTACGACATTTTGAACACAATGCCTTGATAGCTCCAAAATTCCTATCTTTTGTCTCAAGCTGAACACTGGGTTTTACCTGTATTACTTTCGCTCTGATGTAATCCTCGGCTTTGTACTCAGTGGATGCGTCTTTGATGAATCCTTGGGCGATTTCTTTAACATGGACAGTTGCGTCAGTCTCACCAGATATAGACCGGTTTTTTCCCGCAACATGAACGACTTCAACGATAATCATGGTTGGTTTGGCATTGGTTACCTTTGCAATGACGACATCTCCTCTTTTTAGCAGCACAGGTGTACTGGATGCTGGTTTGACCTCTGCGGTACGATGTTTTTCATCAACTACGTAGGTGCCTATTCGCGCTGCTCGGATGATCCCATTTTCTTCAAATGTCCCATCTCCCGGTAATAATTCTTCAGAAGTGGAGAGTTGATCACCAGGCATGACAAGTTTCTGTTTCATGTTTTCTCACAAATCCAAATAGGCAAGCTAATCTATGTTTTAAAGGTTATGGTCCGTTTATTCTCATAAGGAGGTAATGGTGATACTGGAGTAAAAAGTCTTATAAATGGCATGTTTATTTCGATGTTCCTAAGAATCCAGTTGAATGATGGGTGAAAAAGTATGTCAAGGAAACCAGCGAGAATGATTCGCGCTATAAGAAGTCAGGCAACGACTCGAAGGGAGTACATGGGTGGTGTTCCCGCATCTCGTCTCACACAGTTTGTCATTGGTAATAAAACTGCGAAATTTCCAGTCCAATTATCCTTAGTTACAAAAGAGAAATGCCAGCTACGGCACAATGCGTTAGAATCTGCACGTATCTCAGCGAACAAATCTCTTGAGAAATTCATTGGTTCTGCGAATTATCGATTGCACATCCGCGTGTACCCTCACATTGTCATACGTGAAAACAAACAAGCGACCGGAGCAGGAGCCGACCGTGTATCCCAAGGAATGCGACGAGCATACGGAAAACCCGTAGGGACCGCCGCTCGTGTAAAAGTGAATCAAATTTTAATGACACTTGACACATCAGAGCAGTACATAGTCCCCGCGCGAGAAGCCTTACGGAAAGCAGGGATGAAACTTTCAGCACCCTGCATTATTAATGTTGAAAAAGGTGCAGAACTTCTCCATTAGAAACCTTTTTTTTTTAAATATATTTTATAAAAAAAGGAATCAAGATTAAGCCTAGGATGAGTAAGGAGATTGCTAGGGATACGTTTTTAACTATTTTTTCTTTTGTCTCTTCCTTTATTCCTTTTTTAAACCGCAGGATAATAGCACGGATTCCATCGTTGAAGAGAAAGCCTCCATCTAGCGGGATCATCGGTAAAACATTAAAAAGGGATACCGCGAGATTAAGCCAGAAAATCCAGTAGATCGCGTTTACGATGATCCAAAACAGAGGAACAGGTAGAACACCCAAAGGACCGGTGATTTTATAGGAATCCGCAAAGGGCGATATGATAGGGTTATATCCCGCAAAATACCCTAAGATGGGAAGGCTGTAGAACGTCAGTAACCCTTGGGGAAAGTTAGAAAACGGGTTTTTTAAGATAGTAAGATACTCTTGGAAAACAGAGTCTCGTAAGAGTGATTGCACCCCGAGGTATCCTTTCCCTTTGTAGGATTCATTATTCACGTAAATCGTCGGACGTTTTGCATACTCGATATACTTATCACCAAGGAGCACGTCTGTTGTGTATTCCGTTCCACTCTTGACATAGCTGATGCTGATTGTTTGATTTGCTCTGGTATTATTCCAGACGGTAAAATACTCTTCACCGCTCTGGATGATTGTGTTATTCAACCTGGTGATGATGGCCCCTGTTTGCAGATCGATTTGTGATGCAGGAGAGTCTGCATCAACCGTGAAAATAATACCGCCTTTTTCCATGGGTTGCACTGCAGACATGCAGACACCTGAGAACAGTAAAATACAGATGAGGACAACAACGAAGTTCGCTGCTGGGCCTGCTGCGTAAATCCTCATTCGTGAGAGAATAGTAGTTTTTTTTACCTCCTCGTCATCAGGCTCGCAGAAGGCTCCGATTGGAACAATCAAATACAGAATACCAAGAGATTTCACCTTCAATTTATCAACGAGCGTAAGAATCCCATGGGAAAATTCATGGACAATGATTGCGACAATAAGTCCTAGTAAAACGTAGCCGAGGTATTCAAGCGGAAGGATAGGGTTAATACCGGGTAGCACCAGGGCAACCTCGGGCCCAGGTAATGCATTCCTCTGCTCAGGGGTAAAACCGAATACCAACCAGGCGGTCATAATCATTAAAGCAGTCATCAAGACCATGGTGACGAAACAGAAAATAATACTGATGTTCCCGTAAATTCTCCAGAATCGTTTTCGTTTCGCGCGGTTCTTCAAAAATTCGATTCCCTTCTGGGTCCGCCACATAAGCGCTGGCCCATAAAACGAAATATTATGTTTCTTAAGGATTCCTTTTTTATGAAGAAGAAAAACAATTCCGGCATACACCAGGATGATACTGATAAAAATCAAGATGCTTTCAATAATCGTCATAGTCATCTGCGCTGAATACCTCAACAGTTTTTAAAGTAATGGGACATGATTATTTTGTTTGCTGCTGTAACAGTTTCTGTGTCTGTTCCTCAATGGTACGTTCATACGTCTCAGCAATGAATTCTTCTTTGATGTAATGATAACTGACTGTTCCGATGAAGACAATGATAATGCCTGCTGAGATATACCCCCAGAACGTAAGGGTGTAGAACGAGTCAATGATAAATCCCCTGCCGTTGCGAAACTCCCAGATAACCTGACCGAAGGTGTCAAATAACATTGAACCGATAAAACCAAAAGCGAACAACGAAAACGGCACAACCCAGTAAGACCAGAGGATCCTTTTTTCTCTGATATATAGGTCCGTTACTCGTCCAAACGCGGCAAGCAAGCCAGCTGCAACAATCCCCCAGGCGATCGCTGCAAGGAACTTCAAGACAAGAACATCGAGGAATTGTTGATACTGATTAAAGGTGTTGTTGTACGCATAAAAGAGATTGACTGCGACAATGACAATGGCAAGAATGGAGGTGTAAAATGATGGTCGACCTGTAAGAAGTCCATCCCTGAATTCATGCCAAATCACTGCGACTTTTTTCTCCGAATTAAATGTCCTAATTAAGAGATAAATACCTAATGTAAATAAGATCGCGCCAAACCCGCTAGCCGCCATTCCAAAGATAGCAAAAATAGCCCAGACAATCAAGATTAAAGCAATCGGGAGGAAAAATTGTTTCTTTACTTTGTCCTCATCAAGTAGTTTAATGATACGATAATACGTATCCTCTATTTGTTTGCTTTGTTTAACATTTACCCTTCGAATCGAATTAATCCTGAGCCGAGTTTGGATAATGGGGAGGATATATTCGTCCTCAGCACCATCACTGATTAAAATTGCATTCTCCGCGTTGGTTACTTTAATGACAAAATCAAGTTGTTCAGAGATTTTCTGATCTGATTTTACACCGACGTTGATGTCTCCACATAAGGTTGCTATCTCAACGTCTTTTCCTTCTTTTTTTAATGATTCATAAATTGAAATTGCATAAAAAATAGCGTTTAAATCCGAGTCTTCTGCGTCAATGATTCCCAATTTATGCGCGGCATCAATGTTATTCTGAACCCCGATAATTGGGCTAGTAACCTGGGCCTTTCTACCGAAATCATCGTCACGATCGATATTAAGCACCAGGGTCTTCGCCATTGTTTTCAAAAATAAAACTGCTCGGTGTATATAAAGTTTTATAGGATTCTGAGTTTTCACGTTTTATGGTGGAGTTTTTTAAGTTTCTTTTAAAAAATTAAAAAAAGAGAAAAAGATAATTAAGAACGTCATCACTATTCTAACAGTTGTCGTAAAATAGGGAACGCGTGGGGGAATCGTTCCATGAGTCGTTCTATGATTTCACAGAACAGCGATGGTATGAACCCTTTTGGTACCGAGACTTCAAGGAATCCCCAATTACTTTCAGTGTTGTATATGTCCTTTGCTTTGACTTTCACAAGATGCGTCCCGCTCATAGACCAGGAATGCAATTTCGTAATTTCACCTTTCGATGTAAACGGACCGATCCAACCACTGTTTGTATCATCACCCCAGTCGATATAGTAATAGACATCATCACCGTCAATGTCTATGGTACTGACATCAAAGCTATAGCTAACCCCTGTTTTTCCCTGCGAAGGCCCCGTGATTGATGGTGTATTTGGAGGGATATTATCACTACCGCCTTGACTTTCTTTCGGTGTAAAATACGCAACGGGAACATCATACCATCCCCAATAAGCTTCATCCATGATCTCCCAGCCGAAATTAATCCCAGGATTGTCCACATACTGTTGGACATCCTCAGTCAGATCCCAATTCATCCCCACACCCACGGAGCCTGGCACATTCTCTGATGCACTGACATTTGAGGCTTTCGAAGGTCGGGTGTTATAGTTCACAGTCATCTCCTGCCAATCACTCGTGATTCTATATACGGTCAACGACCGACCAACAGGATTCGTATCCCCCCAGTCGTAATAATAGAGATTCAGAGAGGCTGAAAGGATAGGTGTAGACGGTGGAATTGAGGAAAGATCAAACTTAATCAAAATATCGCATTCCCAGATATCAGATCCTCCGCCATAGCGGTTTCTGGTAGCTAAATAGGTAAGGTCCCCGTTGATCTCTGAAGAATCGTAATTCGCTATATAGGTATCATCCGTAGGGGTAAACGTCTTTGTCTCCCCTGCCAATTCTATTTCAAGATAAGGGATAAACTCCTCATAGGACAATGGTTGGTTATCCATTTCTTGAATTGATTGATTTATTTTCCCCTGAACCAGGCCTGTACTGAAAAAGAAAAAAATGATGCCTAGCACCAGCGTTTCCTTTAATAAATTATTTTTTTCCATCTATTTTTCCCCTGTAAAAGAATGTTATTCATTAGCATGATTTAAATGTTTCGAATATAATTATTTGATATTAACGTAATAAAAAATCAAATAAATAATCAGAACGATCCTCTAAAGATAATAAAATTATCACTGATTCTCCAAGGAAAAAAAGTTTAAAAAAGATCATTAAAAAATTCCGACTGTAAAATCTTACACTTGAGTTGATTCAGAGTCAGTGCAACCAGGAAAAAAAGACATCATATCCATATCATTTCAAATATTGACTAAAACACATAATAACCCATCCAAATTTTTCCAAACCAACGGCAAAATCAAATATACCTGCATTCTATTCCCATGTCCATATGCCACTTGTGACCTTCAATTACCAAGATTTCATTCAGTTGCTTGGTCATACTATCCCAAAACAGACACTCATCGAACGACTCCCTATGATTGGTGGTGATTTCAGTCACATTAATGATGATGAAATCAACATCGAGTTTTTCCCTAATCGACCAGATCTCACCTCAGTCGAGGGTATCGCACGTGCATCACGAGCCTTTTTCGGGTTTCAGACAGGTCTACAGACATATAAGACCGTACTGTCAGACATTTCACTGAACGTCGATGCATCAGTAAAAAAAATACGACCGTTCGTCACCACTGCATACGTAAAAAACGTCACCATGACTGATGAACTGATTACATCATTGATGGGATTGCAAGAAAAACTTCATGTCGGGTTAGGGCGAAATAGAAAGAAAGTCGCTATAGGGGTGCATAACGCAGAACCAGTAAAACCACCGTTCGTCTACAAAGCAGTAGATCCTGATGCTGTATCGTTTATTCCCTTAGCAAAGGATGAATCTATGACCTTACGGGAGATATTGAAAAAACACGAAAAAGGTGTTGATTACGCCCATCTCCTCGATGGTTTTGACAAATATCCTCTCATTGTTGATGCGAATCAGAATGTGCTCTCCTTTCCCCCTATCATTAACGGCAGTTTAACAGAAGTAACTCCTTATACAAAAGAAATATTCATCGATGTCACTGGAACTGATAGAAAAGCGATTAATTTCGCACTGAACATTGTTACTGCCGCGCTGGCAGAACGAGGTGGAACAATCCATCAGACAACAGTAATTGATGAATCAAGAAAAATCATCTGCCCGGATTTTACCCCAATACAAAAAAAAGTATCCCGTTCTTCCGTAAATAGAATCCTTGGAACCACATTTACAGAAAAAGACATCACCACCTACTTAGAAAAAATGGGACATACTGCAATTGACATAGGCAACGGAACCGTTCTGGTTGATATCGGCGCATGGCGTTCCGATATCCTTCACGAAGTTGACCTTATCGAAGATGTCGCTGTCGGATTTGGTTTTGACCAGTTCCAAACAGATTTTCCCAAGTCCCTAACCTTTGGAGGAAGACTTCCCCGTCAAACATTCTTTGAAGGCCTCCGGTTTCTTATGATAGGCCTTGGATTTAATGAAGTCACAACCTTCGTCATCTCCAACAAAGAGGATGAATTCCAACGTATGGGGCTGGAAAGAAAAACCATGGTGGAACTTGAAAACCCAATTGGTGAAGAATACAGTGGACTTCGGATGAGCCTGTTACCCTCGTTGCTCAAACTCCTTCGCGAAAACCGACATCACCCATTACCACAGCAGATTTTCGAAATAGGAGTCGTTGTTGATGAGACTGCGAAAAACCGATGTCATCTCGCAGGTCTTAAGATAGATGCAAAAGCAAACTTCACAGAATGCAAATCAATTGTAGAAACCGTGCTTCGAGAATGCGCAGAAAAACCAGTCATAAAAGAAAAAACCCATGCCGCTTTCATAGAAGGGCGATGTGCTGCATTTATAAAAAAAGAAAATGAGATTGGTGTGTTTGGAGAGCTGCATCCCAAAACAATCCAGGCGTTTCATCTCGAACACCCGGTAATCGCATTCGAAATTATCGCAGATCGTCTCAAATAGAAGGAACATTCTAGGAAGGAGATATGCAGCAAGAGTATCGTTTCAACGCACAAAACACATGGGATATTATTGCGGATAGTTTTGATACCACAAGGCAGAAGCCTTGGATCATTTGTCTGGATTTTATTCGCACGCTCAGATCTACAGATATCGTAGCTGATCTCGGATGCGGGAACGGACGCCATCTGTTTCCCTGCGCACAACAGTGTTCCTCCGCCATTGGAGTAGATATCTCCCAAAGATTTCTGCATATAATTCAGGCAAAACTTCGCCAAACGTCCTATACGGATATTACATTGATACATGGTGATGTCGTCCAACTCCCCTTCGCAGATCAAAGCCTCGACGCGGTCCTCTTCATCGCATCGTTGCATAACATCCAAGGCAGAGAACATCGACAGAAAGCCTTGCGAGAGGTAACACGTGTCCTAAAACCAACTGGAGTCGCGTTGATTAGCGTCTGGTCACGTTGGCAAGATAAATTCTACCGACATTTCCTCAAACAATTCATTACCCGGAACCGTGATTTTGGTGATATCGACATTTGGTGGAGACAACATAACTTGAATATCCCCCGTTTCTATCATCTTTACAGCAAAGGTGAATTTCTCCAGGAACTACAAGGTTCAGGGTTGGAAGTCGAGCGCATTGAATCTGTACGAATTCATTCAAGGCGATTTCCAGACAATTATTTTGCTGTAGTAAAAAAGGGATAGTTTATTAAAACAAACGTTATTGATAACTCCAACTAAACCGGGTAAATAAATGAACATCATTGAAACAGAGAATCTTACCAGAAAATTCGATGATTTTCTAGCAGTAGATCATATTAGATTCTCTGTTGGAAAAGGAGAGATTTTCGGGTTTCTCGGTCCAAATGGCGCGGGAAAAACAACAACTATTAAAATGCTGACGACCTTGCTTTATCCAAGTGAGGGATCTGCGTCCATCGCAGGCTTTGATATTCTGAAACAGCGGGCAAACGTCAGAGAAAATATAGGTGTTGTCTTTCAAGAACCAGCATTAGACACAGAGCTAACAGGTAAAGAAAACCTTGATTTTCATGCACGAATGTACGGATTGACACCAGAAACAAGGAAAAAACGGATAACACAGGTACTCACCCTTGTTGATTTATTAGATAAGAAAGATATCTTAGTGAAGCAGTATTCTGGCGGTATGAAACGTCGGTTAGAGATCGCGAGAGGCCTGATGCATTCTCCGACCGTACTTTTTTTAGATGAACCAACATTAGGTCTTGACGCTCAGACAAGGAGAGCAATCTGGGAGTACATTAAACAATTAAATAAAGAGGAAGGTACGACGATTTTTTTAACAACTCATTATATGGATGAAGCTGATTTTTTATGTGACCGCATTGGAATTATCGACCATGGAAAAATTCTCGTTATGGACACCGTTGATACGTTAAAAAAATCAGTTGGTCATGATGTGATTACGCTATCGTGTTCCAATAATGAACAATTGCAGAAGAGATTAGGACAGGAACCATGGGTAAGTAACATCACACCGCATGATTCTTTTTTAACATTAGGTGTGCAGCGAGGCGAAGAGAAGATCCCTGCTATCTTTGATATCGCACGGACGATAAATGTAGCTATTTCATCAGTCGATGTTCGGAAACCAACGCTGGATGATGTGTTTCTGTATTACACAGGGAGACGTATGCGGGAACAGAACCCTGAGACCCTTCGATCCAAAGTCCCTAAACCATCAGGAATTCATTTGAGGAGACAACGGCAATGAATTCGAAGGATTTTCAGGCTATCTATATGTTATGGCTTCGACAGATGAAACGGTTTCTTCGCGCGAGAAGTAGGGTTCTTTCTACGATTGTTCAACCTATATTCTTCTTGCTTATCTTAGGATTCGGGTTTAACATGGCGGTGTTTCCAGGAATGGAGGGTTCTTATATCAATTTTCTCGCTCCAGGGATTATCGCGATGGCGATTCTGTTCTCCTCCATGTTTACTGGTGTGTCGGTTCTTTGGGATAAACAGTCAGGGTTCTTACAAGAAGTCCTTGTAGCACCGGTCAGCCGGCTGTCGATTGTCATCGGGAGGACCCTTGGGGGTGCGACAATCGCGTTGTGTCAAGGATTTATCATTATGATCATTGCACTTTTCCTAGGGGCGCCCATTGTTGATTTTAAAGGTTTATTGCTCACAGCCATCATTATGGTGTTGCTGTCATTTACCGCTGTCGGTTTTGGTTTGATTATTGCCTCAAAGATGCGAGATTTCGAAGGGTTCCAATCGATAATGAGCTTGATCCTAATGCCGCTGCTGTTCCTGTCATCAGCATTTTACCCGATAAATGAATCTTTGCCAGGATGGTTACAAGCTCTGTCATACTGCAATCCGTTGTTTTATATGATCGATGGTATACGCGGCAGCCTCACTGGTGCTAACAACATTTTACATCCATTAGTAGACCTTGGTATCATCTCAGTGCTTTGTGTCATCATCATGGGGTTAGGGACCTATTTTTTTAATAAGTCTGAGGCGTAACTGTATTTTTTTCTCTTGATAAAAAAATTTACCTTGACTTTTTCTAAATAATGCTGCAGCTTTACAAGGAATCGTTTTATTTCTTTTCAACACAGTTTCGATAGGTTGTCATCATGTTGGACAGTGCGCATGCGATTGTTACTGGGCCGACACCACCAGGGACCGGGGTTAGCAAGGATGCTTTCTCTTTTACAGATTCAAAATCAACATCACCTCGGACCCCGTCTTTGGTTTCTATGATCCCAACATCAATGACAATTGCGTTATCTTTGATATGTTCCTTCGTGATGAGATTCTGTACTCCTGCACCAGTGATAAGAATATCTGCTTTAGAGGTGTACGCCTTCAGATTCTTGGTAAATACATGACTCACAGCTACCGTAGCATTCCTGCTCAAGAGAAGGGTTGCGAGTGGCTTTCCGACGACAGTACTATGGTTCACGATGACAATGTCTTTTCCCTCGAGTTTTATTTTCTCATGGTCTAGAATCGTCAGAACCGAAAGAGGAGTACAAGGGACAAGTGTCTCATCACCGATTAGTGTTCTTCCGAGGTTCTCTGGGTTGAAACCCTCAACGTCTTTTCTTGCTATCACAGCCCTCATGAGTGTGTTTGATGACAGATGTGGAGGAACGGGGTATTGGATAAAAATCCCATGGACCGAAGGGTCGCTATTAAGGTTTTGTATGGCTTGAAGAATGTCAGTTTCTGAAGCATCAGCGTCGAATCGCAAGAGCTTTGTGCCGATACCAACTTCGTTGCAGGCAGCATTCCGTAATTTAAGGTACAACTCCGAGGAAGGATTCTCTCCTATAACTATGGTTATTATCAGGGGATCTTTCCGATATTTCTTTTTTAATCGTTGAACATCCTGAGTGATTTTACTTCGGATTTCCTTTGCGATTTCTCTGCCGTCAATTATCGTTGCAGCCATTTTTCTTACCTCAAAGATTTTTGAATTGTTCTTACGATTTCTGTTTTGTGCCTATTGCATAGAACTGCGGGAAGAAATTGAGTTGAACGCCTTCGTCAAGGCTTTTGAGGAACTCATATTCCCATTGATCGATTTCTTTTTCCGTTAATCCTGCATCTTTTAAAATCTTAATATAAAAATCCCGGGAGTGAAGATAGTATTGTTTATCCTCCTCACAAGACCAGATCCGGTTGTTCCCGATACCGATGATGGTGTCAAGCCCAGCGGTGATGAAGAGTCTGCGTAGTTTTCGTCCGATATGCGGGTCACCACCTTTTTTCTTTATAGCTTCTCCAGCAAACAACGGGTCTACCTTTTTGTTTTCTGGCCAGTGGATCTTCCCTCCGTAATCCGGTTCAAGGGATGCAAGGATTTTTCCTTTTGGTTTGACAACTCGGGTCATTTCGTTGACTACGGCTTGCGGGTCATCTGCCCACATTAGCATTAAGTTACAGGTGACAAGGTCAAATGTATCATCTGCAAAACATAACTGCTGGGCGTCACTCCTGCATAAGGTAACATTGGTATATTCACTAAGGATTTTTTGTGCGACCGTGAGAAGGGAGGCTGATCCATCGATAGCGGTCACTATTCCCTTGGTGAGTCGTGCGATGTCTCTGGTGACAAAACCTGATCCGCAGCCGACATCAAGGATAAGACGGGCGTCTTTCAACCCGACTTTGAGGTATAAGGGTAGGCGTTCCTCCGCTGTTTCTAAGGCTTGTAATTCTAATTTTTTGATAAAATCGGTCAGCTCTTCATCTGTTCTTTTGTGGAATCGATTTTCAGGTTTTTTCATTACTTGTTCCAGAAGGATGATTCATTGTGATGCTATAAGATTTTTCCTACCAAAAAAAAAAAAATTGAATTGGAGAAGGGAGGGTCTGAGACACAAGAAGAGGTGATGCTCGAAAAGGGAAGCAGACCCTCCTTCGCTGGGACTGCACTTAACTGTGAGGTTTTTTCTTTTTCTTGCCGTAAAGGTCTTCGTATTTTCCAACAAAGACGTATCCGTCATCAGTTTTTCGGAGTAATCCTTCATCAAGCATCAGGTCAAAGACTTTATCAGAGACTTTGACGTTTTTCCCCTTGTCATTGGTAATTTTCAATTTATAGTCGGGGGTTTCATCATTGAGGTAGTTGGGTTCTAATTCATACATCACGTTTATTTTAGGCATGTTTTCTCTCCTTTCACTCTTATTTGATACATATTAGCATGATACATTTTCACAATATATGTATTTAAAGATATGGTGGACAAATGCCAGACTGAAAATCTATCAAAAAAATGTTTAGAGGATAATACTCGTAGAAACGTAGTAAAAAATGAATAATCTTTAAATAGAACCAACCCATTTTAAAATCGTAAAAAAAAAAATAACTAGGAAGGTGGAAGATGGAAACAACAATAAAAAAACTAGGCAGCTGGCTTTTCCTCATCGGGATCTGTATCGCTGTTCTTGTCGGACTGATCTTTGGTGTAGGACAAGCGATGAACACAAACCTAACAGATTTTGAAACACCGCTTGGGATTATTGTCGCGGTGCTTGGATTTCTCGTTGGAATCCTCTCGTTCTTCGCCCTTGGAGCAGTCACCCAAGAAAAAATACCCACATTCTTGATCGCATCGATCATTTTAATCGGCCTTGCGATCGCAGTCTCACAGACAACCTGGATCTTCGGAAGCTTCCGTGAGCTCGCACCATTGTTTATCAACATCACCCAGTATCTTGCTATCTTTGTCGCCCCAGCCGCTATCATCCTTGTGGTCCGCTCACTATGGGACGCGGCAAAAACTCAAGAGACCGTTCAATAAAAAAAATCACTTTTTCTTTCTTTTTTTTTAAAAAAAACATAACACATTATGGTTTTATACAGAAAAAATAAAAAAAGGAAAAAAAAAAGATTACTTTTCTTTTTCAGGAAGTTTTTTTGCCAGGTTCCAGAGGTTTTCAAACTTCCCGTTCAAAAGCTCGATATCCTCAAGATTCACATACGCAGTCCCAACATAGCTAGGCTCGGAGCCTTCCTCGGCCAGGATTTTTATGCCGTTGACGGCAAGCTCTTTGCCAAAGACGTAATTCCGCATCGTCCCAGATGTGTTCTCAGAGAAATACCGGATGTCAAGGTTATCGCCATATGCAATCTTCAACTGTTTTGCGACATCGATGTTCGTCTCAGAGTCAATCAGAAGCTCGACTTTCGTATTCAGTGCCAAAAACTTCTTAAAATACCGAACAAAAGGCTCATCGAAGAACCGCTCTCCACCGATCTGCATACGCAGGTTATTCTTCTTCTCTAAACAGTTATTCAGGATATTATACAGGATCCATTTCCCACTATATCGAAGCGTGACGTTCCCATCGCGTTTGATTTTGATCCCATAGGTTTTAAAATGTTCATTATACGACGCAGAATACTCATTCAACCGATTATATATCGAAGTATACGTATCCGGGGCAATCACGGTCTTCAGATCATCTTTGATGTCTTCCCAGATAACCTTCGGGTGTACAGGAAGATAGCTTTCCCTGCCGAAATCCTCCTCGGAATGCGCGGAGAACAACACCTCAGCGATCAACCCGTTTTTCAACAAAGAATTTCTTCCAGTCTCCAAAGGTCGCCTTGTAATATTTGTAAGCTCCTCCGCGGTTTTCAAAAACTCAGAAAACTCCTTCGGACAATCAATAATCAAAATCGTATAATACGTTGCTGCTTCCCTCGGACGATCCACTTTCATCCGTTCGAACATCATCTCAAAATCTTGAATATAATCAAGTTTTACTTTAGTTTTGTATTCACCATATCCCATCCACGAACACCATCCAATTCTTTTAAGAAAACACATGCCTTGTGTTTTTTTATAGTTTATGGATGCATATCTACCTGCATTTATAACAGATTTAAAAAGAAAAAATCTTATAATAATTTCCTTATGGTTACTTTAGAAGAATATTGATTCCCAACATCATCAAACATGACTATCTTAATTACTTTTTCCCCAGAACCTTGCTCATCCCAACGCCATGTATACGGTGGTTCTGTATCAGTTGCTTTATAGATATTATCAATATAAAAATCTACTTTTGTAATCAACTCATTTTCTGTACTAGCAATAACATCAATAGGTCCGATTACCGTCGTATGAAAAATTGTAAAGGCTATTTTTTTATTTGCAATATACAGACCCTTATCAGGTTGAATAATCTCTGTACTATTGGTCACATTCCTACAGAGCACCTCAACATCATCATCATAAAGAATGTCATACGGAGTAAGCCACCAGGGCGGGACCCATCCGTTTCGATCAATATCGATCCCTTGCATATAGTATGCTCCCCACAGAAGCTCAACGCAGTAGATCTCATCTGCTGTCGGGATCTTTCTATCGGTATCTGCAATTTTTATGCCAAACCAGGGGAAATCAAAATAAACTTGATAGGGGAAACCAATTTTACTTTTTGCCCATTCCGCTGCCGCGAGTCTTTGGGATTCATTTGCAGTTTTCACCCGGATAAAAACATAGTTCTTACACCATTGACAAAACTGAGTATAATTTCGATAACGGACGACACCATTTGCTTCGATAAGCGTATTATTTCCGATATAAATAGCACTATGCTCGTTGTACAAACCAGGAAGTTTCCATGGGTTTGACTGGTCAAGTCGTAGATCAACAAGCATCATGTCACCTATCTCGACTCCCTCTGGAACGGTCATTGTTTGGTCATCGTTATTATTATCCGGTAGAGTCGTCACGGGTTCAGGGGTTGGTTGTAAGGTTATGCTACTCCCCATTGGAAGGATTGTAATGCTAATCAGCATAATCCACACGCCTAGTGCGATTCCTTTTCTGGGAAGAAAAGTAATTATCATGACTTCCGCCTGTTTCAAATATAATAACGATCTTTCCCTTTTTAAATCTTATTAGGCAGATAATTTAGATGTTTTTTGAAAAAGGATCTGATTATTATAACGCAGTGTACATTCGCGTATTTTTCTCCTTATGAATCATAATATTTTCTCGAAAATTCCAATGAAACGTTATTATTCAATTTACTCCTGTGAAAACGTTTATATATCCTTTGGATGTTTATTATGAACGGGGGAATGAAAAAAATGAAAACAATACTATCGAGATTTTTTATATTCTTATTATTAGCAAGCATGCTTACATCGGTAACCGCAACTCAAAGTCTAATGGGACAACAACCAAGTTTTCAGCCACCGGTAGATTGGACAAACACCTATGGTAGTGATAAAATAGATTGGGGTCATTGTGTTCAGCAGACCTCTGATCATGGGTATATCATCACGGGGGCACTTGGGAGAAATGCCTTCATGCCATGGCTAGGTGACGTTTACATGCTGAAAATCGACAGCGATGGAGAAGAGCAATGGTCTCAAACCCATGGGATTTCTTATAATGAAAACGTCGGCAGGTCCATTCAACAAACTTCTGATGGTGGCTATATCATCGCAGGATACACCGGATACACATACCATATCGATGGATATGTGGTAAAAACAGATGAAAACGGAGATCTCACTTGGACCGCTGAATTTGGAAATTTCGATTATTATGATAACCTCCAAAGCGCATCGCAGACAACCGATGGAGGGTATATCGCGACAGGATGGACCGGCTCCTATGGTGCTGGTAGTGCGGATGTCTGGCTCATCAAGATGAACTCCAACGGTGTCGAAGAATGGAATCAGACATTTGGAAGCACCGGACTTGATGGCGGGAATCATGTGCAACAAACAGCTGATGGAGGATTCATTATCACCGGTATGTTTGAATCTACTGGAGCAAATACCAATCTCTTCTTACTTAAAACAGATGTTGATGGGAATGAAGAATGGAGCCAAATCTTAGGCGGCTCACAATATGAGGAGGGCAGCTTTGTGCAACAAACAACCGATGGTGGCTACATCATCACGGGTGTTACGTCCTCAATTGGAGCCGGAGACGGTGATGTCTGGTTGATAAAAACCGATGGTGACGGCAATGTTGAGTGGAATTATTATTTCGGAGGAACAGCCAATGACCTAGGTCACAGCGTGCAACAAACAACTGATGGTGGATATTTCATCACTGGAGAATACACCAATCCATCCACACAAATCCCAGATATGTATCTCATAAAAACGGATGAAAACGGACTTGAGGACTGGTCAGATATCATTGATAACGCAGGAAAAGAAGATGTGGCTAATTATGGGATAGAGACCACAGACGGTGGATATATTGTAGTGGGAAACACAGGGGTCTATCAAGACGAACTCGTCGATGTGATTGTCTTAAAATATCAAGGCATTAATACTGCACCATTTGAGCCAAGCAACCCTTCACCCGCAGATGACTCCAATGATGTTTCGATTGACACAGTTCTTAGTTGGACTGGCGGGGATCCTGACAACGACACCGTGACCTATGACCTATATTTTGGGACAAGCTCATCACCACCTTTAGTAGCGGAGAATCTCGCAATAACCTCTTATGACCCAGGGACACTTTCCTATTCAACCATCTATTATTGGATGATTCGTGCGACCGATAACTTTGGAGCATCCACCGATGGGCCGATCTGGAGCTTTACCACACAAAAAGATCTCCCCGCCCTGGAAATCGGAACCATCACGAGTTCAACCATAATATCAGCAGTGATTAAAAACAATGGAACAGGCACGGCGACCAATATCACCTGGGGGATCTACATCACTGGTGGAATCTTTAAACTCCTTCGTAAAAGCTTCGGAGGTCTCATTCAAAGTATCGCGCCCAATGGCGAAGCAACCGTGAATTCAAAACTCTTCATCGGATTTGGTAAGATTCAGATTAAGGTTTTCGCCTCCTGCGATCAGGTACAAATACCAATTGAAAAAATAATCAGTGGATCCATCTTCTTCCTCTGGATAAAAGTGTAGATTAATCGCTCATCTCCCAATCACAACAGAACAATCTCAGAACTATAATGAATGGAAGAAAAAAAAGACTCCTACACCTTTTATTTTTTCTTCAGCTCAGGAGCGTTTTTAAGGGCATTCGAGCGAACAATCTCGTCAACATACCGTCGGCAATCGCGTCTGATCTCCGCGAGTTGTTGCGGTGGTATCTGATAGGATTGTTGAGCGAACTCCAAGGCAAAGATCAACCCATGGACAAATGCACCAAGAGGATATTCTCTTTCTTTTGAAAGGGTAAAGAGATCGTCAGTGATTTTAAACACCTCATTCATCGTATACGATGTTTTTGGGGTTTTCGACTCATCAGTTTTCTTCAGCTCAGCTTTTGTTGTAGTACTCTTCTTTTCAACCATTTTTCTCATCTCCGACTAGGGCAAATGTCTTTTGTATTCGGGGGTGGTACAGTTAAACCACAGGGTGATTTGTTCATGGATCTGTTCACATCGATCCTGGTTAGACACGGTGATAAACACCAGTGAGAGTATAGCGATAGGAACAAAAATCACCATCGCAAGCAGCAGGACAAGGATAATGCTTTTTAATATTTTTCCTGCGGTTACAAAAATGCTACACAGCGTTGGTCTGGATGTCGGAGGATGACATTTAATACCTGTGGTAGGACAGATCGGACCATAAATAGTCCAACAAAAAAACCCTTTCGTCAGTGAACAAATCGGCTGGGTGGTAATTTGACAGATGGGTTGACTGGTGATTTGACAGAACAGACCACTAGTGAGGTTGCAGAGAGGCCTGGTCGTGATGTTGCCGAGATATGAACCATCTAAGTTTGTAGGAGTATTTTGCTCAAGACTTTGAAGGTCAAGATCCTTAATCATATCGTTGAACTGGTTCTGTGCTTCTTGGTTTGACAACTGTGAATAGCGAGAAAAGTAGGTTTGATACTCGGTATAGTCCTGTCTGATGATCTTGTTGATTTCTCCAAGATTGTTTCTTACTACTGCAAGAAGAGCATCCCATTTTTGCGACAGTTCGGTATTGAGGAGCCGCACGTGTTCTTTTACGTTATGGTTTGATAAGTGATCAAGAATTTCTTCTGTGAGTATTTCTCGAGTGGGAAGCGGTATTTGCACAGGTTTGTCTTTTCCAATATATTCAGAAGAGAAAACTAGATTTTCATTCTGGTGTATGGTGTTCTCCAGGCGGAGGCGAAATAATGGTGATAGGGTTGTTGTTTGCGCAGACTGGACCGAATAATACCTCACCGCTGAGGTAAATGATACCATCAGAAAAATCACTGCGATTCCAACGCTCAATAGAGCTGTTTTTCTTTTTATTGTCTTCTCCATACGTATTGTTTTCCCCTTAGAGAAACATCATAAAAGAAGAGATATTTAAATATTTAGAGAGGTATTTTTTCATATTTTTGACAAGAATTCATCGTGAAATTTATTTTTAAAAGAGATGTAAAAAATCATAGTGATTTGTCCTTGAATTGTTTTCTATTAAGTTCCTAACATTTTTCTTACAAATACATTTGTCTTAAATAGAGTGTTCTAAGGAAAGGTTTTAAATTCGAATTTATTACAACACTGTGCAACCGAGGCATTGTGATGAAAATTCAAGGAACATCTGTGGTCATTGTTGCAGTTATCCTCTGCATCGTCCTTCTTGGTTTAGGATACGTAGGTTTTACTCAGTTTTTCACTCGTGTGGAAAACAATGCCTTAACGATTGTGACACTGGAGTTAGGTAAATCTGATGAGGGGGCAAATTTTACGGTAACTGTAGCAATAAAAAACACGGGACGAAATGATATAATCAATGCAGAGTTAAATTTCATTTTTATTAAAGATAACGATATTGTTGACTCAAAGAAACAATCCGTGCATCTTCAAACCAACGTTGAAGACACATACCACGGATTGTTTAGTGACGTCTCTTTCGAACCAAATAGCACCTATAAAGCAATAGCGACAATCTATCTTGATAATATGCTCCTTGATACCAAGACAATAACAAAGCAATTCTAAAGAACTATAGGACTATTCACAATTTTTAGGATTTCACTAACTCGCGTTGTAAGGATATCTATTTAAAGGGAGGATAAATTACAAAATTATTATTTGCGGGGGAATTTAAAATGCGACAAAAAATAAATCAAAAAAGCAGGCTGTTGTTCTGTCTCAGTATCTGTGTGATGTTTATCGTGTTGTCCTGTACAGCAGTGACAGCGACATCCACAGGAACAAAAGAAACCGAACCATCGCCAGGGTTAGGGTCTACAACTCTGAAAATGACGTTTCTAAAAAACCTGTATCCGTTCAAACTCCTCAGCTGGGACTTCTGGAGTAACCCACCACATATCTATGCCAGGAACAGCGGGAATGTCGGTATTGGAACGAACAATCCTACCGCGAAACTAGACGTGATTGGAAACATCGCGATAAATGGATTAGAAATCATCGATGCATCAGGGAAATGGGTCGGAGACCTCACCGGGATGCAAGGGCCACAAGGATTACAAGGTGAACAAGGACCCGCAGGACAACAAGGACCAGAAGGGCCCCAAGGACCACAAGGGATACAAGGGCCAATGGGACCAATGGGCCCCGAAGGACCTCAAGGACCACCAGGGGAACCAGGAGAAGACGGATCACAAGGGATACCCGGAGCACAAGGACAACAAGGACCAATTGGATTAACCCCTGCACATCAATGGTTCGGCACCTTCCTTCAGTTCCAAACCCAAGACGGGTCCTGGGGAGATTTAGTGAATCTTCAAGGAATACAAGGTGATACACGTTGGGGATTAAATGACCTGGACATCTACTACACTCTCGGTAATGTAGGGATAGGAACAAGTACCCCTGCCGCTACCTTAGACGTCAATGGCACAGTAGCCGCAAGCACATTCTATGGCGATGGCTCACAACTCACAAACCTCCCACACTTTGGCAGTCCCCTCCTTATCTATACCAATAAATATGGGTATAACACATCAGGGCAATTTGACTACTATTATGAATTATCACCCATCACAGCAAACCAACTGACCGGAAATTACCTGAAAATTGAACTGACTGCCTATAGTCATGTTCATCTAAAAGAAAACAGCGCAGGCGGCACAGACCTTGAAATCAAAACCAAACAAATAGGTGGAACATATGCAGTCAGTATGCCCATGCAACATTTTATGTACAATAAACCTCTCGCCAGCACCTTTGCAACCGATTACGAAAACCTTGGTCAAATGAATTCAGCCACATGGTACCATCAACTCACCGCTCAAGAGAAAGCATCTGGGGTACAGATACAAATCCACATATATCTCTACTGTCCAACCTCAGGATCCCAAAACGTCAGCTTTGAGAATGTTCAGACCGTAGTCAGTTGTATTTAACCAAGCATCCTTCGTCAATTAAATACGAAGGTCCCCTCTTTTTTTTTTTCATTATTTCCAAAAAAGAAACATAAGAACGTGGAAGCTTTCGTGGATTCATCGGAAATGTTTTTTAAGAAAAAAAATAAAAACAATATTTTAATGTGGTTTACTATGAACGATTCAATAGTGAAATGTGACAAATGTGGAAAAGACGCCTCTAGTATTAGAACCAACGAAGACAGAGACGCATGGGTATGCCACGAATGTGAACACTTCATTTCCTATAAATGTGAAGTATACAGCAGAGTTGTCGGGTATATGAGACCTGTTTCACAATGGAACAAAGGAAAACAGCAGGAATTTAAAGATAGAACACCATTTAAAGAATAAAGGATTTAAAACGTAGAATTCATATTTGAGTATCGCAGAATTATAGGTTGTTGAAACCTCTTATTTTCTGATAGCTCTAAAGGAGAAGACTTTATAAGATAAATCAATATTATAAATATCCGTGTTGAAAGAATGAAACTGCAAAAAATTACCTTTGAAGTATGTCCACGATGTCAATCCACTTTTATCAATCAAATAGACAATGAAAACCCAACATGGCAATGCTCTGATTGTCTATATACATTTGAAATCCCTTTGATTGCAAAGTTTCCTGATTTAGAAAACAAGGATGCCGAGGATTAAAATTCATTTATTTTTTTTCGATTTTAGAACTTGAATAATTCTTGTAGTATTGGAAAGCCATTGGAAAATCGTTCGAATAATCGATTCATTAATAAAGATATAAACGAAAAATCAGTGGTTTTCAGGGTTTTAAGATATACTGAGATGACGTCGAAATCCCGAGGGTCGTCTTTGTTCTCCACTCGCAGATATCCGGTAAATTCCTTATCTTCCTCATACGGTACGAGGACTGATGCCTGCACTGTGAAGAGCCCATCCTCAGGGATAAGATCATTTCCATACTGCGGGATGAACGACCAGGTTCCCCAGGAAATTGATGAGGTATTGATTTCCCAGTTCAGCAATGAACCAGCTTCCCCGATATTTTCTACCTGGAATGTTCCCTGCACGGTTTGGCCCGGTTGTATAGAGGACCAGGAGAGACTGCCGTTGCAATCCAGATTCGGCTCCCCCTCGGATGGTTCCTCAGGTGGTAAATAGTCGATTTTGAATACGTGATTTGAGAACGGACCTGGGTATGAGTTCACGTACTGCCACACTGTTGTTCCAGCAGGTGTGACTTCAAAGAACCTCCCTTCCACTCCATTGCATATCAGGGTGTCCCCATTCTTCAGACGTTCGGCACCGGAAATTCCATTCGCATAGAAATCGGACGGTGGATTACCTATATAGCTCCATTGTAGGTTTTCTGGTCCATACGCAGAGTCATGATCAATAGAATAGATTCCCTGTTCATCAACAGGGGGAACGATTTCGTCGACTGATGAGTAGGCACCTTCTGGGCGATCCACACCATTATTAAAAACAAGAATGTTTCCCGCACCAGGACAACCCTCATCGATCCATGTTGCATCATGCTGACTGAAGAGTTGTTGGTCGGCTGATGTACCTCGTCGATATGTTACTGGGTTTCCCCAGCGGTAGAGCAAATCACCACCATTTCCACTGTTCCCACCGGTATGCCCTGCGGCTTCCTCGGTGGTAGTGCTATGGTCAATGACCCATATTTCATTGAAATTACGGATACTGAGAAGAATCTGATCAAAATCTTCGTTATAATCAATTGAGTTAGAATGAAGCCAATCTGATTTGATCAAATCACCTCCATAGTTGACATCAATCAACTCCGGGTGTTGATCCACCACGCCATAATTTTCTTTGGAAGAATCATAATCCTGGATGAGATGATCCCAGACATGCCATTCCCAGACGATGCTTCCACTTGTCGGACCGGTCTGATGAACCTCGACGATATGCGACGGCATAATAGTATCACCAACAATTGTCGTTGGATCTCTGCCTGATTCTATAGCATCTTCACTTGATCTTGTCTCCCAGGAAATCATCAGGGTATTCCCATTTGGTAACACCTTGATATCATGGTGGCTGAGATCTCCATTGGTGTCATAACGAAAATCCCAGGCGATGGTACCATCCCAGAGTACCTTTTGAATTCCACCACCTGAACCACCAAGACCAAATTCTTTGGTTTTAATCGTACGAAGAATGGAACCATCTCCTAACCAATACACGGCTTCACCAGGGAAAAAAACACTGTCCCACGTATGGTTCACAGCACCGGTATAATCAATCAAATACGTTTTAAAAGAGTACATTGGTGCAAATAAGATTTGTCCGGTAATTACCGGGGAATATGCATTTTTATAAACCTCTTGAAACATTTGAGGTGATGAGAGCGGGACACAGCACGTTCCAAGAAATGATAGGCTAATGAAAAGAATCCCCACTTGATATTTTCTGTAACGCTTCATATTATCCATTGTTTTATAAGAAGGCATCATTCATAAAACTATCTATCAAGCATTTACAGATAATTGTTTTACCGGTTCTTTCTTTCCATGATATCGAATATCCCATCCAAAAACACCTTAGCCGCTTCCTCGTCTGCCTCGTCAATCAAACGTTCATTAATCTTTTCTCCTTCAAAATACTCTGATAGTTGCGACATCCTATTATATTGCGTAACAGCATCTACTACTAAATGTTTGATTTCATCTGGTCGCTGAACGAACCCAGGGTATAATTCTTCCAAGATATAAGGAGCATTTGTCCTACGTGTATTTTTGTGCATCCAATTCCACATCCCATAAGTAACAGAATGCGCATGTTCATTATAAAATATGATTGGCAGATGATTATGCAGGGATCATTTTTGAACTCCTGTTATGCGTAAAAAAAGGGATATTTTAGAATATTTTATTGATACATAAGCAATTGATGTATACGCAATTATAAATATGAGTTGCTAATTATTTATTTACGAGGTACATTTTATGGGAAACAAAAAAAAGATTTTTTTAGCGATACTATCGATGTTAATAGTAGGTTCTGGGATGATATCAACTACGACGGATCTTACTGTTAAAGGTAATATGTATGATACTATTGTAGTAGAGTGTGATTTTCCGTTACCTACTCTTGAGCAGGTGAAAATAGAGGATGAATTTTATGACAGGATTACAATGGGACTTCTTCCGAATTCTTGTGATGTAGATTCAGCCCGCTTACCTCTAAAACCGTTGAAAGTGCTGTTACCTTACGGAAGAATGGTTGATACTATAACGGCAGTAGTGAAAAATAGTATATCGATGGGTAGTGATTTTAATGTGGAGAAAGGCCAAAAAATCATTCCACTTGCATCTCACGAGATCATCGATGATGGTTTTAAAGATGACATTGTTGTTTCTAATCAGTTGTTTACTCTTGTTGGAACCTATGTACTGAGAGGATATGCGATATTGTTTGTGAATCTTCATCCGGTTCAGTACAAAGATGATTCTGGTGAAATTTTTTGGTATGACCATATGACATTACAGGTGAAAACCCAACCGAACCCAGAAATAAAAAGTATACGAAATATGCATCAAGATAAAGAATTAGTCCAAAAAGAAATAATAAATCCACAAATGCTTATAACATATGATGAAGCACCGTGCTCAACACCCTTGGATTTAGTAGAATATGTAATTATCACCAATGAGGCGTTAAGAGATGCGATGGGGGAGTATACCTTCCAAGATTTAGTAGCCGCGAAACAAAATCAAGGGATGACTGCAGATATTTTCACTGTCGAAGATATCGTAGCAAATACTGATTATTGGGTAGATGGTTCCTGGGGCGATAATAACCCAAGTAACCCCTTTTATTATGGAGAGATACAGGGAACTACCGCTAAATATAATGACACATCAGCGAAAATCCGTAATTTCATTCGTTATGCCTATACTGAATTGGGGACAGAGTATGTGCTCCTTGGTGGTGATGCAGATTATACCAGTAGTGATAATATTGTACCTCTGCGAAAGTTATTTGCCGTAGAAGATGGACTGCCATTAGGATCAAAAGATTTGATAGAGGAAGATATTCCCTCTGATGTGTATTACGCCTGTCTGGATGGTAACTTTAACCGTGATGGGGATGATCATTGGGGTGAAAACGCGACCCAGAACGGATACAACGATGAAGATGAGGCGGATCTCTTGTCCGAGGTGTATGTCGGACGGGCTTGTGTGGATGCAGAAGATGAGGTATCAAATTTTGTGATGAAAACCCTTGGGTACGATGCCTCAACAGATCCCTACATATTCACAGCACTGATGGTTGGCGAATATCTTGGCTTCCCTGGTGTATCAGAATATGGTGGTAACTATAAAGATTTAATTATTCCTCTGATTCCTGAAAGCTTTGTTGTTGATACATTGTATGATCGAGATGGAACATGGAGTAAATATGAACTAATGAGTATATTGAACACGGAGACGCCGCATCTGATAAATCATCTTGGTCATGGGAATGTTCAATATGCGTTGAAGATGGGGGTAACTGATATTGCTTCATTGACAAATGATAATTATTTTTTTCTCTATTCACAAACATGTCTTGCAGGTTCTTTTGACAATAACGGTGGTGACTGCGCAGCAGAGTATTTCACGGTAGAAACCCCACATGGTGCTTTTGCCGTTATTATGAACGCCCGATATGGACTTGGTAGTGAAAACACACTGGTGTCGCCTTCACAAGTGTTAGATGAATCATTTTTTACTGCGTTATTTACAGAAAACCTCCATGCCTTAGGTCAAGCAAATCACTATTCAAAAGAGGATCATATTTGGCATATTAATGAAAATGGAATCCGCTGGGTGTATTATGAGACAAATCTCTTTGGAGATCCAGCGCTCCGAATAAAACCCTATAATAATCCACCAGAGACTCCATCAGCACCAAATGGACCAGATACCGGAGTAATAAATATGCAATACACCTTTACTGCAACAACAACTGATCCTGAAGAAGAACAGGTTTCCTACCTATTTGACTGGGGCGATGGAACAACCAGCGATTGGGTCGGACCGTTTGACTCCGGTATGCCCGGAAGTGCACAGCACCAATGGGATGAAGCAGGAACCTATGAAATAAAAGCAAAGGCAAAAGACGTGGGAGGCGGGGAAAGCGGCTGGTCCGTAGCACATATCCTGACGGTTTATTCGACATCACAGCTTCACATAGAAGACATCACTGGAGGCTTGTTTAGGATAAAAGCCACGATTAAAAACACCGGGTTTGTCGATGCAGACCATGTACAATGGAGCATGACCCTTGTTGGTGGCGCGTTTATCGGAAAGGAAGCTGGCGGCATGATTATTGGTATTCCCGCTGGTGAGGAAAGAACAGTTAGCTCAGATCTGATCATCGGGTTCGGCAAGACGGTAATCACTGTTACTGTTTCCTGTGAGGGAAGCTCAGATGCTCAGGATCGGAACGCGACTATTTTGCTGTTCTTTATCAATATAAAAACATAGGACGAAAAACACAATTCCTCCGAGCCTCCTTTATTTCTTTTTTTTTTGAAAACAATTTAAGTCAAAACCATGTCAATTCTTTTCCAACCCAAGCATATAAAATAATCCTTTTAAGGCCTCTATCTTGAACTATTTGATACCCAACCATATTACTCAACGAACCAAGAACAAGAAAAACCATAGCAATGATACTTATTCCGATTAATGGATTTCTTTTCATTTTTCCCCCCCTATCTACAATTTTACAACACTGTTCTCTTATAAAAAACATATCCTTGGAAGAAACCTTTCCATCTCAACATCATTCCATCAATTCACCAGTAAAGCCTTCGCCCCAGGTGAGGAATAAGTATTTAAGAGACACAACACCTCTCGATCATGATAAGAAGAAAGAATAAAAATTTCGACCGAGTTGTTTTTTTCGGCAACGAATCCTTTGGGGTTTTTATTTTTTTTAGCTTGCATGCTTCAGACAAGGGTTGTTTGAGGAGGTGTTAGAAACATGGCGACTGATGAATATCGAAAGAACCAGAAACTTCGCAAAAACAAACTACAACGAAAAAACGAGAAAGACTAAAAAACAAATCTTTCTTTTTCCTTTTTTCTTAAGTTATAAAAATTCTATAATTGTGTTCGTTCTGTTCTTTCTAAAAAAACATATCCGTAGAAATATCATGTTTTCGTCAATAGGTTTATATTACCGATACCGTCGAATACAGATTTCTTTATAAGGATGCTAAAAATACCAAAATCGGAGATTAACTTTTGATAAAAGAAAAAGATGAACGTGTTGGACAATCTCATAATACATTTCGTCAGATAGCTAAGGATTTTATCGCAGTCTGTCCAAAATGTGAAGGTATAAAGATTACAATTAGGAAAAGAAAGACACCAAAATATAGATGTCACGACTGTGGCAACGAATTTGATGATCCTAAAGCGAAGATTGATTATAAAACACGCAAACAAAAATATGACTTTGGTAGACACTACGACAATCCTGATAATGAATAAAGAATCATGTGTTTGTTTATCGTAACTTTTTATCTGACAAGCTTTAACACGGTTTTAACGAATGTTTTACCTGCGACTTACAATTTTTACTATATTGTTGATTGCGACGTCGTATGTTATTGGTAAAATAACATTCCACTCATTATCATTCCACCGAGATTCATATATTATTGCCTTATCATGTCTCTTCAATTCTTCAACTTGAAATTTGACCCATTTTGGGTCAAACAGGTAATAGTCGTGTCCATCATTGGCAAGAATATAGATCGGAAACATCGTCTTTAAGATTTCACGAGTTTGGTCTTCAGTAAAGGAAAATCCTTTCTTGTTTCCTTCCTCTGTTTCTATAAAGCCTCTCTTTCCACCACCAATTATCATTTTCAATTCAAGTATAATCGAGTGACTGCCTTCGACCATTAAGTCGAAGGTACCACCTTTAAAATTTATCACATTAATTCCTTTTGCGTGAAGATCACGGATTACTATCGTTCTGAGGTCTTCTTCATTCATAATACCTTTTACCTCCGCTCTGTAGGCTTGTACCTATTTCTTCATTAAAAATATATCCTTCGAAATGAAGGTTTTTGTACGAATCAACGAAAAAAAAAGACAAAACGATGGTGTTTGTGGCAGTATTGACTTAACAGTATTGTCTCTTCAAATATCATCATTCATTTTTACCTAGTTCTAAGGAATCCAATATTTTCAATTCTTCTTTGTTATCTTGATTATTTGGCCATCCATCATAAAGCTCAGGGTGTTGAACATTTGCTACACCAGTCAACATCCAATAATAAATCTTAGACCGAAATTGAACAGGATTAATTGTATATCGTAGTAACTCTTCTGCTGTAATACTTTTATCGTTGTTATCATCTGCACGGCCTTTTAAACCTTGGATAACATAATAGGGGAACAACCAATGTATCGGAAAAATCATCATGCATGATGCTTCATCAACACCACAGGAGACTAAAACCACACGACCAGATTGACATAGATCACTCTCGCCATCTATCCATCCGCCAGCATGACAGCTATGAATAACGATGACGATATTTTTTGATTTTAATGTATTGAATTTCTCTGATAGGATATCATCTACAATAACTAAATCTGGATTCCATCCAGAAAAATCTGGATCCCAAGGATTTATTATTTCATCTCTTCCGTCAGGCTCATCTAATGGAGGTTGATCGGTGGTATGATAGTATCCATGACCGGAAAAAGAGAAAAATATGAGGTCATCTTCGTCTTCTCCATTCTCCTGTAACCATTGAAAAGAATCATCGAGTATCGCTTCCTTTGTTGCCTCCGCCTCCATCAATGAGAAAATATGATTCTCATCCCAACCATTTTTATTTAATATTTGTTTTAACTCTCTTACATCATTTCGATCACGGCGTTGATGTCGTTCGTAGGTCACACCACCACTGCATGCGATTATTACTGCCCATTTTGTTACAATACCATCAGGATCACCCGGAGAGCTTAAATGAGTGATATTTTGGTAAGAATATGGTTCTTTTACTGGATTCCAGTCGAAATTAAAACCTAACAGCCCACCAATCCATTTTGGACCAAAGCCTATCCAATCATCCCAATAATTACTCCTCCAAATATTTCTTGATGGTTTCATCCGCCAGAAATTAAAATGAGACATCGCATGAAAGTCAATATTATTTATGAAATTATTACAAAAAATCCGGTTACCTGAATCATACATCGATAGTCCTTTTGAATTTCCAATAAAAGTGTTATAGGAAAGAATATTTTCTTTGCTGTTTACACTACCCGTAGCTTCTATCCCAAGATAGTTATTGGAAAATACATTATGAGTAATAATATTATTTGGGCCTGCAAGAAATTCAATTCCTGCATTTTCGCATCTTGTAAATGAATTATACGAAATGTTATTTTTCTTTGAGCCCCAGAGATATATTCCGTATAGAGGATGTTGCGTAATTATATTATTTTGAATCGTATTATAATCGGAATGGATTTCAATCCCTGCATCAACTAACATCACTCCTTCAGATACGTTCCCGCTATTTTGTATAGTAAAACCTGTTATTTTCACATTATCTGCTGGAAACCCAATGTATATAACATCATGTTTTGCGTCACCATCAATAATCGTTATATTTTTATCTTGACCAATAAGATTAATTGTAATGTTGATGAATAAATTTTCAGTATAAGTACCGTTGTAAACAAAGATAGTATCATTATATGATGCATTATCAACAGCATCTCGGATCTTAGTATAGTTCCCAGGACCAGAACCACCAACATACAGCCAATCATCTCTTGTTGGTAGAAATGGCTTCTGAGTATTTTGTGCAGTTGTTGGAATGATACTGGCTCCAACGAACAATAGAATGATTCCAACCACCAAACATTCCCTAACAATAGGATTTTTTTTCATTGCTTTCCCCCATTCTACAATTTAATAACACTGTTCTCCTATAAAAAACATGTCTTTACAAACAGAAGCATTTACATGGTTTTACGACTCATTGTTTTTTGTTTATGATCATTGGAAAATCTTGTTTTGCTACAAATTAAGCTTGGAAAGTTATTTTACCTATTTGCTGATGACCCGTTATGAATTGGTTGTATGTCGTTGGATTGGGGATTATTGCAATAGCCTCATACAAAACATATGGTTTTGTGAAATATGATGCACGTCGCCCCATGATTGCATTTGCTGCTAAGAATTACCCGCATCCACTTTGTATCGCTGAAATCGGCGTATTCTTCGGAACAAACGCTCGCAGGATGTTCAAAAAACTTGATGTAGAAAAAATGTTTCTTATAGACCCTTATGAAAAATACCAAGAGTATGAAAACGAAAAAAAAGTTTCCACGTTTCTGCCAACATCCTTCAAACCGGCATTGAAAGTACTTAATCGATATGCAGACCGTGTCGTTCCCTTGCAGATGACCTCGGAGGATGCAGTTGATTTTGTCCCCAATAATCTAGATATGGTTTACATTGATGGCAATCATGCGTATGATTATGTGAAAAAAGACATAGAGTTATACTATCCTAAAGTTAAAATAGGTGGCATCATCGGGGGACATGATATAGATGGAAATTCACACGGGATAAACGTACAGCGAGCGGTATACGAGTTTGCAGATAAAAACAATCTGGAAGTACATGTTAATAAACCGGATTGGTGGATAATAAAAAAATAAAATTCCGTTCTTTAATAAACATATTCTTAAATATTGTGAATGACCGGAAACAGTCTCCCCTACGTATTAACCAATCACACTCGGGAACACTTCCTTAGATATAATCCTCTTTTTTAATTTTTTTCTGTTGGTACGACATTGTTTATAACTTTTTTATCCCTCTCGAAGTATTTTATTAATGAGAAGGCATCTCAATGGGAAAAGCTCAAAAAGAGTCAGATTTTAACATCTCGCTATGAAAAAGATTGCTGCGTATGCCAAACTCCTTCGACTCCCTGGTATTGGTGCACTTGGAACCACTACATTAATTGGAGCATTAACGGTCGGTGTCACCGATTTAGTGGATTTATGCATTGTTTTTTTAGTCGGATCTCTTTCAGCTGTTTTTGGTTTTTTACTCAACGACTATGCCGATGTTGAACTTGATAATCTTGTTGATGATTTAAAGAAAAAACCACTTGTCAGCGGAGAAGTATCAAAAAGATCAGCATTAATGATAGGGATCCTTCTCATATTATCGACCTTCTTTTTTATTTCGCTACTCTATTTTGAAAAACCAATCGATACTTACAAATTCATTGCAATAAACTGTATTATCCTTGCGGGAATTCTGGGGAGTGTTTACGATTTATTTGGTAAAAAAATCATCGGCTCTGATTTTCTTGTTTCAATATCAATGTCTTTTGTATTCTTATTTGGTGCTCTTTCTTTTAGTCAACCAACAATAATAACATGGATAGTTTTTATTCTCACTTTTAATCAAGCAATACATATGAATGCTGTTGAGGGTGGGATAAAAGATGCTGACCATGATTACAAAATGCATGTTAAAAATATAGCGCTTTCTTCAGGAGTAAAAGTAGAAGGAAATTCTCTTTTTATTCCAAATACTTTTAAGGCGTTTGGATTTGGCATACGATTGTTTTCAGCTGTTTTATTGTTCACACCTTTTGTGTTTTTTGGGTATGACTACTACCTCTGGCAAATTATTTTATTAGCAGTTCTTACTTTTATTTTATTAGCATTCAGTTTTAAATTTTTAACGATGAAAATATTTGATAGAAGTAAAATAAGAAAACTAATTGGCCTTCAATCATTTTTACGATATTCTCTTGTGCCGATAATGTTAATTCCAATAATTGGTACGCTTCCCTCAGTGATACTCATTTTTTTTCCAATAGTCTGGTATATCATATTTACA
>Ga0105105_10000088_pt1 | contig 40834 bp, 35 predicted proteins | sample PPLLaktember2015_4_FD_79108 | JGI IMG/M metagenome (GOLD analysis project Ga0105105, IMG submission 79108) | Freshwater sediment microbial communities from Prairie Pothole Lake near Jamestown, North Dakota, USA - PPLs Lake P8 Core (1) Depth... | ecosystem: Environmental > Aquatic > Freshwater >...
AGCGGGCGAGTTTTTTTGCCGGCCCGTCGCGGCCCCCCGCCTCGCGGGCACCCTCGGGCCGCAGGCCCGAGGGCGCGGGGTCAGCGAAGCGATGCCCGCCCCCGGGCGACGACGGGCCGCGCCGACCGTCGAACGTCGAACGTCGAACGTCGAACGTCGAACGTCGAAAGACGAAAGACGAAAGACGAACGACGAAAGACGAAAGACGAACGACGAACGACGAACGACGAACGACGAACGACGAAACGGCGAACCGGCAAAACAGAGAGACCGATCAGCCGCGGTGCAGGAAGTCCACCGTGCCCGGCCGCCCCTCGAGATGCAGCGTCGCCGTCGCCGGGCGCTGCTCGGCGATCACCCGGCCGCGACGGACCACCGCCAGCCGCGCCGCGCGCAGCCGGATCGCCTCGACCGGATGGCCCGCCTGCAGCAGCACCATGTCCGCGCGACAGCCCGCCTCGAGCCCGTAACCCTCCAGCCCCAGGATCCGCGCCGGCGTCGTCGTGACCGCGTCGAACGCCGCCCTCATGCCCGCCTGCCCCGTCATCTGCGCCACCTGCAGCCCCATCGAGGCCACCTCGAGCATGTCGCCCGAGCCCATCGGGTACCACGGGTCCATCACGCAGTCGTGGCCGAAGGCGACCGGCACGCCGGCCGCCATCAGCTCGGGCACCCGCGTCATGCCGCGCCGCTTCGGATAGGTGTCGTGCCGCCCCTGCAGCGTGATGTTGATCAGCGGGTTCGCGATCGCCGCGACGCCCGCTTCGGCGATCAGCGGGATCAGCTTGGACACGTAGTAGTTGTCCATCGAATGCATGGACGTCAGGTGCGAACCGGCGACCCGCCCCTGCAGCCCCAGCCTGCGCGCGTGGTACGCCAGCGTCTCGATGTGGCGCGACATCGGGTCGTCCGACTCGTCGCAGTGCATGTCGACCCGCAGCCCGCGCGCGGCGGCGATCTCGCACAGCAGCCGGACCGACTCGCGGCCGTCCTCCATGGTGCGCTCGAAGTGCGGGATGCCGCCGACCACGTCAACGCCGCGGTCGAGTGCACGCTCGAGCAGCTGCAGCGCGCTGAGGCTGCACGACGGATCGTCGCGGCGCGGCTCGTAGCGCAGCACGCCGTCCTGCGGGAACGCCACCAGCTGCAGATCGAGGTAGGGGGCGACCCGGCGCCTGACCTCGAGGAGCGCGTCGACCGCGAGCAGCCGCGGGTCCGAAGTGTCGACATGGCTGCGGATCGCGAGCAGGCCGCGCGCCACCGCCATGTCGCAGTAGGCGAGCGCGCGTTCGACGATCGCCTCCTGGGTCAGGTGCGGCTTGAGTTCGCCCCACAGCGCGATGCCCTCGAGCAGCGTGCCCGACTGGTTCAGCCGCGGCAGGCCGAGCGAGAGCGTCGCATCCATGTGGAAGTGCGCATCGACGAAGGGCGGTGCGAGCAGCATCCCGGCCGCGTCGAGCTCGCGCCCGGCGGCAGCGCCTGCCAGCACCGCATGCGGCTCGACCGCCTCGATGCGCTCGCCGCGCACCGCGACGTCGATGCCGGTGCGCCCGTCGGGCAGCGTCGCGTTCCGGACGATCAGGTCGAACATGGCTCAGCGCTCCCCTTTGCGATACGGCTTCATCAAGGCCTGCGGATAGGCGGCCCGGCGCGCGACCAGCACCAGCGCCAGGATCGACAGCAGATACGGCAGCATCAGCCAGAGCTGGTAGGGCACCTCGCTGCCCGCCCCCTGCTGCAGCCTGAGCTGCATCGCGTCGAAGCCCGCGAACAGCAGCGCCCCGAGCAGCGCCTTGCCGGGTCGCCACGAGGCGAACACCACCAGCGCGACGCAGACCCAGCCGCGGCCGTTGACCATGTTGAAGAAGAACGCGTTGAAGGCGGCCAGCGTCAGGAACGAGCCGGCGATGCCCATCAGCGCCGATCCGGCCGCGATCGCCGCGATCCGGGTGGCGGCCACCGGGATGCCGGCGCTCTCGGCAGCCGCGGGGTTCTCGCCCACCATCCGCAGCGCCAGACCGGCGGGCGTGCGGTACAGCAGCCAGCCGATCGCGGGCACCAGTGCGAAGGCCAGCAACGCCAGCGGCGTCTGCGCGGCGAGGATCGGACCGACGACCGGGATCGCGTCGAACGGCGCGCCGATCGCGGTGAACGGCTCGATGGTCGGCGGGGTGCTCACCTTGGGGAAGCCGACGCGGTACGCGTAGTAGGACAGGCTGGTAGCGAACAGCGTGATGCCGAGACCCGAGACGTGCTGCGACAGCGCCAGCACCACCGTGAGCACGCCATGCAGACCGCCGAGCAGCGCACCGACGAGCGCCGCCGCGAGCACCCCGCCCCAGAGCCCCGCGCCCTGGTAGGCGGCGAACCAGCCGACGAAGGCGCCCGCGACCATGATCCCCTCGATGCCGAGGTTGAGCACGCCGGCGCGCTCGCACAGCAGCACGCCGAGCGTGCCGAGCACCAGCGGCGTGGCGATGCGCAGCACGGCGATCCAGAAGTTCGCCTGCAGCAGGGTGTCGACGAGGTCGGCGAGCATGCTCAGCGCCTGCGGATGCGGTACTGCGCGAGCATCGTCGCCACCAGCATCGCCAGCAGCGACACCGACACGATCACGTCGGCGATGTAGCTCGGCACGGCGACCTCGCGGCTCATGCTGTCGGCACCGACGAGCATGCCGGCGACGAAGACCGCGGCGCCGACGACGGCGAGCGGGTGCAATGCGGCCAGCATCGCGATCACGATCCCGGCGTAGCCGTAGCCCGGCGACATGTCGAGGGTCACGTAGCCGGTCCGGCCGGCGACCTCGGAGACCCCGGCCAGTCCGGCGAGCGCCCCCGACAGCAGCGCCGCGCGCAGCATCACGCGACCGACCGGCACGCCGACGAAGCGCGCCGCCTCCGGGCTCGCCCCCACCGCGCGCCACTCGAAGCCCCAGGTGGTGAAGCGCTGCACGGCCCAGACGAGGACCGCGAGGCCGACCGCCCACAGCAGCCCCGCGTGCACGCGCGACTTCTCGAGCAGCCGCGCGAACTCGAGCTCCGGATCGAGGGCGACCGACTGCGGCCAGCCCATCGCGGTGGGGTCCTTCATCGGTCCGTCGAGCATCCAGGAGACGAACAGCAGCACCACGAAGTTCATCAGCAGCGTGGTGACCACCTCGTCGACGCCGAACCGGTTGCGCAGCAGCGCGGGACCGGCGACGAGGGTCGCGCCCGCGGCCATGCCCGCCGCCACCATGCCGGCGAACAGCAGCGGCAGCGGCGCGTCGAAGCCGCTGCCCTCGTGAAGCCCGCCGACCGCGACCGCCGCGAGCGCGCCGAGGTAGAGCTGCCCCTCGGCGCCGATGTTCCAGAAGCGCGCGCGGAACGCCACCGCGGCGGCGAGCCCGGTCAGCATCAGCGGCGTGGCGCGGGTCAGCGTCTCGGTCAGCGCGAAGCGCGAGCCGAAGGCGCCGTCGAACAGCAGCCCGTAGGTGCGCCCCACCGGTGCACCGGCCCACGCGACCAGCAGCGCGCAGGCCGCGAGGGTGACCGCGACCGCGACCAGCGGCGCGACCAGCATCGCCGTGCGCGAGGCGGTCTCACGCCGCTCGAGCCGCATCGGCGCCCTCCTTCGCGTCGGCACCCATCATCGCCAGCCCGAGCGTGGCGGTCGTCCAGTCGGCGACAGGCCGGGCCTCGGACAGCCGCCCGTGCGAGATCACCGCGATCCGATCGGCCAGCGCGAGGATCTCGTCGAGTTCCTCGGAGATCAGCACGATGCCCGCACCGGCATCCGCCGCCGCCAGCAGCTTCGAATGGATCCAGGCGACGGCGCCCACGTCCAGGCCCCAGGTGGGCTGGTCCGCGACGATCAGCCGCGGCGCGCGCGACAGCACCCGCCCGAGGATCAGCTTCTGCATGTTGCCGCCCGAGAGCTGGCGGGTCGGCTGCTCGAGACCGCGGCAGCGCACGTCGTAGTCGGCGACGATGCGAGCCGCCGCCGCGCGGATGGCACTCCCCTCGACCAGCCAGCCGCCCCGAGCGTAGGGCCGTGCGCGGTAGTGCTCGGCGACCGCGTTCTCGGCCACGGTCGCCTCGGCGATGACGCCGAGGTGGTGGCGGTCCTCGGGCACGCGCCCGATGCCGGCGGCGATGAACGCGGCCGGGCTCGCGGCGATCGGCGCGCCCGCCACGCGCAGCGCGCCCCGGGCCGGTGCCCGCAGGCCGCACAGCAGTTCGGCGAGCGGCTGCTGGCCATTGCCGGCGACCCCCGCGATCGCGACGATCTCGCCGGGCCGCAGCTCGAGCGACACCCCGTGCAGCAGCGTGCGGGCGCCGTCGACGGCATCCACCTCGCGCAGCGACAGCACCGGCGGCTCGGCGGCATCATCGGGCCTGCGTACCCGCGCCGCGCGTACCGGCTGCGCGACCTCGCGCCCGACCATGAGGCGCGCGAGCGCCGACGCATCGGTACCGGCCGCGGGAAGCACCGCCTCGAGCCGCCCCTGGCGCAGGACCGCGACCCGGTGGCTCACCGCGAGCACCTCGCCGAGCTTGTGCGAGATGAACACGATCGACAGGCCCGCCTCGACGAAGGCGCGCAGCGTCTCGAACAGGCGCTCGCTCTCCTGCGGCGTCAGCACCGCTGTCGGCTCGTCGAGGATGAGGATCCGCGCGTCGCGGTACAGCGCCTTGAGGATCTCGACGCGCTGCTTCTCGCCGATGGACAGGTCGCCGACGCGCGCGTCGGCATCGACCGCGAGGCCGAATCGCGCCGCGAGACCGAGCAGCTTGGTCCGCGCCGCCGCGCGGCGCGACACCGGTCGCCACCACGGCTCGACGCCGATCAGCACGTTGTCGAGCACCGTCAGGTTGTCCGCCAGCGTGAAGTGCTGATGGACCATGCCGATGCCCGCGGCGAGCGCCGCCGCCGGATCGCCCGGCGGCAGCGGCGCGCCGAACGCCTCGACCGTGCCGGCATCGGCCACGTAGTGGCCGAAGAGGATGGACACCAGCGTGCTCTTGCCGGCGCCGTTCTCGCCGAGCAGCGCCAGGACCTCGCCGCGCGCGAGGTCCAGCGAGATGCCGTCGTTGGCGAGCAGCGAGCCGAAGCGCTTGGTGATGCCGGTCAGCCGCAGGACCGGCTCGGGGCGCCCGGTCACCGCGTCACTTGGCGTTCGGCTTCGGCTGGTTGTCGTCGATCTTGACGGTGAACTTGCCGTCGTAGATCGCCTTCTCGCGATCGCGGACCTTCTTCACCAGATCGGCCGGGATCTTCGACTCGAAGGTGCCGAGCGGCGACAGGGCCGAGCCCTTGTACTTCATCATCGAGAACTGGCCGTAGTCCTCGGCCTTGAACTTGCCGCCCTTGACCGCCTCGAGCGCGCGCTCGATGGTCGGCTCCATGTTCCACAACGCCGAGGCGACCACCGTCTCGGGGTACTTGTCCTGGGTGTCGATCACGTTGCCGATCGCGAGCTTGCCCCGCTCCTTGGCCGCGTCGGACACGCCGAAGCGCTCGGCGTACATCACGTCGGCGCCCTTGTCGATCATCGCGAACGCCGCCTCCTTGGCCTTGGGCGGGTCGAACCAGGAGTTGATGAAGGTCACCATGAACTCGACCTTCGGATTGACCTCCTTGGCGCCGGCCATGAACGCGTTCATCAGCCGGTTGACCTCGGGGATCGGGAAGCCGCCCACCATGCCGATCTTGCCGGTCTTGGACATGCCGCCGGCGATCATGCCGGTCAGGAAGGCCGGCTCCTGGATGTAGTTGTCGAACACCGAGAAGTTCGGCGCCTGCGGCTTGCCGGACGAGCCCATCAGGAAGGAGATCTTCGGATAGTCCTTGGCGACCTTGCGGGCGGCCGCCTCGACAGCGAACGACTCGCCGACGATGAACTGGGCGCCCTTCTCGGCGAACTGGCGCATCACGCGCTCGTAGTCGGCGTTGGCCACGCTCTCGCTGAATTCGTAGTCGATCGCGCCGCGGTCCTTCGCCGCATTCAGCGCCTTGTGAATCCGGCTCACCCACTGCTGCTCGACCGGCACGGTGTAGACCGCGGCGACCTTGATCTTCGACTGCGAGAAGGCCGTCATCGGCACGCCGGCGGCGGCCAGGACGGAGGCGGACACGGCGGCGGACAGGACGGCTCGGCGAGCGCGCGGCATGGTGGGCATCGGGGACCTCGGACTGGGCGGGAACCGCGATTATAGAGAGGGGACCGAGGCCCACGCGAGCCTCGCGACGGATGCCGCAGCGGTGTCCGGAGCTCAGTCGGCGACCGGGGACTCGGCGCGCACCGCAGCGGGGGGCGGGCGCACCAGATCGAGCGGGTGCGCCAGCGCGCGACGCACCAGCTCGCGCCATGTCGCCCCGATGCCGCGCGTGTCCAGCCGTCGGGCGCGCAGCGCCAGCATCAGCGAGAGCGTGAAGCTGACCGCGAGGTTGGTGAGTGCGATCACCGCGACACCGACCGCTGCCAGCACGATGGGCTGCCACGTCAGGTGTGTCCAGAGGACCGTGCCCGCCATGCCGAGGTTGGCCGACGCGAACGCGACGTGACGGATGTCGAGCGGCAGCCCGGACAGCGTGCCGAGCAGCGAGACGCCGCCCAGCATGCAGCCGAACAGGAAGTTGCCCGCCAGCGCGCCGAAGTTGTGTTCGACCCAGGCCCCCACGGCCTGCGCGCGCCGCTCGCCGACGATCGACACGAGCAGCGGCATCCGAGCGACCCGCCGCGGCAGCCGATGGAACACGGTCAGGTTGTCGCAGTAGCCGGACACGATGCCGGCGAGGAACAGGCACACGCCGGCGATGGCCGCATAGAACACGGTGAGGCCCAGCGGGTCGAGCTGATCGATCAGTGCGGCGGACTTCTCGGGCGAGGCCGGCGCCCAGCCGATGGCCGCGAGCAGCCCCCAGGTGAGCAGCGCCGCGAGCGGCAGCGCGACGCAGACGTTGCCGAGCACCGCGACGAACTGGCTCCGGACGACCTGGACCAGCAGTTCGGCGACGCGCGGCATCCAGGCGCGGGCACCGCCCGCCTGCCCCGCGTCGACCTCGGCGGCGATGCGGGCGGCCGTCATCGCCGGCTGCTTGGTCGCCACCGTGCCGTGCAGCAGCTGGATCAGCACGAATCCGAGCCCGTAGTTCAGCGACACCAGCACGCCCTCGACGAGCGGCGGCGCGTGCATCGCGGTGATCAGCACCTTGGCGATCGCCATGAAGGCGACCACGACGCCGCCGACGGCGGCCGAACGCAGCATCGCCCACCACTGCGCGCGATCGGTGGCGATGTAGTGCTCGCCCGTCCGGCCGGCGTGCTCGGTGATCTCGAGGGCGGCGAGTTCGGTGCCCTTGCGCCAGACCGAGCGCAGGCTGGTCTCGTCGGCGCAGGCGCGCACCTGCTGACGGAAGAACCGCATCCAGGCCGCGTCGCGCTGCGCGCTCGGCTGCGTGAAGTCGAGGAGGTCGAGCAGCAGCTCGAGCCGGTCGACGATCTCGGAGAGCCGCTGCAGCTTGAAGGTCAGCGACACGGTGACGCCGGTGCGCCCGGTGTTCCGCCGGATCCGGCGGATCACGTCGCGGCACTGCTGGAGCATCACGCGAACCGGACGGTCGTCCTCGGCGGGCGCCTCCTCGCCGGCGACCAGGGCGGTGACCCAGCCGTCGACGTAGGTGCGCACCGCGGGCTGCTGCTCGAGGAAGGGCGAGGCCGAGCGCTGCGCGTCCGGGTACACGCGGGCCAGGCCCGGATCGACGCCGGTGGCCGCGATCCGGGCGGACAGCACCTTCAGCGCCTCGAGCATCTCGGCGGCGAGCCGCTGGCGGGCAGGCTCGGGCATCGCGCCGATGTCGAGCAGCCGGGCCAGCCGCTGCCAGCGGTCGCCGGGGATCGAGAGCGCCCAGGAGGCGGCGCGCGGATCGCCGAACAGGCGGCGCAGCCAGTCCTTGAGCTGGTCGTCCTCGAGGTCCTCGGGCAGCAGGCGGTGGAGCGCCCGGCGGCGCAGCTCGGCGCCGAACCCGTCGGGCGGCGCGATCCCGAGGTCGGCGAAGAAGCCGACGTGCTGAGTGCCGGCGACGATCGCGGCCAGCCGGCCCGCGATCTCCACCCGTGCCGCATCGTCCCGCTCGACGGCGTCGAGCCAGGCGTCGAAGCGCGCCGCCGCACCGGCGGTCCACGCCCGGTCGCGACCGCGCAGGCGTCGCACGAGGGCGACCAGCGCGGAGGGATCGATGGGGGCGGCGTCGGACATCGGGCGGACCGTGGTTTCGCCGTGCGTCCCTGCGCGCCGCGCGGGACCGCGCGGCCATGCACGCCGCACGAACCGTGGCCGCAAGCTTAACCCGGATGCGGCCGCATCGAGGGCGGCCCCGCCGGTCAGAACAGTTCGAGCTCCGCGTCGTTCGACTTCGGGGCCAGGTGCCCGGCCGCCACGAGCGCCTCCCAGCCCAGGACCTGATTGCGGCCGGTCTCCTTGGCGTGATAGAGCGCCGCATCGGCGCGGCCGAACGCGCCCGCGGTGTCGTCGAGCGGTCCGATCCGGGTGTAGCCGATGGACACCGTGACCCGTCCCACGCGCGAGAACGTCCGCGCCTCGACGCTGGCACGCAGCCGCTCCAGAGGCGAACGCGCGACATCGATGGCCGTTCGCGAGAGCACGACGACGAACTCCTCGCCGCCGAACCGATAGAGCCGGTCGATCGGGCGGAACTGCGCGCGCATCATCTGGGCGAGCAGCAGCAGCACCTCGTCGCCGTACAGGTGGCCGTACTCGTCGTTGATGCGCTTGAAGCGGTCGACATCGACCACCGCGAGCCAGTGCGGCGCGTCCTGAGGGGCGGGGGTCCGGGACTCGTCCACGTCGGCCGGCGCATCGACGACGGCCTGCTCGCGGAGCATCCGGCTGAAGTCGGCGTCGAAGGTCCTGCGGTTGCGCAGCGAGGTCAGGGTGTCGTGCTCGCCGTAGTCGAGCAGCGCCAGATGGTTCCGATAGATCCGCAGCAGGTTGGCGACCGCCGCCTCCCGCTCCGGCGGCAGCATCGCGTCGACCCCCACGGCTTCGATCAGCCCGATCGGCTCGCGTTCGGAGAGCACCGGGAACAGGTAGCCGCAGCGCGGCGCGTCGCGGGTCGACAGCCGCAGCGCGGCGCGCTCGTCGAGACAGCGAGCGTGCGAGCCCGACACCGCCGGGAGCAGGCGTGGGTCTCCCGTCTCGCGCAGACGCTGGGTGCCGTCGGCGGTGGCACGCAGCACCGGCCACAGGCGGGCGCCGTCCTCGCCGGCCACCAGACGCATGTAGGTCACGCTGCTGGCACCGAGCTGCGCGCGCAGCAGTTGCGCGACCGAACCTTCGAGCGAATCCCGGTCGCGCTCCGCGGTCAGGTCTGCGACGGTCTCGATCAGGGTGGATGTCGGCACGGAGAGCACGGGGCGGCGAGTCGATACGGTGGGCGGCGTCGAAAGCGGGTCGCCGGAACGACGGTCCGGGCAGGACACGTCGGCCAGGGTTCCAACTGATGGGTTATCGGCCCGCCCGGGCCCGGACTTGAGCGATCTGCGATCCGCGCTCAAGACGGACGCCGCCACTGCATGAAAAGCGGTCGCGCGAGCGGCCCGGTCCTCCGGGATGCCGTCGCGCCGCCCTCAGTACGTCTCGAAGTGCAGCCGGCCCTCGGCCTTCATCCGGGCGTGCAGCCCCGCCCAGTCGATGCCGTGGGTCGCGGCCACGTCCCGCAGTGCCTCGAGCACGCCCGTCTCCATGCCCTTGAGCCCGCAGACGTAGACATGGGTGGCCTCGTCCTGCAGCAGCGAGGCGACGTCGCCGGCGCGCTCGCGCATCGCGTCCTGCACGTAGCGCCGGGGCTGGCCCGGCACCCGGGAGAAGGCGAACTCGATGTCGATGAAGTCGTCCGGCAGCTTCGTCAGCGGTCCGAAGTACGGCAGCTCCTGCTGCGTGCGCGCGCCGAAGAACAGCATCAGACGGCCGCCCTCGCCTTCGCCCGCGGCCCGGCGGCGACGCCGGCGCTCGGTCATCGCCCTCATCGGCGCACTGCCGGTGCCGGTGCAGATCATCAGCAGGTTCGAGCCCGCATGGTTGGGCATCAGGAAGCTCGAGCCGAACGGCCCGATCACCTGCACCGTGTCGCCCTTCTTCAGGTCGCACAGGTAGTTGGACGCCACGCCGCGGACCGGGCGACCCTCGTGGTCGACCAGCACGCGCTTGACGGTGAGCGAGACGTTGTTGTATCCGGGCCGCTCGCCGTCGCGGGGGTTCGCGATGGAGTACTGCCGCGCGTGATGCGCGCGGCCGTGCGCGTCGGTGCCCGGGGGCAGGATGCCGAGCGACTGCCCCTCGAGCACCGGAAACGGCGTGACGCCGAAGTCGAGCACGAGGTGATGCGTGTCGCTGTCGGTGCCGAGCTCGGTGACGCGGTAGTTGCCTGCGACCGTCGCCGTCACCGGATTGCGATGCCCGTAGAGGTTGACGTACGGATGCGCGGCCGACCAGGGCGGCATCTGGGAGCCGGGCACGAGGTCGGCGCCGGCCGACGCCGCTGCCTGCGGTGCCTCCGCGGCAGACGCCGCCTCGGCCGCCAGGGGCACTGCCTCGGCCGTCGCATCGCCGACCGCCACGCCGAGCGCCTTCTCCGAAGGCAGCTCGTCCCAGGTCAGCTGCGCCTCGGTCGAGTACGCCTCCACCCGCAGCATCGTGCGCCAGTTGTCGATCGAGCCGGTCGGACACGGCGGCACGCAGGCCATGCACAGGTTGCACTTGTCCGCATCCACCACGTAGTTGCGCGAGTCGTGCGTGATCGCGTCGACCGGGCAGGTCTCCTCGCAGGTGTTGCAGCGGATGCAGATCTCGGGGTCGATCAGGTGCTGCTTGATGACCTCGGGCAACGGTGCGTTCATGCGGGCCTCAGTTGAAGCGGATGTACTCGAAGTCCACCGGCTGGCGGTTCACGCCCATCACCGGCGGCGCGATCCAGTTGGCGAACTTGCCCGGCTCGACGACGCGGCCCATCAGCGAGGCGACGAACGCGCGGTCCTCGGCGCTCGGCAGCCAGGCCTTCTCGTGCTGCGCGAACTCGGCCTCGCTCACCACGCGGCCGTCCGGCGAGACCTTCACGCCCGACAGCGTGCCGATCTTCCGGTTGAACGCCTTGTGCGGCGCCTGCAGGCGGAACGGGATGCCGGCCTTCTCGATCACCTTGTTCCAGCGGTTGACGCCGCCGATCGAGTCGCGGATGTAGTCGTCGCGCAGCACCTCGTTGAGCGCGTTGAGCATCGGCACCTCGCGCTCGACGAGCTTGCCCTCCTTGACGCCCAGCACGGTGTAGTGGCGGCCGTGCAGCTGGTGGTCGTCGTCGCGCTTGGTCTCCTCAAACCGGCCCTTCAGGCCCGAGTTGTAGAAGATCGCGGCGTTGCTCGACTCGTCGGCGCCGAACAGGTCGATGGTCACGCTGAAGTGGAAGTTCAGGTAGCGCTGCAGCGTCTGCAGGTCGACCACGCCCTCGGCGCGGACCTTCGCCGGATCGTCCGACTTGATGCGGTTCATCACCTCGCAGGTGCGCTGGATGACGCGCGAGATGCCGGACTCGCCCACGAACATGTGGTGCGCTTCCTCGGTCAGCATGAACTTCGTGGTCCGCGCCAGCGGATCGAACCCCGACTCCGCGAGCGCGCACAGCTGGAACTTGCCGTCGCGGTCGGTGAAGTAGGTGAACATGTAGAACGCGAGCCAGTCGGGCGTCTTCTCGTTGAAGGCGCCGAGGATGCGGGGGTTGTCCTGGTCGCCCGAGCGACGCTCGAGCAGGGCCTCGGCCTCCTCTCGGCCATCGCGGCCGAAATGCTTGTGCAGCAGGTAGACCATCGCCCACAGGTGGCGGCCTTCCTCGACGTTCACCTGGAACAGGTTGCGCAGGTCGTACTGGCTCGGCGCGGTCAGGCCGAGGTGGCGCTGCTGCTCGACCGAGGCGGGTTCGGTGTCGCCCTGCGTGACGATGATGCGGCGCAGGTTGGCGCGGTGCTCGCCGGGCACGTCCTGCCAGGCGGCCTCGCCCTTGTGCTCGCCGAAGCCGACCTTGCGGTCGGCCTCGCGCGGATTCAGGAAGATGCCCCAGCGGTAGTCGGGCATCTTCACGTGCCCGAACTGCGCCCAGCCCTGCGGGTCGACCGAGATCGCGGTGCGCAGGTACACGTCGAAGTCCTGCGAGCCGTCCGGGCCCATGTCCTTCCACCAGTCGATGTAGTTCGGCTGCCAGTGCTCGAGCGCGCGCTGCAGCGTCTTGTCCTCGGACAGGTTGACGTTGTTCGGGATCTTCTCGGCGTAGTCGATGCCTGACATCGCGGTGCTCCTGGGGATTCGGTTGGAACGTGTCTTGAAGAAGAAGGTGTGACGCGGAAACTCAGACGCGGTTGCGGTCGAACTGGGGTTTTTCGCCCTTGCCGTACAGCTTGAGCGCGCCCTTGTCGCCGACGGCGTTCGGCCGCTGGAAGATCCAGTTCTGCCAGGCGGTGAGCCGGCCGAAGATCCGGGTCGCCATGGTCTCGGGGCCGTTGAAGCGCAGGTTCGCCTCGAGGCCGGTCAGCGCGTCGGGCGACATCGCCGCGCGCTCCTCGATCGCGATGCGGACCTCGTCGGCCCAGTCGATGTCGTCGGGGGCCGAGGTGACGAGGCCGAGCGCGAACGCCGCGTCCGCGTCGATCGGCTCGCCCGTGCGGGCGCGGACCGCGTCGAGTGCGGGCGCCTCCTCGTAGAAGCGGCGCGCGAGGCGCGACTGCTCGGTGGCCATCGGGTAGAGCCCGAAGTTCACCTCGGTGGCGACCAGGCGCGGCGCGCGCGCGGGCTCGTCGGGCAGCGCCAGCATGTAGGTCCGGTCGGCGGCGAGCGCCAGCTCGAGGAAGGTGCCGGCGAAGCACGAGCCCGGCTCGATCAGCGCGAACAGCGTGCGCGAGGACACGTCCAGGCGCGACAGCGTGCGGCGCAGCAGGCCGATGGTCTCGCGCACGAACCAGTGCTCTCGGTGCGCGAGCAGCGTGGCATCGGCCGCGAGCACCGCCTGCGCATCGCCCTCGGTCTTGAGCAGCCAGGTGCCGATCTCGAGCTCGTTGGTGCGCATCGACAGGATGGCGTCATCGAGCTCGCGGGCCATGGCGAGCGGCCACCAGCCCGCGCCGGCCGCGACGATCGCCTCGACCGTCGTCGGCTGCGCGGCGGCGGGCGCCTTGAGGGTGAAGGTGGCGGTGCGCGCGGCTCGGTCGATCGTCACGACGACGTTCGGATAGCGCAGCGCGTCGGCCTCGATCGTGCGCTCGAGCGGCGTCAGCGCGACGCCCGCGGCACCCGCCGGCCGGTCGCTCGTCGCGGCGAGCGCCGCGGCGCGGTCGCGCACGGCCTGCCCGAAGACCGCGGGCTTGGCGATCGCATCGACCAGCCGCCAGTCCTGGGCCTTCTTGCCGCGCACGCCCTCGGTCGTCGTGCAGAACACGTCGGCGAGGTCGTGGCGCACGTGGCGCTTGTCGGTCAGGCGCGTGAGGCCGCCGGTGCCGGGCAGCACGCCGAGCAGCGGTACCTCGGGCAGCGACACCGACGAGCTGCGGTCGTCGACCAGCAGGATCTCGTCGCAGGCGAGCGCGAGCTCGTAGCCGCCGCCGGCGCAGGCGCCGTTGACCGCGGCGAGGAACTTCAGGCCCGAGTGCCGGCTGCTGTCCTCGATGCCGTTGCGCGTCTCGTTGGTGAACTTGCAGAAGTTCACCTTCCATGCGTGCGGCGAGACGCCGAGCATGAAGATGTTCGCGCCCGAGCAGAAGATGCGCTCGCGCAGGCTCGTGACCACCACCACGCGGACCGACGGATGCTCGAAGCGCACGCGGTTCAGCGCGTCGTGCAGCTCGATGTCGACGCCGAGGTCGTAGCTGTTGAGCTTGAGCTTGTAGCCGGGACGCAGGCCCGCGTCCTCGTCGACGTTCATGGCGAGCGTGGCCACCGCACCGTCGACCGACAGGGTCCAGTGGCGATAGCGCGAGGGCTCGGTCTGGTACTCGACGCGGGCGAGCTCGGGAGCGAACGGTGCGTTCATCGGGGGTCTCCGGTGGGGGCGTGCGGCGGCGGCGAGTCGGACGTGCGCGGCGTCGCCTGCCCTGCGATGACATGCATCATACTGCACACTTGTCGGGTGTCAAGCGCAGAGCACGCATTTTACTGCCTACCGCGCGTTCAACGGCCGGTCGCCTCGCGGACCGCCTCGCGCAGGGCGTCGAACGCCTGCCCGAGGCTGCGCCCGCTGGTGTCGACCTGGCGATCGGCGCGGCCGTAGAACGCGGCGCGCCCCGCGAGGATGCGCTTGAGATCGTCCATCGCCTCCTGGTTGCCCGCCATGGGGCGCAGGTCACCCTGGGCGACGACGCGCTGCATGTGCTCCTCGGGCGAAGCCTTGAGCCAGACCGTCGTGCAGTGCGCCAGCAGCAGGTTGAAGGTCGCCGGATCCGAGACGATGCCGCCCGGGGTGGCGATCACCGCGTCCGGATAGAGCTGGATGGTCTCCTCGAGCGCGCGCCGCTCGTAGCGCCGGTAGGCCGCGGGGCCGAGCAGGCCGTGGATCTCGGCGAGGCTGCAGCCGGCGACGCGCTCGAGCTCCCGGTTGAGCTCGACGAACGGCAGCGCGAGCGCGTCGGCGAGCATCCTGCCGAGCGTCGACTTGCCCGCGCCGCGCAGACCGACCAGCGCGATCCGCCCGGCCCTCGCCTCGGCGCGGGCCGATTCGCCGAACAGGTCACCGAGCGCGATCCTCGCGCGTCGCAGCTCGTCCTCGTCGCGACCGGCGAGCAGGTCTCGGATCAGCAGCCACTCGGGACCGGCCGTGGTCTCGTCGCCGATCAGCTCGGCCAGCGGTGCGCCGAGCGCCTGGGCGACCTGACGCAGGACCAGGATCGAGGCGTTGCCCACGCCGAGCTCGAGATTGGCGAGGTGGCGCTCCGACACCTCCGAGGCGGACGACAGCGCACGGCGCGTCATGCCCCGGCGCGCCCGCAGCGACCGGGCCCGCTCGCCGAGCGCGACCAGGAACGGGTCGCGCGGCGGCTCGGCGCGCTCGGCGCGCTCGGCGGGTGACGGGATCACCGACGCTTCATCCGCCGCCGCCCGATCCATCGCAGCCTCGCCCGGTGAATCCGGGCCGTGTTCGTCCATGCCGCCTCCTGGCCTGCTCGAGCCGCCGAGAACATGCATTATAGTGCTTGACAGTCCCTTCGACGGATTGTAACTTCAATTCATGAAGCGGATTGCCGTTCACGGCGACCACCATCGCCGCCGCCCGCCGCGCGGCACGAGGAGACCCCCCGCATGACGATCGCCGCGCCGCCCGAGCGGTTCAACTTCGCTGCGCACCTGTCCACGCTGAACGCCTCGCGCGCCGCCCGGACCGCCTACGTCGACGACACCGGCTCGATCGGCTATGGAGAACTCGACGCACGCGCGGCGCGCTTCGCGGGCGGTCTCGGCGCACTCGGCCTGCGGCGCGAGGAGCGGGTGCTGCTGCTGATGCACGACTGCATCGACTGGCCGGTCGCCTTCCTGGGCTGCCTGCGCGCGGGGGTGGTGCCGGTGGCGGTCAACACGCTGCTGACGGTCGACGACTACGCCTACATGCTCGACCACAGCCGGGCGCGGGCCGCGATCGTGTCGGCCGCGCTCGTGCCGATCCTGGGCCAGGCGATGGCCCGGGCGACCCACGAGGTGACGCGCCTGCTCGTCTCCACGCGCGGCGCACCGTTCTGCGCCGATCCGTCGGTCCCGTCCGACGACCTCGAGGCCTGGCTGCCCGGGCAGCCGACCGCGCCGCCGGCCGACACCCGCGGCGACGACATGGCGTTCTGGCTCTACTCGTCGGGCTCGACGGGCCGCCCGAAGGGCACCGTGCACACGCACGCCAACCTGTACTGGACGGCGGCGCTCTACGGCGGACCGGTGCTCGGCCTGACCGAGGCCGACGTCTGCTTCTCCGCGGCCAAGCTCTTCTTCGCCTACGGGCTGGGCAACGCGCTGACCTTCCCGCTGTCGGCGGGCGCCACCACGGTGCTGATGGCCGAACGCCCCACCCCCGACGCGGTGTTCCGCCGCTGGACGGGTCCGCAGCGCCCGACCGTGTTCTTCGGTGCGCCCACCGGCTACGCGGGCATGCTCGCCTCGGCCGCGCTGCCCGCCCGCGACCAGGTCGCGCTGCGGCTGTGCTCGTCGGCCGGCGAGGCGCTGCCGCGCGAGATCGGCGAACGCTTCGGCGCCCGTTTCGGATGCGAGATCATCGACGGCATCGGCTCGACCGAGATGCTGCATGTCTTCCTGTCGAACCGGCCGGGCGACGTGCGCTACGGCACCACCGGCAAGCCGGTGGACGGCTATCGCGTGGAGCTGCGCGACGACAGCGGCGCGCCGATCGAGGGCGCCGAGCAGATCGGCGACCTGTACATCGAGGGCCCGTCGGCCGCGCTGATGTACTGGGCCGATCGGGCACGCTCGCGCGCGAGCTTCCAGGGCGCCTGGACGAAGAGCGGCGACAAGTACTTCCGTGATGCCGACGGGTACTACGTCTACGCCGGGCGCGGCGACGACATGCTCAAGGTCAGCGGGCAGTACGTGTCGCCGTTCGAGGTCGAGTCGACGCTGATGCAGCATCCGGCGGTCCTCGAGGCGGCGGTGATCGGCGTCGACGACCCGCAGGGCCTGACGCGCGCCAAGGCGTTCGTCGTGATGAAGGATCCGGCCCACGCGACCGAGGCGATGTCGGCCGAACTGCAGGCCTTCGTCAAGGCCCGGCTCGCGCCGTTCAAGTATCCGCGCCAGATCGCCTTCGTGGTGGAGCTGCCCAAGACCGCGACCGGCAAGATCCAGCGGTTCCGGCTGCGCGAGGCCGAACGCGGGACGGGGACGTGAGCACGGGCACGGGCACGAGCACCGGCACCGGCGGCGACTTCGTCCATCTGGCGGGCGGGCTGCGCATCGAGGTCGCCCGTGTCGGGGTCGACGATCCGTCGGCCCCGCTGATGGTGTTCCTGCACGAGGGCCTCGGCTCGGTGGCGCTCTGGAAGGACACCCCGGCGCGGCTGTGCGCGGCCGGCGGCTGGCGCGGCCTCGTCTACTCGCGTCCCGGCTACGGTCGCTCGACGCCGCGCGGCGCGGGGGAACGCTGGGCCACCGACTTCATGCACCGCCAGGCCACCGAGGTGCTGCCCGCGGTGCTCGAGGGCTGCGGCGTGGACGCCGCCGTCGATCCGCCCTGGCTGTTCGGGCACAGCGACGGCGGCACCATCGCGCTGATCCATGCCGCGACCTCGCCGGATCGGGTCGCCGGCGCGATCGTGCTGGCGCCGCACGTGTTCGTCGAGGACATCTCAGTCGAGAGCATCGTGCGCGCCCGCGAGGGCTACGCGACGGGACTTCGCGAGCGGCTCTCGCGCTTCCACGACGACGTCGATTCGGCGTTCTTCGGCTGGGCGGACGCCTGGCTCGACCCGGCGTTCCGCACCTGGTCGATCACCCCGCTGCTGTCCGCGATCCGCTGCCCGGTGCTGGCCATCCAGGGCCACGACGACGAGTACGGCACGATGGCGCAGATCGACGCGATCGTGCAGGCGACGCCCGGTGCGGCGGCCCTCGCACTGGACGGCTGCGGCCATTCGCCGCATCGCGAGCGCCCCGACGCCGTCACCGAGGCGACGCTCGCCTTCGTGCGCCGACCGCGGACCCGGTAGCCCCCACGCTCCGGCGTCGGCGCAGGGGTGCGCCGTGCCCGGGGCTCAGCGCAGCGGCTCGAGCAGCCGATCGCGGGTCGCCGCGAAGCAGCGCGGCGGCACGTCGCCCTGATGGTAGCGGCCGAGGTCGTCACGGGACGCGGTGGCGGGCGGGAGCCCGACCTGCAGGATCGGGTCGGTCTCGACGTCGAGAACGGTCACCGTCGCGCCGCGCGCGGTGAAGTCGGCCGCTGCGCGCGTGGTGTTGGCGAACGGCACGATCGGGTCGCGTGAACCGCCGCACAGCAGCACGGGCGCCTGCGGCCGCCAGCCGATCACGGAGTTCGCCCTCAGCACGTCGGCGAGCTGGGAGCCGCCCTGCACGAGCTCGCTCGCGCTGGTGCCGAGCGAATCGCCCAGGCGCAGCAGCGCATCGCGGGCGGTCCCGGAACTGCCCACCGACGCCGCCGCTTGCTGCGGCAGGGCCTGCGCGCTCTCGGCGAGGGTGGCCGCGAGGTCGTACGGTCCCGACATGGCACTGGTCGCCAGGGGGGCATAGACACCGTCCGGACGGTCACGCTCGATCGCGCGCTGGATGGCCAGCGCCGCATGCCCGCCCTGCGAGTAGCCGACGACCGCCAGGCGGCCGGACTCGGGCACGCCGAGTCCGGCGAGCAGCGTGCGTGCCGCCCGCAGCGCGTCGATCCCGGTGCGGGCCTCGGACTCGGCATGCAGGTACGGGTGGTACGGGAACGAGGACCGGGCGTAGCCCAGATAGTCGGAGGCGACCACCACCCAGCCGCGCGCCGCGAAGAAGGCCGCCACCGCCTGCGTCTCGCGGTCGTCCGGGTTGGCCATCGACCGCGACCGGTCCAGGTCGGTGCCGCGGGAGTACGACAGCAGCGGATACGGGCCGGGGCAGCCCTCGCCCGTCGGCACCATCACCGCGCCGGATGCGTCGGTCGCCTCGCCCTTCGGCCCGGCGGTCGGATGCAGGATCTCGTGCAGCGTGACGTCGCAGCGCGCCGGCCCGAGCAGCGCGGTCCAGCCCTGGGCGGCGGCCGCCGCCTCGATGGTCGCCTTGGGCAGGGGCGCGACCACCCGGGTCTGGGTCAGCCAGCCGGGTTGCGGGGCGGCGACCTGCGAGCTGCCCGCGACGGCCGTCGGCGGCGGCTCGGCGGCGGCCGGCGGGGGCGCCGGATCGTCGTCCTGGCCGCAGCCCGCGATCGCGAACGCGAGGCAGGTCACGACGATGCCGGTGCGCATCGACCTGCGCGGCGGCTCGGGCAACGCGGCGGAATCGGAGGGGGCGACGCCGGGGGCGACGGGGGGAGCGTCCGGGGGCGTGACGGAGGCGGCGGCGAGGCGTCGATGGACATGCATCGGCCGAGTGTGGCCCAAGTGCTCCGGCCACGCTGCCGGTGCGACTTCTGGGAGGCTCGACCGACGCCGCGTCGGAGCGCGCGCAGCGGCCCGCCCGTGGCGGATCAGCCCGGGTGGGACGCCCGCTCGAGCCGGTCGCGCAGCGCGGCCCACTGCGCGCCCGGCGGGGGCGCCTCGACGAGGATGCGCCGCAGTCCGAGGCGATCGAGGCGCCGCAGGACCTCGTAGAGCGCGGCCTCCCGACCGGCCGCGTCGGATGCCGCGGGCTCCCAGTGCGCGACCGCGTGCCCGGGCCGCGTGCCCGACCAGACCGCGACGCCGTCCCCGCCGAGCGAGGCGGCACGCGCGTCGATCGCACCGGCGTCGATCAGCTCGACCGGGGTGGCCGGCTGGTAGTGCGCGGCCAGCGTGCCGGAGGCGCGCGGGGCGTCGTCGTCGCGCTCCGCGACCGGCTCGCCGAGCACCGCCTCGAGCGCGTCCCGCCCGATGCGTCCGGGGCGCAGCAGCACCGCCCGCCCCCGCGTGAGATCGACGATCGTCGATTCGACCCCGACCTCGGCCGCGCCGCCGTCGAGCACCAGCGGCGCATCGGCGCCGAGGTCGTCGACGACGTGCTCGGCACGGGTCGGACTGACCCGGCCGAAGCGGTTGGCCGAGGGGGCGGCCACACCGCTGCCGCCGAGCGCCACGAAGCGCTCCAGGAGCGCGCGCGCGACCGGGTGCGACGGGCAGCGCAGGCCGATGCTCGCCTGTCCGCCGCAGGCCCACGCCGGCGCGGCCGGAGCGCGTGGCAGCACCAGCGTCAGCGGCCCCGGCCAGAACGCCGCGACCAGCCGCTCGGCGCGCGCATCGAACTGCGCCCAGCGCCGGCCCTGGGCGACATCCGGCACGTGGACGATCAGCGGATGCCCGGGAGGACGGCCCTTGGTGGCGTAGATCAGCTCGACCGCGTCGCGCTGCGCCGCGTCGGCGCCCAGCCCGTAGACGGTCTCGGTCGGCAGCGCGACCAGGCCCCCGGCGAGCAGTACCCGCGCGGCGCGGTCGATCGACGCCTCGGTCGCCGGCTCGACGGTGCCGCCCTGCCCCGCGCGGCTCACCGCGCGATGCCCAGGTCCTGCTCGATCGCGGCCGCGATGGCGATCGCCTCGGCGGCGGTCTCGCCGACCACCGTCACGTGGCCCATCTTGCGGCCCGGCCGCGCGTCGGCCTTGCCGTACAGATGCAGCCGCGCCTGCGGCCGCCGCAGCACCGCCGCCCAGTCGGGCTCGGTCGGGTGCGCCGCGCCGCGGAACCAGACGTCGCCGAGCAGGTTGACCATCACCGCGGGCGAGTGCTGCCGCACGCTGCCGAGCGGCAGCCCGGCGAGCACGCGCGCCTGCTGCTCGAACTGGCTGGTCAGGCAGGCGTCGATCGTCCAGTGCCCGGAGTTGTGCGGCCGCGGGGCGAGCTCGTTGACCACCAGGCGCCCGTCGTCGAGCACGAAGAACTCGACGCAGAGCACGCCGACGTAGTCGAGCGCCGCGGCGATCGAGAGCGCCGCTTCGGTGGCGCGGGCAGCGAGCCCCGCGTCGACACGAGCGGGCACGGTCGACAGCGCCAGGATGCCGCCGCGATGCTCGTTCTCGGCGATCGGCCAGGCGCGGGCCTCGCCGTCGAAGCCGCGCGCCACCAGCACGGAGACCTCGAGCGCGAGCGGCAGGCGCTGCTCGAGCACGCAGGGCACCCCGCCCATCGCCCGGAATGCCTCGAGCGCGGCGTCACGGTCGGCGACCCGTGCCTGCCCCTTGCCGTCGTAGCCGAGCCGCGCGGCCTTCAGGATGCCCGGGAACAGCGCCGCGTCGGCCTCGCGCAGGTCGGCCTCGGCGAGCACCGCCCGGTACGGCGCGACCTCGATCCCGGCCCTCTGCACGAAGGCCTTCTCCGCGATCCGGTCCTGCGCGATGGCGACCGCCGAGGCGCGCGGGGCGACGACGAGGTCGCGGGCCAGCCGCTCGAGCGCCTGCGCGGGCACGTTCTCGAACTCGGTGGTGGCCGCACGGCAGGTCCGCGCAAGCTCGTCGAGTGCGGCGGCATCCAGATAGTCGGCGCGCAGGTGGCGATCGGCGACGCTGCCGGCCGGGCTGTCGGTGCCCGGATCGAGCACGCAGACCTTGTAGCCCAGGCTCTGCGCGGCGAAGCAGAACATGCGGCCGAGCTGGCCGCCGCCGAGCAGGCCGAGCCAGGCGCCCGGAGGCAGGGGCGGCACGGGGCGGTGCACGCGGGTCAACCCTGCGGCAGCGTCATCGCGCGCGCCGCCTCGGTCTGGCGGGCACGGAACGCCAGGAGCTTCGAGGCGAGCGCGGCATCGGTGGTCGCGATCGCGGCGATCGCGTGCAGCGCGGCGTTGGCCGCACCGGCCTCGCCGATCGCGAAGGTCGCCACCGGCACGCCGCGCGGCATCTGCACGATCGAGGCGAGCGAATCCTCGCCGCGCAGGTACTTGGACGGCACCGGCACGCCGTAGACGGGGACGATCGTCTTCGAGGCCAGCATGCCCGGCAGGTGCGCCGCGCCGCCCGCACCGGCGACGATCGCGCGCAGACCGCGCACGGACGCGGCCTCGGCGTACGCGAACATGTCGTCGGGCATCCGGTGCGCGGACACCACCCGGGCCTCGTACGCGACGCCGAACTCGCGCAGCACCGCGACGGCGTGCTGCATCACGTCCCAGTCGCTGCTGCTGCCCATCACCACCCCGACGATCGGGGACGCCTCGGCCATCGGTCGCTCCATCGAAAGCGCGAGTTTAGCCGGTCGACCGCCGACCCCCTGTCAGGAACCCGGCGTCCGCACCGACCACGAACCCATCGGTCACATCTTGACCGGTAAGTTCAACAAACCGGAGTTTCCATGATCAAGCCCTTCACCTCGATCAAGCTCGCCGCGGCCGCCCTCACGCTGGTCGCCGGCCAGGCCGCCTACGCGGCTCAGGACATCGTCGACACCGCCGTCGGCGCGGGCCAGTTCACCACCCTCGTCGCCGCGGTCAAGGCCGCTGGCCTCGTCGAGACGCTCAAGGGCCCCGGCCCGTTCACCGTGTTCGCGCCCACCGATGCAGCGTTCGCCAAGCTGCCCGCGGGGACCGTCGATGGCCTGCTGAAGGACCCGGCCAAGCTGCGCGCGATCCTGACCTACCACGTCGTCGCGGGCAAGGTGATGGCCAAGGACGTCAAGACCGGCGAGGCGAAGACGGTCAACGGCCAGACGGTCGCGCTCAAGGCCGAAGGCGGCAAGGTGATGGTCAACGGCGCGAACGTGGTGATGGCCGACGTGGCCGCCACCAACGGCGTGATCCACGCGATCGACGCGGTGATCCTGCCGAAGTGATCGCGACGGCGTGCCGTGCGGGGTGGCCCACCTCGCCGGCGCGCCGGTCGATCGGCAGCGGCGCCGTTCCCGCGGCGCCGCTGCCTTCAGTCGAGCGTCAGGCCCGTCAGGCGGTGCAGCGCCTCGCGGTACTTGGATGCGGTCCGTTCGATGACTTCGGGCGGCAGCGGCGGCGGCGGCGGCGTCTTGGCCCAGCCGGTCAGCGTTTCGAGATAGTCCCGCACGTACTGCTTGTCGAAGCTCGGCGGCGAGGTCCCGACCGCATACGAATCGGCCGGCCAGAACCGAGAGGAGTCGGCGGTCAGCACCTCGTCCATCAGGTGCAGCGTGCCGGCGTCGTCGAGGCCGAACTCGAACTTGGTGTCGGCGATGATGATGCCGCGCGTCGCCGCGTACTCGGACGCACGCCGATAGAGCTCGAGCGAGATCTCGCGGATCCGCTCGGCGAGCGGCGCGCCGACGGTGGCGACCACGTCGGCGAACGAGATGTTCTCGTCGTGCTCGCCCATCTCGGCCTTGGCCGCGGGCGTGAAGATCGGCTCGGGCAGCTTCTCGGCCATCCGCAGGCCCGTCGGCAGCGCGATGCCGCAGACCGCGCCGCTCGCCTGGTAGTCCTTCCAGCCGGAGCCGATCAGGTAGCCGCGCACCACCGCCTCGACCGGGATGGGCTTCAGGCGCTTGACCACCATCGAACGGCCCGCGACCTGCGCGGCCTCGGCGGGCGCGACCACCGACTCGGGCGCGATGCCGGTCAGGTGGTTCGGCACGACGTCGGCGAGCCGGTCGAACCAGAACAGCGCCATGCGGTTCAGCACCCGGCCCTTGTCGGGGATGGGCTCGGCCATCACGACGTCGAACGCCGAGAGCCGGTCGCTGGTCACGATCAGCAGCTTGTCGTCGCCGACGGCGTAGTTGTCGCGGACCTTGCCGCGCGACAGCAGCGGCAGCGAGCGCAGGTCGCTCTGGTGGAGGGCACGGGCCATGGTCGATCCGGAGAGGCGTGAAGGCGGCATTGTGCCCGACCCGACCGTCCGGTTTACGATCGGGGGATGGACACCTTCCCCCTGCCCGCCGGCGACCTCGCGTCCTCCGGCCTTCGCACCGACCGGCTCGAGCGGCTGGCCGGCTTCATCGATTCGCAGATCGCCGAGGGCCGCTATCCCGGCGCGCAGATCGCGATCGCCCGCCATGGCCGCCTGCTGCTCGAGCGCACCGTCGGCGATGCGCGCCTGCTGCCCGAGCGCGTGCCGGCGCGGCCCGACACGCTGTGGCTGCTGTACTCGAACACGAAGGTGCTGATGGCGACCGCGCTGTGGCGGCTCGCCGAGGACGGGCTCTTCTCGTTCGACGACCGCGTCTCCGACCACGTTCCCGACTTCGCGAAGCACGGCAAGCGCGACATCACGATCCTTCAGGTGATCACCCACCAGGGCGGATTCCCGAACGCGCAGATCTCGCGCGAAGGCTGGCTCGACCGCGAGGCGCGGCTGCGCTCGGTCTGCGAGTTCACGCTCGAGTGGACGCCCGGCACGCGCATCGAGTACCACGCGCTGTCGGCGCACTGGGTGCTCGCCGCGCTGATCGAGCGGCTCACCGGCCGCGACTTCCGCGAGCAGGTGCGCGCCTCGGTGATCGAGCCGCTCGGGCTCGGCCGCGACCTGTACATGGGCCTGCCGCCGTCGGAGGACGCGCGCGTCTCCGACATGCACGAGCCGGGCGCCGACGGCGGCCAGTCGCTGCGCGCCGACAGCAACAACGAGACCTGGCGGCGTGCCTGCGCGCCCGGCGGCGGCGCCTACGGCACCGCCCGCGGGATGGCGGCGCTCTACCAGATGATGCTCGCGGGGGGCACGCTCGGCGGCGTGCGCCTGCTCTCGCCCCGCACCCTCGCCTTCGCGATCCGCAACCACACCGGCGACCGGCTCGACCACTACATGGGCATGCCGATGCACCGCGGCCTCGGCCCGCACCTGCGCGGCACGACGACCACGATCCGCGGTCTCGGCTCGCACGCCTCGCCCGGTACCTTCGGGCACGGCGGCGTCGGCTCGTCGTACTGCTGGGCGGATCCGGAGTCGGGCGTGTCCTTCGCCTACCTCACCAACAGCCGCGTGCCCGATCCGTGGCATTCGGTGCGGCTCGATCGGGTCAGCAACCTGGTGCACGCGGCGATCGTCTGAGCGGCGCGCCGCGACCGCGGTCGCCGCGCACGCCGCGCCCGATCATCCCTGCGTCCGCCCCTCGGCCCAGTCGCGCACGATCCGCTCGAGCCGCGCCAGGCCGTCGGTCAGCGCCGCCGGCCCGGGCTGCAGGATCTCGGGCGACTTCACCTCGTGCAGGGCGCCATCGCGCACCGCCGGCACGTCCTGCCAGCCGGCGCGCGTGCGCACCTGCTCGGGCCTGAACTTCTTGCCGCACCAGGAGCCGACGATCACGTCCGGCGCACGGCGCACGACCTCCATCGGATCCTCGATGATCCGCCCGCGCGCAGCGGCCGAGCACGCCTGGTCGGCGAACACGTCCTCGCCGCCCGCGATGCCGATCAGCTCCGAGACCCAGCCGATGCCGCAGATCGGCGGTTCGTCCCATTCCTCGAAGTAGACGCGCGGACGGCGGGGCAGCGTGGCCGCGCGGGCCGCGGTGGCCTCGAGGTTCGCGCGCAGCGCGGCGATCAGCGCCTCGGCCTTCCCGGGCACGCCGACCAGGTCACCGACGGTGCGGACCATCCGCAGGATGCCGTCGATCGAGCGCTGGTTGAACACATGGACCGAGAGCCCCGCACGCGCGAGCGCCGCGACGATGTCGGCCTGCATGTCGGAGAACGCGAGCACCAGGTCGGGCTCGAGTTCGAGGATCCGGTCGAGCTTCGCGGAGGTGAACGCCGAGACGCGGGGCTTGTCGCGCCGGGCCTCGGGCGGGCGCACCGTGTAGCCGGAGATGCCGACGATGCGGTCCTGCTCGCCGAGCAGGTACAGCGTCTCGGTCGTCTCCTCGGTCAGGCAGACGATGCGCGAGGGCCGCGCATCGCGCGCGACGCCGACGTTCACCGCGAACTCACCGGGACCTCGGCGACGCGTCGCCGCGACCTCACCGGTACGGCGCGAACCAGCCGAGCCCGGCGGAGGTGCCGGCGCGCGGCCGGTACTCGCAGCCGATCCAGCCGTCCCAGCCCAGTTCGTCGAGCAGCGCGAACAGGTACGGATGGTTGACCTCGCCCAGGTCCGGCTCGTGTCGCAGCGGCACGCCGGCGATCTGGAAGTGGCCGACGCGGCCGGTGGGCAGGTACTGGCGGATCTTCATGGCGAGGTCGCCCTCGACGATCTGGCAGTGGTAGAGGTCCATCTGGACCTTCAGGTTGGGCGCGCCGACCTCGGCGATGACGGCGTGCGCATCGGCCTGGGTGTTGAGGAAGAAGCCCGGGATGTCCCGGGTGTTGATCGGCTCGATCAGCAGGTCCAGGCCGGCGTCCGCGCAGCGGCGCGCCGCTTCGCGCAGGTTCTTCACGTAGACCGCGCGACGCTCGGCGCGGTCCGCGCCGGCCGGCAGGAGCCCGGCCATCGCATGCAGCCGCGGGCATTTCAGCGCGCGGGCGTAGCCGATCGCACGGTCCACGCCCTCGAGGAACTCGCGCTCGCGACCGGGCAGCGAGGCGAGGCCGCGCTCGCCGGCGTCGAAGTCGCCGGGCCAGGTGTTGAACAGTGCCTGCTGCAGGCCGTGGCGCTCGAGTTCGGCGGCGATGGCGCCGGCCTCGAAGGCGTACGGGAACAGGAACTCGACCCCCTTGAACCCGTCCTTCGCGGCCGCGCCGAAGCGCTCGAGGAACGGGACCTCGGTGTACATCATCGACAGGTTGGCGGCGAAACGCGGCATGGAATCTCCTCCTCGGGCCGAGAGGGTACCGCAGGCTATGATCGTCGCCCAACGACGACCGACCATCGACACCCACTGCAACGCCCACGACAACGCGGGGGAGACACCGATCCATGAGCTGGCAACCCGAACTCGACGAGATCGAACGGCGCAGGCGGATCGCCGCCGGCCATGGCGGCCCCGACAAGGTGGCGAAGCATCGCGCGCAGGGCCGCCAGCCGGTGCGCGAGCGCATCGATGCGATCCTCGACGCCGGCAGCTTCGACGAGGTCGGCTCGGTGTCCGGCTTCCCCGAGTACGACGCCGAGGGACGTCTCGTGTCCTTCCTGCCGGCGAACCTGATCTGCGGTCGGGGCACGGTCGAGGGCCGGCCGGTGTTCGTCACCGGTGACGACTTCACCGTGCGCGGCGGCGCCAACGACGGCGGCGTGCGCGAGAAGTTCGCGTTCGCGGAGACCCAGGCGTCGCGCTGGCGCGTGCCGCTCGTGCGACTGGTCGACGGCACCGGCGGCGGCGGCTCGGTCAAGCACCTCGAGACCATGGGCCGCACCTACCTGCCCGACGTGGAGGTGTTCACCGAGGTGCTCGATGCCCTCAACGAAGTGCCGGTGGTGGCGCTCGGCCTGGGTTCGGTCGCGGGCATGGGCGCGGCCCGCGTCTGCGCGAGCCACTACTCGCTGATGGTGCGCGGCTCCTCGCAGCTCTTCGCCGCCGGCCCGCCGGTGGTCGAGCGCGCCTTCGGCGAGCCGATCGACAAGGAGACGCTGGGCGGCGCCGCGATCCACGCGAAGGCCGGCACCATCGACGACGCGGTCGACAGCGAGGCCGAGGCCTTCGAGCGCGCGCGGCGCTTCCTGTCCTACCTGCCCTCGTCGGTGCACGACGTGGCGCCGCGCGCGCCGGTCGGTGCCGACGACCCGCCGACGCGCCGCGAGGAGCGGCTCCTGTCGGCGGTGCCGCGCGACGCGCGTCGGGTCTACAAGATGCGCACCATCGTCGAGGACGTCGTCGACCGCGGCTCCTTCATGGAGATCGGCCGCGAATGGGGCCGCTCGGTGATCACCGGCCTGGCGCGGCTCGACGGCTGGCCGGTCGCCGTGCTCGCGAGCGATCCCTATCACTACGGCGGCGCGTGGACATCCGAGGCCTGCCGCAAGGCCATCCGACACGTCGACCTCGCGCAGACCTTCCACCTGCCGGTCGTGCACTTCGTCGACATCCCCGGCTTCCTGATCGGCCCCGACGCCGAGCGCGGCGGCGTGATGCGCGACGGCTCGCGCGCGCTCGCCGCCGTCCGCCAGAGCACGGTGCCGTGGTGCGCGGTGATGGTCCGCAAGGCCTTCGGCATGGCCGCGCTCGCGCAGCGCAACGGCTCGCCGGCCTTCACGCGCATCGCCTGGCCGAGCGCGCAGTGGGGCTCGCTGCCGATCGCCGGCGGCGTGGCCGCCGCCTACCGCGCGGTCATCGAGGCCGCGCCCGACCCGGCGGCGGCGCGGGCCGAGATCGAGGGCCGTCTCGAGAAGCTGCAGGACCCGCTGCGCACCGCCGAGGCGTTCGGCGTGGAGGAGATCGTCGATCCACGCGACACGCGCGCGCACCTGTGCCGGTTCGCGAATCTAGCGGCGCCGCTGCGTGCGGCGGGGCGGCCGCGCTTCGGGTATCGGCCCTAGGCGTCAGCAGGTCGCCATCGCCCCCGTGCGCAGGCACGGACGACCGCCCGGCCCGATCAGCACGCCGTCCCCCCCGGACGGCATCGCGCGCCCGTTCGCATCGAAGCAGCCGGCCGGACCGCAGGTCGGCAGCGCGATCGGCGGCCCGCCGGGCTCGCCGGCCTGGGGAATGGCGATGCGCGGCGGCGGCGGCATCGACAGCACCGGGGGGGCGTCGGGCTGGATGCGCGGCGTCGGCTGCGGCGACGGCGCGAGGCCGCCGCGCAGCCGGCGGGCGTCGCGCTCGCGCTCGCCTTGGCGGCGCAGGGCTTCGGCCTGCGCGGGCTCGATCTCGCGCGGCTCGCCGAGCGGCGCCGGCAGCGTGCCGGGCGCGCCCGCCTGCGGACGGGCCGCGGGCGGCATGTCGCGCGCGCGCCGCTCGGCATCGCGGCGCAGGTGGTCCGCGCCCTGCCCGTCCGTCCAGGGCACCGCTGCCGGTCGCAGGCCCTCGGGCGTGGCAGCCGGACGAGGCGGATCGAACAGACCCCGTGCGGCATCGGCCGGCGAAGGCTGCGCTCGAGCGCACGGCATGCCGAGCACGACCAGCCCGACCGCGCTCGCGAGCGCGACGCGCCCCCTCCAGCCCGACCGCGTGCGCCCCGGCATCTCAGCCGCCGAGCCTCGCCGGCAGCGTCGTGAACCCGCGGAAGCGGATCCGCCGGTCGCGCGTCGGCGGATCGCCGGGCTCGAGGCTCGGGAAGCGCGCGAGCAGCCGGCCGACCGCGATCCGCCCCTCCATGCGCGCGACGTTCATCCCCGCGCACGCGTGCTCGCCGTGTCCGAAGGCCAGCTGCCGGTTGGGCCTGCGGCCGACGTCGAAGCGCTCGGCGTCCGGAAACGGCGCCGGGTCACGGTTGGCGGCGCCGATGCACAGCGTGACGAAGGTGCCTTCGCCGAACGTCCGCCCGCCGATGTCGCTGGCCGCGGTCAGCATCCGGTTGTTGAGCTGCAGCGGACTCTCCCAGCGCAGCATCTCCTCGATCGCGGCCGGCAGCAGCGACGGATCCTCGCGCAGGCGCCGCTGCTCGTCCGGGAAGCGCATCAGCGCGTGCAGACCGTTGCCCAGCAGGTTGGTGGTGGTCTCGTGGCCGGCGTTCAGCAGGAAGATGCAGTTGTGCAGCAGCTCGCGCTCGGTGAGCCGCTCGCCCCCGACCTCGCCCTGGATCAGCCGGGTCAGCACGTCCTCGTCGGCATCGAGCGGATGGGCGCGCCGATGGGCGACGAGGTCCCTCAGATAGGCCAGGAAGTCCGTCACCGCGCGATTGCCGGCATCGAGCATCGCCTGCGTCGGCCGGGGCTCGAGCGCGGCGAGGATCGCCAGCGACCAGCCGCGCAGCGGCGCGCGGTCCTCGCGCGGGAACGACAGCAGGTTGCCGATCACCTCGACCGGGATGGCCGCCGCGAAGTCCTCGATCAGATCGACCTGCGCGCCGCCGGCGGCGCGCCCGGCCATCGCCTCGAGCAGCGTGTCGACCAGCGCGAGCACGCCCGGCTCCATCCGCACGATCGCCCGCTGGTTCACCGCGCCGAGCATCAGGCGCCGCACCCGCGTGTGCGAGGGCGGATCGTTGAAGACGAGGCTGCTGGTGTGATGCTCGAAGAGCGGCGTGTCGCCGTACTTCGGGGCGAACTCGCGCTGCTTGTCGGAGCTGACCGAGGCGCTTCGGTACAGGGCCGCGACGTCGTCGTAGCGGGTCAGGAACACCGCGCCCGAATCGAGCACGCGCACGGGATCGTGCTCGCGCAGCGCACGGTAGGTCGGATACGGGTCGTCGTAGAACGACTCGGACGGCGAGGACAGCTGGAACGTGCGGGCCAGCTCGGCTGCGGACGGTGTCTCCATCGGGCGATCGTAGCGTAGGCACCCGTCGCCGCGATGCCGGAAACGGCGAGGCCCCGACGGGGCGGGGCCTCTGCGCGATCCGCGCCGACGGGCAGTACGGCCCCCGCGCCGGAGGTCGGGCCGCCGGCCCGCGATCAGGGGATCAGATGACGGCCTGCGCCAGCTCGCCGTTGCGGTACTTCTCGACCATCACCGACAGGGCCGTCGCCTTGATCTTCGAGCCCTGACCCGCGCAGCCGAACTCGGCGTAGCGCTGCAGGCAGATCTTCTTGGCCGCCTCGCGCGCGGGCTTGAGGTACTCGCGCGGATCGAACTTCTCCGGATGCTCGGCGAAGAACTTCCGGATCGCGGCGGTCATCGCCAGCCGGATGTCGGTGTCGATGTTGATCTTGCGCACGCCGTGCTTGATCGCTTCCTGGATCTCCTCGACCGGCACGCCGTAGGTCTCCTTCATGGCGCCGCCGTACTTGCGGATCTCCTCGAGCAGGTCCTGCGGCACCGACGAGGAGCCGTGCATCACCAGGTGCGTGTTCGGCAGCCGCGCGTGGATCTCCTTGATCCGCGAGATCGCGAGGATGTCGCCGGTGGGCTTGCGCGAGAACTTGTAGGCGCCGTGGCTGGTGCCGATGGCGATCGCGAGCGCGTCGACCTGGGTGCGCTTGACGAAGTCGGCGGCCTGCTCCGGATCGGTCAGCAGCTGCTCGCGCGTCATCGTCGCGTCGGTGCCGTGGCCGTCCTCCTTGTCGCCCTTCATCGTCTCGAGCGAGCCCAGGCAGCCGAGCTCGCCCTCGACCGTGACGCCGACCGAGTGCGCCATGTCGACCACGCGGCGGGTGGTGTCGACGTTGTAGTCGTAGCTGGCGATCGTCTTGCCGTCCTCCTCGAGCGAGCCGTCCATCATCACCGAGGTGAAGCCGAGGTCGATCGCGCCCTTGCAGACCGTCGGCGACTGGCCGTGGTCCTGGTGCATGACGACCGGCACCGACGGGTACGACTCCACGGCGGCCTGGATCAGGTGGCGCAGGAAGTGCTCGCCGGCGTACTTCCGGGCACCGGCCGAGGCCTGCATGATCACCGGCGCGTCGATCTCGGCCGCGGCCGACATGATGGCCTGGACCTGCTCGAGGTTGTTGACGTTGAAGGCCGGGATGCCGTAGCCGTTCACGGCGGCATGGTCGAGCAGCTGGCGCATCGATACGAGGGGCATGGAGGAACTCCTGTGTGAAATTTCGCACAGCCCCGCGCGTCGTCGCCTGTCGGCAGAGGGGCTCTGCGAAAGTCCCGGAAGCTTTGATTATGCCGCGCCGATCCCGGCGGGCGCCGGGAAAATCGCACGGCCGGGCGTCGGCCGCCGCCCCGCTACGCGCGGTCGCCGACCCTGACGATCTGCAGCGTGTTCGTGCCGCCCGACTTGCCGATCGGGGTGCCGATGGTCATCAGCACCAGGTCCCCGCGCTCGACGATGCCCAGGTCGACCAGCTTGTGCTCGACCTCGAGCAGCAGGCTCTCGCGGTCCGACCCGGTGTAGGTCATCGGCACCGGGTGCACCTCGCGGTACAGCGACATCCGGCGCCGGCTGCCCTCCTCGGGCGTGAGCGCGTAGATCGGCACGCCGGAGTCGAGCCTCGACATCCACAGCGCGGTCGAGCCCGACTGCGTGAGCGAGGCGATCGCCTTGATCTTCATGTGCGCGGCCGTGAACAGCGCCGCCATCGCGACGGCCTGGTCGATGCGCCCGAACGTGCGGTTGAGGAATTCCTTGTCGAGCGAGAACGAGCCCGAGCGGTCGGCCTCGTCGCAGACCCGCGCCATCGCGGCCACGGTCTCGACCGGATACTTGCCGGCGGCCGTCTCGGCCGACAGCATCACCGCGTCGGTGCCGTCGAGCACCGCGTTGGCCACGTCGGACACCTCGGCTCGGGTCGGCACCGGCGACTCGATCATCGACTCCATCATCTGGGTCGCGGTGATCGTCAGCCGGTTGAGCTCCTTGGCCATGCGGATCATGCGCTTCTGGAGCGCCGGCACAGCCGCGTCGCCGACCTCGACCGCCAGGTCGCCGCGGGCGACCATGATCCCGTCGGAGGCCTTCAGGATCTCCTCGAGGTTGCCGATCGCCTCGAAGCGCTCGATCTTGGCGATCATCAGCGCCTTGCCCCCGGCGGCGCGGCAGAGCTCGCGCGCCATGTACATGTCCGAGGCGTTCTTCGGGAACGACACCGCGACGAAATCGGCGGCGAAGCCGACCGCGGTCTTGATGTCGTCCATGTCCTTGGCCGTCAGCGCCGGCGCCGACAGGCCGCCGCCCTGGCGGTTGATGCCCTTGCGGTTCGACAGCACGCCGCCCAGCGTGACCGTGCAGTCGATGGTCCGGTCGGTCACGCGGTCGACCCGCATGATCATCCGGCCGTCGTTGAGCAGCAGCGTGTCGCCCGACTTCACGTCGTTGACGAGGTCCTTGTAGTCGAGCCCGACCCGGGTCTCGTCGCCGATCTCGCAGTCGATGTCGAAGGTGAACCGGTCGCCCTCGACCAGCGTGACCTTGCCGTCGGCGAACTTCCCGATCCGGATCTTCGGACCCTGCAGGTCGGCGAGCACGCCGATGTCGCGCCCCAGGCGCTTGCCGATCTCGCGGACCCGGCTCACCACGCCGATATGCTCCTCGGCGGTGCCGTGCGAGAAGTTGACCCGCACCACGTTGACGCCCGACAGGATCATCCGCTCGAGGGTGGCCGAGTCGGTGGAGGCGGGGCCGAGCGTGGCCACGATCTTGGTGGCGCGCGGAATGGTCATCTCGGGCGGGTCCATAGGGGGTCGCAAGGGCTTGCATTGTGCAACGAAACGCCAGGCCCCCGACCATGACTTGACCTGCGTCAAGTCATCCCCGGGCGTGGCCGCCCGACCGGCGGCGGCCGTGGCTATGATCGGTCCACCCACATTCGGCACCTTCGCCACGCCCGCACGGATGCATCCGACCGACGCCTACCGCCACCTCGACGACCCGGAGGAGCTCGCCGAGGTCGCCCGCGAGCTCCCGGCCCGCGGCGACGGGGCACGGCGGCTGGAGGCGGTGCTCACCGTCGACGGCGTGCACTGCGCGGCCTGCGTGGTGTCGATCGAGCAGGCGCTGCGCGGCGCGGTCGACGAGGTCTCGGTCAACGCCGCCACGCGGCGCGCGCGGATCGTGTTCCGGCCGGAGCGCCAGCCGCTGTCGGGCCTGCTCGCGCGGATCGCCGCGCTCGGCTACGCGCCGCGCCCGGTCTCCCGGTCGGCGATGTCCGACGTGCAGGCCGCGGGACGGCGCACCGCGCTGTGGCGGATGCTGGTCGCGGTGCTCTGCATGATGCAGGTCATGATGTACGCCGTGCCCCGCTACGTCGCGGGCCCCGACGGCATGACGGACGACGTCAGGCAGCTGCTGATGTGGGCGGAGTGGATGCTGACCCTGCCCACGCTGCTGTTCGCCGCCGGACCGTTCCTGCGCAGCGCATGGTTCGACCTGCGCGCCCGCCGGATCGGCATGGACGTGCCGGTGTCGCTCGGCATCGTCGTGACCTTCGTCGCGAGCTGCGCCGGCGCGCTCGAGGGGGGCGAGGTCTATTTCGACTCGCTCACGATGTTCGTCGCGTTCCTGCTGATCGGCCGCTGGCTCGAGGCGGCGGCCCGCGAGCGCGCGCTGTCCGGCGTGGCCGACCTGCTCGCGAGACTGCCCGAGACCGTCGAGCGCCTGCTCGACGCCGACCGCACGGAGACGGTGACGCTGCGAAAGCTGCGCCCGGGCGACCGGGTCCGGGTGGCGGTCGGTCAGGCGGTGCCGGCCGACGGCATCGTCGAGACCGGGCGGTCCCATGCCGACGAGTCCCTGCTGACCGGCGAGAGCACCCCGATCGCGAAGCACCCGGGCGACCCGCTCGCCGCGGGCAGCCTGAACCTGAGCGGTCCGCTGACCGTCCGCCTGACGCGCGCCGCGCGCGACTCGCGCCTGCAGGAGATCGCCGATCTGGTCGAGGCCGCCTCGGCCCGCAAGCCGCGGATCGCCCAGGTCGCCGACCGCTGGGCCGGTCCGTTCCTGATCGCGGTGATGGTGCTCGCCGCGCTCGCCTGGGCGGTGTGGCACACCATCGACCCCTCGCGGGCGATCTGGATCGCCGCCTCCGTGCTGGTGGTCACCTGTCCGTGCGCGCTGTCGCTCGCCACGCCGACCGCGCTGCTCGCAGCCGCGGGCACGCTCGCGCGGCGCGGCCTGCTGGCCCGCTCGCCGCAGGCGATCGAGGCGCTCGCCGGCGTCGATGCGTTCGTCTTCGACAAGACCGGCACCCTCACGCACGACAGGCTGTCCCTCGAACGGCTCGACCTGCTCGAAGGCGCGCTCGAGCTGTCGCTCGACGGACCGCGGGTGCTCTCGGTGGTGGCGGCGCTCGAGGCCGGGTCGCTGCATCCGGCGGCGACGGCGCTGTGCCGTGCGGCCCAGGCGGGGACGCCGCCCGCCGTGCGCGATCTCGAAGAGCACGGCGGCTCGGGCATCTCCGGGCAGGTGCTGCTCGACGGCCGCTGGCTCGACGCCCGGATCGGCAACGCGGCCTTCGCGGGGGTCGGGAGCGAGAGTTCCGGCGGCGGCATCCGCCTGATGCTCGACGGCCGGCCGATCGCCCGCTTCGAACTGGCCGAGACCGCGCGCGCCGACGCCGCCTCGGCGCTGGCGGCCCTGCGCGCCGACGGCGTCAGCGTCGAGATCCTGTCGGGCGACGACGTCGCGCGGGTCGCGCGGCTCGCCGAGCGGCTCGACGTCGACGCCTGGCGTGCCGAGGCCTCGCCGCAGGAGAAGCTCGCGACACTCGCCGCGCGCCAGGCGGAGGGACATCGCGTCGCGATGGTCGGCGACGGCATCAACGACGCGCCGGTGCTCGCGCGCGCGGACGTCTCGGTGTCGTTCGCCACCGCCGCACCCCTCGCCCAGCACCAGGCCGACCTGCTCCTGCTCGGCGGGCGGCTCGATGCGCTCGTGCAGGCCCGGCGCCTGGCGCGCCGGACGATGCGGGTGGTGACCCAGAACCTCGCCTTCGCCGCGGTCTACAACGCGGTGTGCATTCCGCTCGCCCTCGCCGGCCTGCTGCCCCCGTGGCTCGCCGGCCTGGGGATGGCCGCGAGCTCGCTGGTCGTGGTCGTCAACGCGCTGCGCCTGGCGGACCGCCCGGCGATCGCGCGCGAGCCGGTCCGCGGCATCGCCGCCGACCCGTCCGCGCTCGCCTGACGGCGCGCGCTGCGGACATCCACGAGGAGCGCAGCCATGGACATCCTCTACATGCTGGTGCCACTGTCGGTGGTGCTCGTCCTCGCGATCGTCGGAGTCCTCGCCTGGTCGGTCTGGAACGGACAGTTCGACGACGTCGAGCAGGAAGGCGAGCGCATCCTCGAGGACGACGATTCCCCGGAGCGGCGCCCGCCGCAGTGACCGCCGCAGTGTCCGCTTGACCTGGATCAAGGCGGACGGCGTGCCGCTCAGCACAATTGATGCTGGGCACTCCAGGGGAGAGAAGAACGTGAGCACTTCGGTATCGACGACCTACAACTACACGGTCGTCAGACAGTTCGCCGTGATGACGGTGGTCTGGGGAATCGTCGGGATGCTGGTCGGCGTGATCATCGCCGCGCAGCTGGCCTTCCCGGCCTTGAACTTCGACCTGCCATGGCTGTCGTACGGTCGCCTGCGGCCGCTGCACACCAATGCGGTCATCTTCGCGTTCGGCGGGTGCGCGCTGTTCGCCACCAGCTACTACGCGGTCCAGCGCACCTGCCAGACGCGCCTGTTCGGCGGTCCGCTGGCGGCGTTCACCTTCTGGGGCTGGCAGCTCGTGATCGTGGCGGCCGCCGTGTCGCTGCCGCTCGGCTACACCACCTCGAAGGAGTACGCCGAGCTGGAATGGCCGATCGACATCCTGATCACGCTGGTCTGGGTCTCGTACGCGATCGTGTTCTTCGGCACGCTCGCCACCCGCAAGGTCAAGCACATCTACGTGGCCAACTGGTTCTACGGCGCGTTCATCCTCACGGTGGCCCTGCTGCACGTGGTGAACAGCGCCGCGATCCCGGCCGGCCCGATGAAGTCGTACTCGGCCTTCGCGGGCGTGCAGGACGCCATGGTGCAGTGGTGGTACGGCCATAACGCCGTCGGCTTCTTCCTCACCGCCGGCTTCCTGGGGATGATGTACTACTACGTGCCCAAGCAGATCGGGCGCCCGGTGTACTCGTACCGCCTGTCGATCGTGCACTTCTGGGCGCTGATCTTCACGTACATGTGGGCGGGTCCGCACCACCTGCACTACACCGCGCTGCCCGACTGGGCGCAGTCGATCGGCATGGCGTTCTCGCTGATCCTGCTGGCGCCGTCCTGGGGCGGCATGATCAACGGGATCATGACGCTGTCGGGCGCCTGGCACAAACTGCGCGACGACCCGATCCTGCGCTTCATGATCGTCTCGCTGTCCTTCTACGGCATGTCGACCTTCGAAGGTCCGATGATGTCGATCAAGACGGTCAACGCGCTGTCGCACTACACGGACTGGACCATCGGCCACGTGCACTCCGGCGCGCTCGGCTGGGTCGGCCTGATCTCGATGGGCTCGCTCTACTACCTGATCCCGCGCCTCTTCGGCAAGGAGAAGATGTACAGCATCCGTGCGATCGAGGTGCACTTCTGGGTGGCCACCATCGGCATCGTGCTGTACGCGGTCTCGATGTGGATCAGCGGCGTGACCCAGGGCCTGATGTGGCGCGCGGTCGAGCCCGACGGCACCCTCACCTACTCGTTCGTCGAGTCGGTCAAGGCCAGCTACCCGTACTACTACGTCCGGCTCATCGGCGGCCTGCTGTACTTCACCGGCATGCTGATCATGGCCTGGAACGTCGCCAAGACCATCGCCGGTGCGCAGCCGGTGGACGCGCCCGTGCTCGCCGCCGAGCCGGCCCACGCCTGACGCGCCGAGGAGAACGAACATGCCCTTGTCCCACGAGAAGATCGAGACCAACACCTTCCTGCTGATCGTCCTGACCCTGCTCACGGTCGCGGTCGGCGGGCTGGTCGAGATCGTTCCGCTGTACTTCCAGAAGTCCACCACCGAGCCGGTGCAGGGGCTGCAGCCCTACGACGCGATGCGGCTGGCCGGACGCGACATCTACCAGCGGGAGGGCTGCTACAACTGCCACTCGCAGATGGTCCGTCCGTTCCGCGCCGAGACGCTGCGCTACGGCCCGTACTCGGTCGCCGGCGAGTTCGTCTGGGACCATCCGTTCCAGTGGGGCAGCAAGCGCACCGGGCCGGACCTGGCACGCGTCGGCGGCCGCTACAACGACGAATGGCACCGCGCCCACCTGGTGAATCCGCGTGACCTGGTGCCCGAGTCGAACATGCCCGGCTACCCGTGGCTCGAGAAGAACCTCGTCGACCACACGACCATCGCGGCCCACATGTCGGCGCTGCGCAAGGTCGGCGTGCCGTACACGGACGAGGACATCGCCAAGGCGCCCGAAGTCGTGCGCGGCAAGACCGAGATGGAGGCGCTGATCGCGTACCTCCAGGGTCTCGGCACCGTCATCAAGTAAAGGACCGCCGACATGGACGTCAACGTGCTGCGCGGTGTCATCACCGCACTCTCCCTCGCCTGCTTCGTCGGCATCGTCGTCTGGGCCTACTCGCCGCGCAACAAGGCGCGACTCGAGCAGGACGGCCGCATCCCGCTCGACGACTGAGAAGAACGGAAGGAATCCGATCATGGCTGATTTCACGAGTGGGTTCTGGTCGTCGTTCATCACGATCGCAACCATCGTCTCCATCGTCTTCTGTCTGCTGCTGCTGCTCGTCAACAGCAAGAAGCCGCCGAAGACCGCCGACAACACCACCGGCCACGTCTGGGACGGCGACCTGCGGGAGGCGAACAATCCCCTGCCGCGCTGGTGGAGCGGACTGTTCGTCATCACGATCGTCTTCGCGGCGGTCTACCTGTGGATGTATCCGGGCCTCGGGGCCTACGCGGGTGCGGCGAAGTGGTCCGCGCACGGCCAGTACGACGCCGAGAAGCAGGCGCTCGACGCCGAGATGGCGCCGCTCTACGCGAAGTACCAGGCGCAGCCGATTCCCTCGCTCATCGGTGACCCGCAGGCCCGCGCGATCGGCGAGCGGCTGTTCCTCGCGAACTGCTCGCAGTGCCACGGCTCGGATGCGCGCGGCGCCAAGGGGTTCCCGAACCTGACCGACGGCGACTGGCTGTACGGCAACGCGCCCGAGCAGATCGTCGAGACGCTCGCCAAGGGTCGCAACGGCGTGATGCCCGCGCTCGGTGCGGCGGTCGGCGGGGCGCCCGAGGTCGAGCAGCTCGCCCAGTACGTGCTGTCGCTGTCGGGCAGCGCCACCGACCCGGTCAAGGCCGAGCTCGGCAAGCCGAGGTATGCGGTCTGCGCGGCGTGCCACGGTCCGGACGGCAAGGGCAACCAGGCGCTGGGCGCGCCGAACCTGACCGACCGCGTCTGGCTGCACGGCGGCGGCCTGCAGCAGGTCGTCTCGATGATCAACAACGGCAAGAACAACATGATGCCGGCGTGGAACACGAAGCTGACCGAAGGCCAGATCCACGTGCTCGCCTCGTACGTGCTCGGGCTGTCGCAGCGCGCACCCGCGAGCGCCGCCTCCAAGTGATCCGGCAGCGACCGTCCCGCATCCACGCAACGAGCAGTCGATGGCCGAAGTCCGCAAGGTGATCCCGATCCAGCCCGCCGTCGGCGACGACGAAGACGGCGGGCTGTTCTCCCTGTACCAGGCCCATCGGAAGATCTACCCCCGGGCGGTCACGGGACTGTTCGCGCGGCTGCGGTGGGCGGCGGTGCTGTTCACCCAGATCATCTTCTACGGCCTGCCCTGGCTGACCTGGAACGACCGCCAGGCCGTGCTGTTCGACCTCGGCGCGCGCAAGTTCTACCTGTTCGGCGTGGTGCTGTGGCCGCAGGACTTCGTCTACCTGGCGGGTCTCCTGGTCGTCGCGGCGCTGTCGCTGTTCTTCTTCACGGCGGTCGCGGGCCGGCTGTGGTGCGGGTACGCCTGCCCGCAGACGGTCTACACCGAGCTCTTCATGTGGATCGAGCGGCGCGTCGAAGGCGACCGCACGGCACGCATGAAGCTCGACGCCTCGCCGATGTCGTTCGCCAAGCTGCGCACGAAGGCGACGAAGCATGCGCTGTGGCTGGCGCTCGCGCTGGTCACCGGCTTCACCTTCATCGGCTACTTCGCGCCGATCCGCGAGCTCGGTACCCAGGTGCTCGCGTTCTCGCTCGGCCCGTGGCAGTGGTTCTGGATGCTGTTCTACTCGTTCGCGACCTGGGGCAACGCCGGCTTCATGCGCGAGCAGGTCTGCAAGTACATGTGTCCGTACGCGCGCTTCCAGGGTGCGATGTTCGACAAGGACACGATGATCGTGACCTACGACGCGGAACGCGGCGAACCCCGCGGCTCCCGCTCGAAGAAGGTCGATCCGAAGGCAGCCGGGCTGGGGAGCTGCGTCGACTGCACGCTCTGCGTCCAGGTGTGCCCCACGGGCATCGACATCCGGAACGGCCTGCAGTACGAGTGCATCGGCTGCGCGGCGTGCGTCGACGTCTGCGACTCGGTGATGGACAAGATGGGGTATCCGCGCGGCCTGGTGCGCTACGCGACCGAGAACGCCATGACCGGGCACCTGGGTCGCTCGAGCATGCTGCGCAACGTGCTGCGCCCGCGCGTGCTGGTCTACGCGACGCTGCTGGGCGTGCTGGTGGTGGCGCTGTTCGGCTCGCTCGCCCTGCGCAATCCGCTGCGGGTCGACGTGATCCGCGATCGGAACGCGCTCGCGCGGATCGTCGACGCCGGCGCCGTCGAGAACACCTACCGTCTGCACTTCATGAACGCGTCCGAAGCCCCGCACCGGCTGCGCGTGACCGTCGAGGGGCTCGACGGCATCCGTCTGGCGAGCCCGCAGGAGTACGACGTCGAGCCGGCCTCGAACCGCGCGGTGCCGGTCAACGTCCAGGTTCCGCCCGGCGTCGGTGCGCCGGGGTCCAATCAGATCCGCTTCGTGGTGGAGGCGATCGACGACCCGTCGCTCGCCCGCAGCGAGAAAGCCGCGTTCATGGTCCCGCGCTGAATGCGCGGACCGATACAGGAGACTCCGATGGCCGCAACCCCGATCGTTCCCGTTCGCCCCGCCTGGCGCGAGCCGCTGGTGTGGCTGGTCGTCGGGATTCCCGCCGCCACCGTGGTGGCCGGCTTCGTCACCTGGTGGATCGCCGCGCAGCGCGCCGACAGCAACGTCGCGGACGACTACTACAAGCGCGGACTGGCGATCAACCGCTCGCTCGAGCGCGAGTCCCGGGCGAAGGCGCTCGGGCTGCGCGCCGAGGTGTCGCTGGCGGCCGAGAACGACCTGCGGCTGCGGCTGACCGCCGGCGCCGCGCTGCCGCCGACCGTCACCGTGATGCTCACCCACCCGGTGCGCGCCGAGCAGGACCGCAAGCTCTCGCTCGACCGGCAGGTCGACGGCACCTACCGGATCGTCGCCCCGCAGGTGGGCGCCGGCACCTGGGACATCTCGATCGAGGCGCAGGACTGGCGGGTCGCGACCCGGCACGTCGCGCTGCGCGAAGGTGCGGTGGTCGTGATGTCGGCCGACGGCCGCGTCGACTGAACGGAGCCCGACGTGCCCCGCAACTCACGCGAATGGATCGCGGTGCTGTGGCCCGCGTTCGTCTCGGCGTGTCTGCTCGAGATGGTCGTGTTCGCGGCATTCGATCCGCACGACTTCAACCTCTTCGGCTGGCAGATCGACGCGGAGCAACGCGATGCGGTCTATTCGCTGGCGTTCTTCGCGTTCTGGGCGATCGGCACCGCCACCGGCGTGGTCACCTGGTCGCTGTCGCGCTCCT